>Ga0213863_10002896_pt1 | contig 11970 bp, 6 predicted proteins | sample PICome_8_FD_160128 | JGI IMG/M metagenome (GOLD analysis project Ga0213863, IMG submission 160128) | Coastal seawater microbial communities near Pivers Island, North Carolina, United States - PICO497 | ecosystem: Environmental > Aquatic > Marine > Coastal | place: USA: North Carolina | collected... | reverse complement strand
ATATGTGCGAGAAGCGTTTTCGTCAATCTAGTCATTTGAAAGTCCACATGCGTATTCACACGAACGAGAAACCGTACGAGTGTGATGTGTGCGAGATGAAGTTTCGTCATTCTAATGCTTTGAAAGATCACATGCGTACGCACACGAACGAGAGGCCGTACGAATGCGATGTGTGCGATAAAGCTTTTCGTACATCTGGTCATTTGAAAAGGCACAAGCGTACTCAACATCATTGAAAGCTTTTCATAGTTCAAGTTTACATACACTTTGATAAATCAGTACAACAAAACCAAATAAATGAAGTTCCTTCTGAGCACAGAAAATTTCCCCAAACTGCATTACACGAGCGAGCGCGGAAAGAGAGAGCGCTAAAAAATCTGAGTACAGAGAGAGACTTCACGAAGAAGAGCGTCGTGAATACTCGTCGTCGTCGTCGTCATCTTTCATCGTTTCATTAAACACAACGCAAAAGAGAAACATCAGAGAGAGATTTATTCCCCTCTGAGCGCTTTTGATTCCCCTAATAAGGAAAGAAAGAAAGAGATATGTTCTTCGGTGGTGGACGGTCGAACGATAATGAGTATGAGTATTACTCTTCAGAATTAGACGATTCAGACGAAGAGTTCGAAGATGCGCTGGAAATTGCGCGGAGAACGCGACGAGAGATGATGCACAATCGAGCGCAATTTGAGCAGCGGATGCATCCTCAGCGAGAGGAGGAAAAGGAGTTTAATAGTAACGACGGACGACGACTGGGAGATGAAGAAGAAGAAAGAGAAGCGATGACGATGGAAAAGAGAGAAGCAAAGTTAAAATCCTGGGCCGGGGCGTTTAGCGCGTTCGACGACGACGAGGACGAAGGCGTTCGAAAACATCCGAAACCGCCGCCGTTTCCGTTACCGCGGGAGTTTGCGAGGCCGGAGTTTTTGAGAGAAGAGAGACGGGTGGATTTTGGCGCGGATGAATTGGAGTACGATGATAAAGGCCACGACGATTCAGACGACGACGAGAGGGTGAGGAGTCACGGGAAGGCGGCGACGCGTTCTGGTGGTCGTTTTCAGGCGGCGACGACGCCGATGTCGTCGATGCTCTCGATGCGAGCGAGTCCTTCGTCTTCGTCGAAGAAGAATGCGTCTTCTTCGTTATTGATAGAATCTCTCGCGTCGCAATTGCGAGCGTGCGAGTTGAGAGCCGCGGACGCTTTGGAGGATGCCGAGAGAGAGTCCGAACAGGCGGCGAGATGTGAACGAGAGAATGAAAAGTTACGAGAGAAACTGAAACGGATGGAAGAGTCCGTGAAGGAGTTGCAAAAAGTGTGCGCGTTGGACCGACGGAAACGCGCGGAAGGCGAGGAGCGAGCGGCAGAGGCGAAAGCGAAGGAAGAGAGGATGAAATTAGACGTGCGCGAGGCGATTACTTTGTTGAGAGAACGGGAGAGAGAGATTGAGGAATTTGCAAAGATGGCGAAAGAGGCGGAGAGGAAGAAGAACGAGGCGAGGGAGCACGCGTTGACGATGCGGGCGAATTCGAGGAAGTTGGAGAGAGAAAACGCTCGATTACGAACAGCCGCGGCTGAGATGGAAGGAAGAATGGAACAGATTGTATCGATGAACGAACAGTCTGGAAGGTCGATTTCGGAAATTGTTAGGAGTAGTCCGATGAAAAGGCATCCTCAGCTCGCCGCTGATCGACGAGAAGAAGACAAAGAAGAAGAAGAAGAAGAAACGAAAAGAGCTACTACTGAGACGCATGCAACAGCAAAAACAACACCAAACATTGCCGCCGGTACGAGAACCGACGCCGTCCGACTCCAATCTCCATCCTGGTCCTGGTTCCGCGACGCCACCGAAGACGCCTTGACGGTCTCGAAAACTCCCGTCGTCTCTCGACGAAACGGATCCGCCAAAAACGAAAACAAAACCGACGCCACCAAAGCCCCTCCATACGCGACCTCCGCCGACCTCCGCGCCAATAATCTCCTCCTCATCTCGCAAAACGAAAAAAACATCACCCTCCTCTCCTCCGAACGCGACCATCTCCTCCAACTCTTGGCCACGAAATTCTCAACCGGCGCGGGCAAATCCATGAAAGAACGAGAGCGGAAACTCGCCGTCGAAGACCGATTAAACCAAGTCGAGATGAGTTTGAAACAGGCGAAATTGAAAACGAAAACGCTCCGAGAACAATGAATATATATATATATATATGTAGTATTCTGATTGACTCGTACTAAAAGATTGTATACTGTTGTAAAGTTCTCGTCGGTGATACGAGTGTGTGCATTTTGTTCATCAATTAAATTCCTCCTAAAAAGAAGCCTCGAGAAGCAATTTTCGTCATTAATTGGTTTTTGTGCGATCTCCTACAAATAACACTTTGAACAATACGAATAACAATGCGTCGTCTCTTCGGCCTCTCGCGATCGTTTTCCTACGTCACAACCTCGGTTTTGATCGCCTCTTTGATCGTCGCGCACGCTTTACTCACTCGCGAGCAATATTTCAGCGCGATGTTGTATCTCTCGACGTCGAAAATTTCCGTCGTGTCCTTGGCGAACGTCGCGTTCGCGTTGGCGTTTACCTTGGCGAAAGTTGTGAAAACCGTATTCCTGGGCGCGTTGCGAGAGAGCGAAGTCGAGCGGTTACACGAACGGACCAGAGAAGCCGTCATGGAGACGTGTTTGGCGATGACTATATTCAGAGAGGAATTCAACTTGAGATTTGTCTCCTTGTTCGCCTCTTTGTTGTTCTTGAAGGCGTTTCACGGTTTGTGCAAAGACCGAGCGGAACACATGGAAACGGCACCGCGAGTGCGAGCGATCGACAGATTTAGAATCACGAGCTTTATGGTGTGTTTGTTACTCGTGGACGTGGCGTTCGTGAAGTTTGCGATTGAACGCGTCGTCGCGAAAGGACCTTCGGTGGTGCTTTTGTTCGGGTTCGAGCACGTTATTTTGGCGAGTAAAATGTGCGTCGGGTTTGCGAAGTATTTCGTGACGATAGTGGATCGCGCGATGGATGGAAATTGGCAAGGGAAAGGCGCGTTCGTGTTTTATTTAGAGCTGTGCGCGGATTTGGTGCATTTGTGCGTGTACGTGGCGTTTTTTTCCATCATCTTCGCCTATTACGGGTTGCCGATACATTTGTTGAGGGACGTGTACGTGACGTTTAGACAGTTTAAAGATCGAGTGGCGGCATTTTTGAGGTACAGAAGAGTGACGGCGAATTTAGATTCGAGGTTTCCAGATGCGACTGGGGAGGATTTAGACTTAGCGCGAGGCGGCGAAGATACGTGCGTCGTGTGCAGAGAGAAGATGAAAACGTGCCAGACGCACGCGGACGGGAGTCAAACGCCGATGCCGAAACAAATGCGCGCGAAGAAATTGCCGTGTTCTCACGCGTTTCATTTGCACTGCTTGAGATCGTGGTTAGAGAGACAACAGGCGTGTCCAACGTGTCGCGCGTCGGTGTTGCCGGAAGAAGAGAGAGAGTTGGAGAGAAGACAGAGAGAGAGGGAGGAAGGGCGGTGGCAAAGGTTACCGCCGGAATTGCAGCCGGGGTACATTGCACCGGAAGTGCAGGCGAGATTAGACGCGCAGACAGCAGAGGCGAGAAGGGAAAGAGAGGAGAGAGCGAGAAGGGAGAGAGGAGAGAATGGAGGTGTCGGGGTGACGGCGACCGAAGGAGGAGTACCGGGAGGAGGAACGGATGCGCCTTCTTCTTCGACGACAACGGCGGCAGTAGGTGCAGAAGCAGACGGAGAAGCGCAACGCGTTCGGGAGCAGCGATTAGAGCACCTCGAGCGTCGTTTAGGAGGCGAGCAACAACAACAACAACAAACGCCTTCAACGACTCCTTCTTCTTCGAGGGAACCGGCGGGGGCGGCTACTGCCGTCGCTGCGTCGACGACGCGTACGCCCGCGCGCACACCACCATCGCCGAGATTTTTACAACAACAACATCAACAACAAACGAGAGCGACGCCGCCGCCGAACATGACGACACCAATCGCGCCTTCTCCTTTGGCAAATCTCAACCCGGGCGGCGAGTGGTGGACTCCCGGTACCGCCGCAATCAACGCGTCCTACCAAGCCGGCATCTCAGCCGCGGCGACGAACATGGCAAACGACGAATCGTCGCTGTCTGAAGAAGACATATCGGCGCGTCGCATGGCGCACGCCGCCGCCGCCGCCGTCGCTGCTGCCGCGCAACAAGCGCAAATGGCGTTCATGAGCGTCGCGCCGCTCGGTTTACTTCCTCCGGGATCAAACATCAACGGCGGTAGTAGCTACTTCCCGTTTCCGATCGATTCACAACACCAACAACAACCAATGCCGCTCACGCCGGAGCAATACGAGAAGGAGTACAACCGTCGTCAAGCGCAAATGGAGAAAAACGATCAAAACGCGAACGCGAAAATCTCCGCGTTGGAACAAAAAGTGAACGAGTTGATGCAAAAACTCGAAGACCAGCAGCAGCAGCAGCAGCAGCAGCGCCCGAACAAACCTTCACCTCCTTTGGAAGCGAAATTCGACCGAACCGCTGAAACGACGACGACGAATTCTCCTCCTCCGCCTTCTTCCTTATCTTCGCAACATCAACACGGGGAAGACACCAAAAAAATCGCCTTCCGACACTCTCGCTCGGCTTCGCCGTCCATCATAACCGCCGCGATGACCGCCAACGCCAACGCCGCCAACCCCACGGAGATCGAAGAAGAACAAGAAGAAGAAGAACGAAAAGAAGAACAAGAACAAGAACAAGAGGACGAAGTTTCCCTCGCGCTTCGTTTGAGAAGAGAAAAGTGGTTGGCGCAGCAGCAATCTAAAGAAGAAGACGAAGAGCGATAAATAGTAAAAATGTAATCAAAACACCCGTGTAATCTGCACTCAAAAGTCCCCACAAAAAACGTTGTTTCATTCACTTACCCTCACACACTTTTGTTGCGAGAGAGAAGGAGAGATTGAACGACTGATCCCCGCGAAAAAGCGCGCAGCAGAGAAGACTTACTAATAACAACATGTTTTTGTCTCTTTCTCTCTCCACGTGTTGTCCTCCTTCTTCGTCTTCTTCTCGTCATCCATTCGGAGGCGAATCGGCGGCGCAAATATGATTTCCACTTGAGACGTTCCTTTCTTCTTCTCTGCAAAGAAGATGTCCTCGAAAGATGTCCTCGAAAGAAAAAGGATAGAATCACTCGTTAAAGAAGGGTTCTTACCGATTCGAGCGCAGTTTTTGCGAGGCCCGTCCTCCCCGGAAGAAGAGAACGTCGACGGACCGAAGAAACCGTTAGAAGGAGGAAAAGAAGGAGGAAAGGCGACGGTATTACAGAGCAACAAAAACGGCTTGCGACAAGGCACAAAGTCGCAAAAGCAACGAAAGAGAGAGAAATACCTTTCGATGAGGAATGATTTGTGTCATTTTGTGGCGGTTGGGAAGGAGTGCACGTTTCAATCGACCGGGTCGTGCGAACGCGCGCACGACGCGGAGAAGTATTTAGAGGCGAGAAAAGACTCTTGGTTCGGCGGCGGGAACCTCCCGGATGGGCGATGCTTTCTCGGCGGCGACGAAGACGAGGAAGACGTGAAGTGTCCGTACGAGAAGAAGATAAAAGATGTGAGATGTCCGTTTGGAGTTCGGTGTTATTTTTCCGATCGACACGAAAATAACGCGAAAGAGTCGAAAACGTTGCTCGAGTGGCGACGGAGCGAAGGCAGCGAAGAGTTCAACGCCATGGAGGACTGGTTGCAGAAAAAATTACGCGAGTCCACGTATCTTTTGCCAAGATCGACAAAGTATTTAGAGATGGTCGGGAATGATTTGCTGTGCGTGTCGAAAGCGAAGAAGAGGAAGATTACGGCGATAAATCGAAATAACAAAGACGACGACGCGAACGCGAACGAGAACGAGGAGAAAACGGTAAAGAAGAACGCGATCGATTTCAATAAAAAGTTAGTCTTGGCACCGTTAACGACGGTTGGACACGCGCCGTTTCGACGCATGTGCGTGAAGTTTGGGGCAGACGTTACGATATCGGAGATGGCGATGGCTTCAAACTTGTTAGCCGGCGATCGACGCGAGTGGGCGCTGGTGCGAAGACACGCGTGCGAATCGAGTGCGACGAATAAGTTTGGGGTCCAAATATGCGGCGGGTACCCCGATTTAGTCAGCCGATGCGTGGTGCGTTTGTTTTGTTTTGTTTTTCGTGTTGTTTGTTTGCGCGTGTACTACAATTAAGCGATATAACGAGCGGGGTGATGATTAAACCTTGGGACTTCTTTGGCAGCCGCAGCCCTAGTAGGCGCAAAGGAGGAAGCGCCGGGGAGTGTTCGCATTCTCTGGCTATTTTACAGCTCGTGAGTTCCCAGTGCTGTCTGACCGCTCGATCGATGCAGAGTAATATTGTACACCACCATCATCGTTGTCTTCAACAAACTTTGTTTACCATTTTTATTCTTCTTCTTCCAACAACAACAACAGGAACTGATTGAAAACGAAGTCCAATGCGACTTCATCGACATCAACATGGGATGTCCAATCGATGGCGTTTGCGCCAAAGGCGCCGGCTCAACTTTGCTCACGCAACTTAAAACCGGTAAGTTGGAGAAAATCATCGACGCGGCGAGCTCCTCGTTGCGTAAGATTCCGTTGACGATCAAAATTCGAATGGGTTACCACGATCGCAAGCAACAGTGGAACGCGCACGATATCGTCAATCGATGTTGCTCGGCGCCGTCTTCGACATCTCGAGATTCCCTCAACGCCGGTTGGCTCGGTAAAGTCGCTGCGGTGACGTTACACGGACGAACGCGCGCGCAACGCTATTCGCGCTTGGCGGACTGGGAATACATCGACGAGTGTGGGAAAATCGCTCAAACTGTTTCAAACGGCGTCGTCCCGCTCATCGGCAACGGCGACGTGTATACCTACGAAGATTACAACGCACACGTGGACTCTGGAAACGTCGCCACGTGCATGATTGGTCGAGGTGCAATTATCAAACCGTGGTTGTTCCAAGAGATTAAAGAGCAAAGGCACATCGACGTCTCTTCCTCGGAGCGTTTAGAGTACTTTGCGGAATTTTGTAACTACGGGTTCGAACATTGGGGTTCGGATTCCATCGGCGTCGAAAAGACGAGAACATTTCTATGCGAATGGATGAGTTACACGCACAGATACGTCCCGGTTGGTCTTTTGGAGCACGCGAGCGTACAAAAGATGCATTTGCGTCCGCAACGATATTTCGGTCGAAACGATATGGAAACTTTGTTGGCCTCGGATAAAGTCGAAGATTGGATTAAAGTCAGCGAAATGTTCCTCGGCAAACCGAAAGACGATTGGACGTTCGTTCCGAAGCACAAATCAAACTCGTACGCAGCCATGAACAGTCACAGTATCACGTCTTGGGAAGAAGTCGACGCGCAAGGGTGAATAAAATAGGTACGTTCTTTGTCGTCTCGAATCTTTTCGTCTTCTCTCGCAAACGAAGATGCGCAAATGCGCGCTCGCGAGCACACGCTTACACACACACATCAACACACATACATTCTTGGTGATGATACACTTTTTTTGGAATTACCGTCCGACGTTGAGAAATGTTTTGCCTTTTGGAACGGCGGCCCTTCACAAAAACGATGAGCAGAAAAAATGGCTTCTGAAAGAATGCGATGGTGATGGTGATGTGTTGTTTGTGTATATGAAAATTCCCGCAAACGCGGGGCAAAGTGGTACTACGAGCGCGTTAAGCGTCGTCCTCAAATCGGATCGTCTCTCTCGAAAAATCGTCCTGATTCTCCTCCTTCTCCTTTCCTTACTCACGCTCTCTCGTTCTCGTTCCTTCTTCACAGATTAACAGATTAGAATAGAGACGCTCGCATACGCTTCGTGTTGTATTATTACGAATAGAAAGAAAGAAAACAGTTGAAACAACCTCACAAAAACATTAAATGAACGCGCGTAAAAATCATCACCTCTTTCCCCGCTGGTTGTTCTCCTCCGTCGTTTCCGTCGCGGAGTGTTCCTCCTCCTCCTTTGCTTCTGCCTTAAACGACGAGGAATCTTCTTCCAAACGCCTTGAACCGTCGTCATCGAAGAACAACATCGACACAAAAACGAAGAAAAATCTCCCCGCGAAAGTGGACGAGTTGAACGCAATCCACGCCAAGCAAGCGTTGCGAGAACTCTCCCTTCGACAAATCTCGCAAAACTACCAACCTACTCACGAGGAGAACAAAACGGTGCGCGATTTCGTGTATTCGTCCGTCTCGCGAGTTCTGTTCGCGTTCTCGATAACCGGAGTTTTTGGGTTCGCGAGCGTGGACGTGAAAAGCTTAAAAATGGGGACGAGTGGGAAGAGTACGTTTAAGAACGCGAGGAACGTATTTCGGGCGAGAGTGATGATTGGCCTCGCGACGGGGGTGTTAGGAGGCATGTTCGAACACAGGAGCGTGCAGTTTTATAAGAATTTATGCGTGAAGATTTTAGACGTGAAGGAAGGTGAGTCGAAGATGCCCGGAGAGTTGGCGCAGATATTGCGAGATTTGGATCCGCTCGGCGAGTTCGTGAAAGACCAGGAGAGGAAGAGAAATCGAGAGCGATTGAGCGGGTTTCGAGACGGGAGGGAACGGATGACGAAGACGACGAGGACGACAACGACAGCAGCGACGGTGGCGGCAAGAGGAGCGCCCTCGTTCAAACGAGACGAAGAAGAAGACAAAGAAGAAGAAAAACAACATCATCATCATCAACGACGAGAACGAGAACACTTCGTCTCTCAAAAACAAACCTCTCCGTTCTTCTTCTCCGACGTTTTCGAAAGAGCCACCAAAGACGACGACGACGACGACGACGACAACGACGACGACCCATCGTTTTCGTCGTCCTCGTCGAAGCTTTTCCGATTCCTCGAATTCGGCGAATCCGCGGGAGACAAAGAAGAAGAAGAAGAAGAGCGAAGAAAACGGAACCAACACCGGCGCGAAGAAAACGAAGAAAACGAGAAGAGAAGAAGAATCAAAAGAATACACAGACGAAGAAGAGACAAACTCCGCCTGAAAGAATCTGAACGCAAGACAAGAATTAGAGAGATTGGCGCCGAGCGGAGACGGCAAACGCCCGGATTGGAATTGTTTACGTAAACCGCCGAAACGCTTGCCTTTGCTCCATCGAAGAGCGCTCTGCTCCATAAAAAAATGTACTCCACGACACACTTTCACGCGCAAAACGCGCACCAACGCATCGTCGCGGCCACATCTAATCGGCGGCAACGGTGTCCTCCCACGCGTGGGTTTTCCCCTTCTTCTTCTTCTTCTTCGAGAGGAAGAGAAAACGAGTGCAACAGGACGACGACGAGAAAGAATTCCAATCGAAGCCGCTTCGGGAAACGATCGTCGAGCTTTGCCTCTTCTTCTTCTTCTCAAAGGAGCGACGACGCGTTACGCGCGTTTCTTTGTCGCAGCAGCACTTCTGACGACGACGACGTAAACAACAATAGTAAGAATACTTTGAACGACGACGATGCCATTTCTGCATCGTTACCTCTGAACGAGTTGAAACCCGGGGAGAAACAAAGCAGAGCGAGCACTATGCACAGGAGGAGTGAATTCGTCCAGATTTCATCGAACAAAGCGAAGACGATAAATCCGCCGGAGAATTTGTCCAAACTCCAACTTTTCGGCCGGAAATATTGGCCGTTGCTGGCGACTTTGGAGCTCTTAGCGCTCATCGGAGCCTCTCTGAACGGCGTGCTCAGTCGCAAACGCAGACAAGAGATTGAACGATTGAACGTTCAGATGCGCGCGATCATGCAACGCGTCGAGGACGAACGGTTCGAGAGGCACAATAAGAAGACTTCTTCGACGACTTCGAGCAGCCCGGCGATGGTATTGATTGGAAAAGGGAAATCGGCGTACGCGAACGGAGAATACGAATCGGCGATCGGTTTGTTCAACGACGCCGTCGAGGCGGCGGATGGCGGCGCGTTTAGTAGCGCGGACGAGGAAGATAAAATCGAAGAGTCGCTCTCCGCGCGAAAAGGTTTGGCGACGGCGTACCAGGCGTCGGGTGATTTAACCAAAGCCGCGGCGACGCTCGAGAACGCGCTACTCGTCGCCAGAGATAGCACCGTTTTCGGCATGCTCGGAGACGTGTACACCGACATGGGCGAATTAGCCAAAGCTGGAGAGATGTACGATAAGTGCTTGGAAGCCATGGATTGACGATTCGTAAAAGTTAAGATGGATACTATGTTAAGAGTATAGTCTTTTAAAATGAATAAATATGGCATGTCCTTAATAATACCGTTTTCTCGGACGATGATGCTCACTTGCCCTTTTCTGGCTTCTGATTCTTTCCTCTCTTCTTCGGGCAGTCATAATAGTCTTTTTCTCTACATCACCGCAGCGAAGGCGCCAACAAAAGCGAAGAGCGCGACGGCGTGACCAAAAATGGTGGCGCCCGAACTCGCCGGAGGCGTTACAACGGTGTGCGCAGTACCATCCGGGGCGATGTACGATTGTGTCGTCATTTCCGCTTTTGCCGGCGCGGTGAGAGTTTTCACCTCTTCCGCGTAATCCATCATTGTCTGCGCGTAATTCATGTAAGAATCAACTCCGGTGACCTCGCCAAACGTCAAGTATCCGTCTTTGCCAGCGGCGATGTAGTTGTTCGTACCAACAACGTACGTTTTGGTTATGTCGATGGCGGCCCAGGATCCTGCGAGACGCGAGTTAATTTCCACGTTCGACACGCGGAAACCCTTTGTCTTGTTCATGTCGACGTCCATGCGCAGTCCCGCGACGTAGGGGTACGCGCCCGTGGACCCGCCAAAAAGCGCATTATCGAGGGCGTCTTCCATAAGCGCGATGATCTGTGTACCGGTCATATCCATCGTCACAATGGTGTTGCTGAAAGGAAGCATTGAATACGCGTCATCTTTCGTGAAATCACCAGCACTAATGTCCTGCCTGCATCCTCCACCGTTCTGAACGCAAATATCGGCGTTCTTCGTGCGGTGAAGGAACCCTTTTGCGACGAGCTGGCACGCCGCTCCGCCGTGTTCATACGACGCCGACGTTTCACATAACGTAGAGCGTCCTTGACCGGGAATGCGTTCGAAGCAGATATTTTCGGGCACGTCCGCAATCTTTTGCGTCTTGAGTACGTCCACTTGCGTTTTGTACGTCTCGAACGACGCCGCAGTAGCGGCGTCAGCAGTAACAGCGTGCCAGTTGTCGAGCGTATCGAGGTGAGTAACCATGGCGGTTTTTTTCGCGTCGTCGAAGGCTTCGGTGTAGTCCTCTCCCGCGGCATCGACGAGATTTTGGAGGAATGAAGTCGAGTCATATACAAACTGGGGCTTACCAGAGCAGCTCGTGACATCGCCGTTCGCATCGAAGTCTACTCGAAGCTTCCCAAAGGTTTTTGAGTACTCCCAAGATTGCACGACGCAAACCTTCTTACCGTTTCCATTCGTTAATTCAGCGGGAAATGCGGCGTGTGGAGTGGCAAACCCCATCAAATCAGAAGCGTCGCCAAGGAGTTCATGTTGGTCACCGCCAACGATGACGTCGACGTTGTTCAGCGTCGCCATCCAACTTACGTCGTACGCGTAGCCGATATGTGTAAGCAGAATGATCTTATCGACGCCAGAAGCAACGAGCGCATCAATCTCAGCCTGTGCCGCCGTCTTCTCATCCTCGACGGTCGTACCTGCATCGGGGAAGGAAGATTCCATCGTTTTTCTCTTGATGGTCACGCCAACGACGCCGACGCTCTCTCCCCCTAGAGTGAAGACGTGCGACTTGGCGTACTTGGTTTGCAGAGGAGAGGAGGCCCCAGCGACAATGTTCGCGCTGAGTACTTTGGTTCCAGTCGCGCACACAGCCGCATCGCTCAAATTATCGATGAAAGTGGCGAGGTTCTGGTCACCGTCGTCAAACTCGTGATTACCGATGACCATAGCATGGAAGCA
>Ga0213863_10002893_pt1 | contig 11979 bp, 9 predicted proteins | sample PICome_8_FD_160128 | JGI IMG/M metagenome (GOLD analysis project Ga0213863, IMG submission 160128) | Coastal seawater microbial communities near Pivers Island, North Carolina, United States - PICO497 | ecosystem: Environmental > Aquatic > Marine > Coastal | place: USA: North Carolina | collected... | reverse complement strand
GCGACGTTCCAAAATCAGTCAGGTGGTGCGTCGCGAGGCTCTTTTGACAGACCCCGGGTTGGAAGAGCTGGCAACGCTGCTGATGGGCAGTTCTGCGCTACGTCAGGTAGCGGACTACAGAGCCTGAATCAATCGACCCTAAGGGGTCATCTTGAAATACAGCACCTCGAGCTTATAGGAGTTTAACCTCCTATTTTGATAGGCCAATCAGCTGACTACGCAGCTTGGGTCGGGTGGTGTCCGCAGCGAGCCAAATGCCTGAAAAATCCTGTCCAAACTGCGGGTCAGGTAGACTACCAAGGACATCACCGTTGAATAGGAACGTCGATTCTCCGGCTTTGTCGATGGCGAGGGAGATGACATCGCCCTCGGTAACGTCGGGCCATATCAACCGTAATTGCTCCTGCCATGCTGCATGCTGGGGTGATGCTTTGCCTTGTTCGGCCCATTCTTTACCTGTTTGCTTCACCAAATCCTCTGCAGATATTGCACGCAGATAGCGTATATCCAGCCGCAATGGTCGGGTGTTTTCCTGCCAGGTACCGTCGCTGGTGTACAGGCTTGATTCATAAACCTGCCAAAAGAGTACCTTGAGTAGCGCTGAACCGCATTTCTTCAGTGCGGGACTCTGGTCTGGACCGGCACTATTATCAACTGTCTGCATCGGAGTGTGATCGGGGTCTGCGGCGTCAGCGCTTGCATCTGTCACGCTCAAAAGCACTAGGCACACCGCGCTCAGTAGGCAAGCAATCTTCCCTACTTTCTCCAGCCCGAAGGGTCCACCTACGGCCGTTAGTGGCGCTGTTTTTTGGGGCTTTTCACTCATGGGATCTCTAAGGGTGAAGCAGGTTTGGCTATTTGATACAGCGCGGGTAAAAGTAAGGCCCAAATGCCGATAAGCACGCCGGCCGTGACAAACGGGTCAACAGGTAGACTGACCGCCCCCATTTTGGCACCCACCGCATAGTTGAAGGGAACGCCAATACCTCCTACCAAGGCTGCCAAGATTCGAGAGCGGCCAAAAACGGCAAGGGCACGGGTTAAGGACGCCGCAAAGGCCACCCATAAAGCCATTAGCCACAGGGGTATAAGCACCGGCCCAAAGTTGAAAATACCGACGACGCTCAACAAGGTATCGACACCAATACCCACGGAAATCAGGGGGAGTAGCCGCCGCGCTTCATCTCGGGCAGAGTCAACCAAAACAAAGTGCAGCGTCAACATCCCTAGGGTAAAAGGCAGCAGCGCATCACGTCCGAGCACGCACAAAAACCAAGTGCTTTGAAACCAGACCGCATTAAACCAAGTCTTTTCTGCAAGACCAAGTTCGCGCAGTCGGCTGAAACTTAAAGAAAGTGTATTCATGCCCATAGTACGCGGGCCGTCGGCCCGCAGATTTGCAGAATACCTTACGTAGGCTATGCGACGTTGTAGTGGCTTGCGGTTTTATCGAGCGCTGTGGTCAGTTTCTCAAACAACGTGTCGATTTCTGCGGGGGTCGTTACGAAGGGCGGTGCCATGATCATTGCGTCGCCTGTTTGACGAACCATCAGACCATCTTCGATAGCGCGATCACGACAGTAAACAGCCCCAGCTGAATCCGGAGCTAGGCGCTCGCGACTGCCCTTGTCGCTCACTAATTCCGCCGCCGCAAACATTCCCAACACCCTCACCTGCCCTACCAGGCGATGGGATTCGAGTTCTTTAACGCGCATGGCAAAGTGCGGTGCCAGGTGTGCCGCAGTTTTCTCAATAATCCCCGTATCCCGATAAATATCGAGAGTGGCAAGACCCGCGGCGCAAGAGGCGGGGTGTCCTGAGTAGGTTAAGCCGTGGGCGAACTCCCCTCCTCCGCTTAATAATACATCCGCCATCTTGTCATTGATCATAGAACCACCCAGAGGCATAAAGCCGTTGGTGACGGCCTTGGCGAAGGTGATCAGATCAGGCTCCATGCCGTAAGTTTCACAGCCAAACCAGCGCCCTGTGCGACCAAAGCCACAAATGACTTCGTCAGAAATAAAGAGAATATCGCGCTCGTCGAGAATGCGCTTTATCTCTGGCCAGTACGTTTCTGGCGGGATAATCACGCCACCCGCACCCTGCACCGGTTCGGCGATGAAGGCGGCTACATTTTCCTCCCCTAACTCATCAATTTTCGCCTCAAGCTCCCTAGCCGCTTTGATGCCAAAACTGGCTTCGTCTAACTCACCGCCAAGCTCAAACCAGTGGGGCTGGTTGATATGGTGGATGTAATTTAGCCCCATTGTTTGATCGTGCATGGCCGACATGCCACCGAGGGAGCTAGCCGCAATGGTAGAGCCGTGATAAGCATTTTTACGGCTAATCACTAACTTTTTGTTGGGTTTTCCCAATATGTCAAAATAACGGTGCACCAGCTTTAGCTGGGTGTCATTGGCCTCGGAGCCTGAATTGGTGAAAAAAGCATGGTTGAAGCCCTTCGGAGTGACTTCGGCGAGTTTGCTGGCAAGCTCTACCGCGGGTTGGTTCGAGCATCGAAAGAAGTTGTTGTAAAACGGCAGTTCCTGCAGTTGTGCGGCGACAGCTTCTTTGATCGCGTCCATGCTGTAACCCAAATTACAACACCACAAGCCCGACATACCGTCCTGTATCTGGTGGCCATCGGAATCGTAAATATAAATGTGCTCGGCCCGGCTAATAATCCGGCCGCCATGTTGCGCATAATCATTGAAGTCAGTAAACGGGTGGAAGTGGTGGTCCTGATCGAGCTTTTTAAGCGTTGCAGTATCCAGTGTCGCGTTCACAGCGTTTCCCTCAAGTTTAATTGTTTGCCCATCGCAGCGGGTGGTCGATATCACTAATTTTCGTCACGCTATCCTGACACATGCGGAGCGAGTCAGCATTAACCCTTTGGGGGTGGGCAATAGTCGTCGACCCACTGAATTATCTGGCCCTAACCCCCATAGAAACTCTTGGTTTTGGGGCGCGGCACAGGCGGTAACGGGCGATGCATAGGGTATCTTCTCGTCTCTGGCAGAACTGAGCTGAAGCAGTTTTTAAAATGATAAAAATCCTAGAAAAGAGGATAATCTATCGCTAAAAGTCGTTAAATTACCGGAAAATTCTGTAACTGTAAGATAAGTTATCCAAGGAGGTTTTTGGGGTCGATATAAAATATGCTGCACTTAAAATCTTGAAAAATTGCAGAAAATTCATCAAAAATGCATTAATATCAGCAAATAGGCGAGATCTTCTAGTAGCGAAAAATAAAGTGGTGCCTGGCCCTGGGCAGCCCGGTTATTGACAGTCCAAATTTTGCTGACCATGGGTCGTCGAAAGCTCAGCTTCGATACAGGCTTTATAGCGTTAACCCCAGGGTATTTGATTAGCCACGTTGCTGGTAAGCAATCAGCGGATCTTTATTATAATCCTGAGGAATGCTTAATATACAATCCATAAACAGATGAAATAACTCTCCTTGGGACGAGATATCGAGCTTGCTGTAGGCGTGCTTTCGATGCAGTTTTATCGTTTCTGCAGAGACGCCAAGTTTTTCAGCAATACGGCGGGTACTGTTTCCCAACAGCACATACTCAATAACTTCTCGTTCACGGCGAGTGAGTAGAGAGCTGCCAAACGTGGCAAGCGCGTCGTTTAACTGCTCCCGGATCTGAGGTTGCTTGGGGCTGAACTGTGGCGCATTGGCCCAATGACTTTGCGCCAGCGCTTCGATGGCAGGGAAGGCGTCGGCAATCCCTTGAAGTTGCTTCACAGAAAAGTAACGGTTGGCAGTTATGGTGGTTAATGCACAATGTAAAAAGCCATTGGGAAGGGATAATAAGACACCACATTCGTCATTGAAGCCCGTTAAAGGATACCAAGTTGAGAAGTACTCACTATCTCTAAAACCCTCTGGAGCTAGGTCCCGCAGTCCAAATATGCCGCGAAGGTTATCAATGCCGGCAGCACGATAAAAGGGATCTAGTAAAAATGCCCCCTGCAGATATGCGTCTAAAGTACTTGTTCCGCCGTCTATCCGGGGGACGTTGTAGGCAACCTGGGGTAAGCCATCCGCTTTGAACCACAACAGCGTCCCGTCCTCAGCGCCCGTTAAGTCCATCAGTGCCCGAGTAAAGACTTGAGGAAATTCAGGCTTGTGTAACACACAGATCATCCGAGCTAGGGTATTGGCAACCTCAGCTAAGGGGGCAGCCTGAATTTGTGATTTAACCGGTGGGTTCGCCATGAGCTGCCCCAATTATCTGTTTGCTGTACTCATGTGGAGGAAGAACCGTGGCGTTACCCGTGTGGATCTCTGTATGGATTCTCCTTCAGCGTGACTAAAACAACCTACCTATGCCAGTTGGTCCCTGACTCCTCCAAATAAATCGTCATCTGAAGGAATAACCTTGTGTTCGGCCAAAGGTCTAGAGACCCAAGTTTCGTTGATGAGATCGCGCCAAGATACGTTGTGATTGGTGCCATTGCCACCCCAGGAGCCGCAGCCTAGAGAGAAGGTTTGCCGCATGCCATTCCAAACATTACCACTATTGGAGGCCGCTTGGGGCTGATTGACCATGACCCTTGAGGTATGGGTGCTCGCTGCGAGCTTCATTATATTGCTGTCGTTGTTTGAATAAATACCGCAGGAGTGACCCTGACCCTGATAGGCCTGAATATTGCGGGTTAACTCAATGGCGTGCTCGATATCCCTACCTCGGTAAAGCGCCATAATGACCGACAACTTTTCCCCAGAGAAAGGGTGCTCTGGTCCGAAGCCATCCTCTAAAACGATCAAAAATTGGGTGCCCTCTGGTGGCGCAATCCCGGCCAGGCTTGCAATGCGATCAACGGGTTGGGCTACCATAGCAGTATTAATGTGCAGCTCCTCGTCCCAGAGAGTCGCCTGCAGCTTGGCCTTTTCATCTGCTGAGCAGACATGGCCGCCCTGAGCCTGCAGGCGCGTCAACATGTCGTCATAGACCTCGTCAATCAGTATCACTGAATTGTCAGAGGAGCAGGAAGCGGCCAAATCAAGGGTTTTGGAAATGCGGATTTTCTCTGCGGCATCGTCGAGGTCGGCCGAAGCATCAACGGTGATCACCGCGTTTCCCACGCCCACCCCCAGCGCTGGAGTGCCACTGGAATAGGCGGCGGTGACCATGGCGCCACCGCCTGTGGCAAGCACGCGATCGCACTGACGCATGAGTTCGTTGGTGGTGTCCAGCGACGGGGTTTCGATGGCTATGACCAAATCTTCGGGAGCACCCATGCGTTTGAGTGCGCCCCGCATCAGGTCGCAAATTTTCTTGTTGGTGAGTTTTGCCCGGGGATGAGGCGCAATAATGATCGAATTGCGGCCCTTAACGGCGTGTATGCCTTTAATGACCGGCGTAGCCTCGGGGTTTGTAGAGGGCGCTAAAGCGCCGATCACGCCTAGGGGTTTGGCAATAATCTTAATGTTTCGGTCGGGGTATTCTTCTATCACCCCAACAGATTTATCGTTGATGATGTCGGCCAATGTAGCCCGGGTTTTTCGCTGAATTTTCAGGAACTTACCTTCATAGTTGCCCAGTTGTGTCTCATCCACGGTGAACTGGGCTATTTCCTCGGCCATGCCAGGTTGGGCTACGGACCAAACCATCGCTCGAATTAAATCATCAACCTGCGCCTGTGAGTAATGCTCAATAGCTTGTTGTGCGGCACGGGAGCGTGTCACAAGGCTGGCTATGTAAGCTTTGGGATCGGTGACGGGGTCAATAGCTGCTGAGTTCATCCTGCGCTTCCAGTATTTGTTAATAAAAACGGCCGGCGCTCATAATAAGCGCTAGACTAGCGGCTTGTCAGTAACAAGGAATGGGGTTTGTACCAACTCGATTCATGGCGTCACTTTCACGGGGTCTGTGTGGCTCACGGTCGTAACGCTGTCCGGGCTAAAAACTACTGCCGCAAAGTGCTAAACGCAAACTACAAAAAAGGTGCCCGAGTAGGGTGGGAGAGAGACTTCAAGGGGTAACTCTCGGCCATTAGAAAAGCGATCATGATAAGGACAAATCGGTCGTGTTAGCGCTGTTTTTTTGGGGCAAGTTAGACTTCGGCTATGTTGGCGCATGGGTCAACCAGCGCGCTTTAATTTTTTGTTACAGTGCCGATCAGCGTGTCGTCAGAGCATGCTGCAAATAAAGCATAAATTAACGGTTTTGGGGTAAGGGACTTTGGATTACGAACTCGACGATGAGCAACGAGCCTACGCCAATAGCGCAAAGGAATTTGCTCTTGGAGAACTGGCACCTCATGCGGCAACTTGGGATGCGGAGGCCATTTTCCCGAAGGCCGCATTGAAGGCCGCAGGCGACATGGGGTTCATGGGCATGTATACCCCGGAAAATGCGGGTGGGCTTGCTATGAGCCGTTTAGATGCGAGCCTGATCGTTGAGGAGTTGTCTCGGGGCTGCACCACCACGGCAGCTTTTCTGACTATCCACAATATGGCAACCAATATGATTGGCAAGTATTGTCAACAGGCCGTGATTGATGTGTGGTGCCCAGGACTTGTTGCGGGAGATTTGCTTGCTTCCTATTGTCTGACCGAGCCGGGCGCAGGGTCTGACGCGGCGTCACTGCGGACCCGAGCAGATAGAGATGGCGACATATACCGCGTCAACGGCAGCAAGGTCTTCATTTCCGGAGCAGGTGATACCGATGTTCTAGTTGTGATGACTCGTACTGGCGATGCCGGTGCCAAAGGGATTACCGCATTGCTCATTCCTGCTGATGCCCCCGGCGTAAATTACGGAAAGAAAGAACACAAAATGGGCTGGAATGCACAGCCCACTCGAATGATTACCTTTGACAATGTTGAGGTGCCTATCAGTCACCGCCTTGGCGAAGAAGGGCAGGGTTTTGCGATTGCTATGGAGGGCCTCGATGGCGGCCGCATTAACATCGCCACCTGCTCGGTAGGTACCGCCCAGCAAGCACTTGAAGATGCCCGCGCTTATGTCACCGATCGTAAGCAGTTTGGTCAGGCTATTGCCGACTTTCAAAATACTCAGTTTAAGCTGGCCGATATGCTTACCGAGCTAGTTGCCGCCCGGCAAATGATTCGGCTTGCCGCTAGCAAGCTCGATGCGGGGGACCCCCAAGCCTCAACTTACTGCGCAATGGCCAAACGTTTTGCCACAGATGTTGGGTTTAAGGTCTGCAATGACGCTCTGCAGTTGTTCGGCGGCTATGGCTACATTCGTGAATATCCGGTGGAGCGTTATGTTCGCGACACCCGGGTACACCAAATACTCGAAGGGACCAACGAAGTCATGCGCGTCATCGTGGGTCGCAAACTTATGATGGACGGCGCACTGGAGGTTATAAAGTGATGATAAGCCCCTCGGATAAAATTAAAGTCAGTATTGAGGGTCACGTAGCGACGCTCACAATCGATAATCCTGCCGCCAATACTTGGGATACTGAAAGCCTCCCTGCCTTGGGTGCGATCATTGAAGCACTCAATGCGGATGATCAGATCTATGCCTTAGTGCTTACCGGCGCGGGTGAAAAGTTTTTTTCTGCCGGTGCTGATTTGAAGTTGTTTGCCGATGGTAATCCGGAAACCGCACGAATCATGGGCGAGGCGTTTGGCGCAGCTTTTGAGGCCCTCTCAGATTTTCGCGGGGTGTCTGTCGCTGCCATCAATGGCTTTGCGATGGGTGGCGGTTTAGAGGTTGCCATGGCTTGTGATATTCGCGTAGCTGAGAGCCAAGCCAAACTGGCTTTGCCCGAAGCAACAGTCGGCTTATTACCTTGCGCCGGCGGTACCCAGCGCTTAACCCAATTAGTGGGTCAAGGCTGGGCTAAGCGAATGATCCTCTGTGGTGAGCGTATTAGCGCCGATAAGGCTTTGGCTATTGGATTGGTCGAGGAGGTTGTTGGCACCGGTGAGGCGCTTGGCGTGGCAACGCGTTTGGCCACGAGTGCAGGTGCCCAAAGCCCAACCTCCATTTCCGCCTGCAAGCGACTTATCCATGCGGCGCGTGATATCAGTATTGCAGGAGGGTTGGTTGCAGAACGGTCTGAATTCGTCGCTCTGTTTAGTACTGAAGACCAGCGAGAAGGGGTCAATGCGTTTCTAGAAAAGCGCAAGCCTGCCTGGAAAAACTGTTAGGAAGCCCCGCGATGTCCGGAAAGGTTGATAGTAATTTATTGGGTGATGGCCCTCACCGTATTGGCCATCTCACGTTAAACGCCCCTCAGTCGTTGAACTCTTTGACTCGTGAAATGGTTGAGACCCTGCTGGCCAGTTTAATGGCGTGGCGTGATGATGATAGCGTTGCCGCGGTGTTTATTGATGGGGTTGGAGATAAGGCTTTTTGTGCGGGCGGCGATGTCCAGGCGCTGCGGGAATCTTGCTTGGCAACGCCGGGTGGACCGTGCGATTACGCTGAAAATTTCTTTGCTCGTGAATACCGGATGAACTACATCCTTCATACCTACCCTAAGCCCGTGATCTGCTGGGGTCATGGCGTGGTCATGGGTGGTGGACTGGGTATTCTGGCGGGTTGTCGTCATCGGGTCGTGAGTGAGCGTACTCGTATTGGAATGCCCGAGGTCACAATCGCCTTGTTTCCAGATGTAGGGGGTAGTTGGTTTCTCAATAAAATGCCCGGTCATCTGGGGCGCTTTTTAGCGTTAACAGCGGCCAATATTAATGCAGCTGACGCTTTGTATAGTGGCTTGGGTAATTACTTTCTCGAGCACAAACAGCGCGAGCAGGTTATTGCTGCATTAATTTCGAGCGACTGGTCTGTCGGGGACCCTCATGCCACCGTGGCGTCGCTACTGGGAGATTTGCCAGCAGGGGCTGCTCTCCCTCAGGCACAGGTAGAACCCTTAATGGATGAGATCAACGCCTGGGTATCTGGAGATGATCTCGGGGAAATTGTTGATCGTATTGCTCGATGGCAGGGCGATGATCCCTGGTTGGTAAGGGCTCGCGACGGCTTGATTAATGGGTCAAAACTCGCAGCAGCGTGGATTTTTAGACAACTCAATGAAACCCGAGACGCCAATCTCGAGACCGTTTTTATTTCAGAGTTGCGGTTGGCGGCCCACATCATGCGTCATCCAGAGTTTAGTGAAGGGGTTCGTGCGCTGCTGATCGATAAAGATAGAAACCCCCGGTGGACCTACGACGCCGTGGGGTCGGTGCCATCGAACGTTCTCGATGGATTTTTCTCTGACGCCCCGGGTGCGCCCGTTCTTGAACTGCCCTAACTCAAACGACAGGAAAATAGCATGACAAACATTGCCTTTATCGGTCTTGGCAACATGGGTGGCCCCATGGCTAAAAACCTTTTAGCGGCCGGTCACACACTGAATATTTTCGATTTGTCTGAGGCGGCTCTTAACGATGTGGCAGCAGCGGGGGCGACAATTACAGGATCCGCTATCGAGGCCTGTAACAATGCCGAAGTGGTGATTACCATGTTGCCGGCGGGTAAGCATGTGCGGCAGGTTTATATTGGCGATGAGGGCCTCCTCGATCATTTATCCCCGGGAACGCTATGCTTGGATGCCAGTACGATCGATAGTGATACGGCCCGCGATGTGGGTTTGGCTGTCGCGAAACAGGGCATTGAATTTATGGACACGCCGGTGTCTGGCGGGGTGGCGGCAGCAAAGGCGGGCACGTTGGCCTTTATGTGTGGCGGCACATCGGCGGCTTTTGACCGAGCAAAAGTCGTGCTTCAGGCCATGGGCAATGGCGAGAAGATATTTCATGCAGGGCCTGCGGGTGCGGGTCAGGTGGCCAAGGCGGCCAATAACATGCTGCTGGCGGTCCATATGATCGGCACCTGCGAGGCCTTGGCGATGGGCGCCAAGGCAGGTCTTGAGCCTGCGGTCTTGTCAGAAATCATGAAAGCGAGCTCGGGTAATAACTGGTCGCTACAAGTTTACAACCCCTGGCCAGACGTTATGCCTGGTGCACCTGCGGGCAATAACTACCAGCCTGGTTTTATGGTGGATCTTATGGTGAAGGATCTGGGCTTAGCCAAAGAAGTCGCTGGGGGAACCGGTGTCGATAATAGGCTTGGACGACTCGCACTTGAGATCTATCAAGCTCACCAAGTTGAGGGTAATGGCAGTTTAGACTTCTCTTCGATACTCAATCGGGTACTCGAACAATCAAATGAGTAACCCATGATCTCATCTCGCCAAGGCTAGGCTTCTCAGTAAAGCCCAACGCCTTTTATGCGCGGAGAGTGCTGGATATGAAACCTCAGCCCCTAAACTGACGCCTAAGTCTGTCTTCACGGGCTCTTGAATTAGTCGAGCTCTGGTGCTTAATCAGTAGTGTTGTACCGTAACCCTTTCAGCCAAGGCGGATCCGTTTCGGCGAGCTTCTGACCAATCCAGCTGGCGAATTCAAAGGTAAGGTGGTGTTCATCCATCGACAATGGATGCCCTGCAGGTGTTTGAGTGGGACAGGAAACAGGGATCTCGTCGCCGCAGAGAAGGTTTAGCTTGTCCAGTTTAAAATCGCTTAATGCATCAGCACGGTTTTTTAAGGGTCTGTATTCGTCAATGATGCCCGGTAGCCCAACAAGGTTTGTGAGCTCCCCGCAGGCCTGTGTTGATCCGTATTCGTTAATCAGGCTTGCACATTCACGTCGTGTTGAGAGGTAATCTTCAACCAAGATAATGTTCGTCTGGGGCTGCTCGGCGCGGATAGTTTCTAATAGGGTTATTAGTGGCCTCTTGTTCTCAGCATAAGGTCTACGTGCGCTATATATAATGGTATGCCACGTAATATTTTCCAGACTTTGGCGCAAAGCTTCTAGGCGAAGTTGGCATGCAGGATTGCTAGAACTTGCCCAATCCAATTCAACTTCAAGGTCTCGACAGTCATTGATGCTTCCGAATCTAATACAGGGACTGTGCTCATCAGTACCCAATGCTGCGGCAACAATATTATAGCCATCGTCCTCGTGGGAATTACCAAAAAATAAAACGGCCGCTGTGTCTGGTAAGGGGCAGCGTTTGCTTGTGCCTACGGTGTCGATGCGACAAACGCTTCTTGTCAGTGAGAAACGTCGAGATTTGTAATCTCGAATGGTTTCTGCAGACAGAGACACTTGCCGAGAAGTAAATTGGTCTGGTTTTTGGTACACGCTAAATAAAAGTATTGCTAACGCAATGGATCCGGCCAGGGTATAACTGGGAACACCACGCCACGGCGTGTTTCTTTGGTGCCCCCGGCGATAAAATCGCTGTTCAACGCCGTAGTGCAAGATCATTGCCAAAATAAGGGTAATCAGTGTTAGACCGGCTGTTACTTCTGGCGTTAGTTCTGAGAGTGAATGGTGGCGATACAGCGCAATTGGCGGCCAATGTACGAGGTAAAGTGCGTAGGACAACCGCCCCAACCATCGTGCTAACGCATTGGAGAGCCAGACACTTCCCGACGTCTCATGGGCACTCATCAGAACCAGCGCTGCCCCCAAACTCGGTATGACTGCTAGCCAGCCTGGAAATACCGTGTTCTCTGAGAATGTGACAATGCTAAAACAGCACAGCGCGAGTCCCAGGGACCGTAATATTTGTCGAGAAATCTCAGTTAAGGGGTGTTGTCGCCAGAGTTCCAAAGCGAGAGCACCTAGCGCAAATTGCCACACTCGAAAGGGAAGAAGATAAAAGGTTGCCGCGCTGTCTATTGGAGTGTAGTAAACACAGGCACCGAAGCTAAACAGAAAGAGTGCAGCGAGTCCCCATTTGTAAGTGGCCCCAGATGTTTTGGTCATGAAAATGATGAAAGCAGGCCAAAACAAATAAAACTGTTCTTCGACACCGAGCGACCATAAGTGCAGCAGTGGCTTGAGTTCTGCGCTTGCGTCCCAGTAACCCGATTCAAAATAAAAAACGAAATTTGCGGCACTGAGTACCGCTGCCGCTGCGGACAGGGCAAAGGCGCCCAGCGTATCCGGTTGCAATATAAAGATC
>Ga0213863_10002892_pt1 | contig 11985 bp, 10 predicted proteins | sample PICome_8_FD_160128 | JGI IMG/M metagenome (GOLD analysis project Ga0213863, IMG submission 160128) | Coastal seawater microbial communities near Pivers Island, North Carolina, United States - PICO497 | ecosystem: Environmental > Aquatic > Marine > Coastal | place: USA: North Carolina... | reverse complement strand
AGATCAAAAATGGAGAACCGATATCTATTACTAAAAAAATCTTTGATTCTTTCCTTGTAATAGCCTTTTTTATCGAGTGGTATACCGTAAAACCGTGCTTGTTTAGAAGAATTAAAATCTATATTATACCACGAAAACCTATCCATTATTTGAGCCCAAGTCATGGCGTGGCACCATTTATCTTTAACAAAAATGAAAGGATCTCCAGAGCTACCAGAGGTTTTATTTAAATAAATATTTTCGGCAGTAAATTCTTTCGAAAGACGTTGTTCTATTGGTTGTTGCAAATGACGCTTGGTCATGATTGGGATAGACTCCCAATTTTCAATATCTATATCTTTCCCAAAAGATTTATAAAATGGATTTTGCTCTAAATGATGTTTTAGTATTTCCCGTTTTTTGATATCGACATAAGTTTTAAAGTCGCTGTCTGATTTTTTTTGAATTTCAGCCAAAACCTTCTTGGCCTTGTCAATTTCAAAGCCATTTATTTTAAGCGAAATGTCAAATAATCTCAAACTTATATTGATATTTAAGGTTTATGTAAATTAATTGTTTTTTAATCTTAAAACCAATTATTTTTGCCCAAAGAAAATTACAGCATGAATATTTTAGTACTAGGTTCAGGAGGAAGAGAGCACACATTTGCTTGGAAGATAGCTCAGAGCGATTATTGCGATAAATTATTTGTGGCACCTGGCAATTCAGGCACCTCTGAAATTGCAACCAATCTGGATATTGGAGTAACTGATTTTATGGCAATAAAAAATGCTGTAATAGACCATAAAATTGATTTGGTCGTTGTTGGTCCTGAAGACCCGTTAGTACAAGGTGTGCATGATTTCTTTTTAAAGGATGACCAATTAAAACTCATTAGTGTTATTGGGCCTCAAAAGGCCGCTGCTGAATTAGAGGGTAGTAAAGAATTTGCTAAGGAATTTATGATAAGGCATAATATACCCACGGCGGCATATGAGAGTTTCACAAAGGATAATGTAGAGGATGGGTATAAATTTTTAGAAACATTAAATCCTCCATACGTTTTAAAAGCAGATGGCTTAGCGGCGGGCAAAGGTGTATTAATTCTTAATGATTTGGATGAGGCCAAATTAGAATTAAAGCAAATGCTTGTGGAAGCTAAATTTGGTGATGCAAGTACTAAAGTTGTTATAGAAGAATTTCTTGACGGAATTGAACTGAGTTGTTTTGTGCTTACTGATGGCAAAGATTATAAAATACTTCCAACTGCAAAGGATTATAAACGCATTGGCGAAGGAGATACAGGTTTAAATACTGGTGGTATGGGTGCAATTTCACCAGTACCATTTGCAACAAAAGATTTTTTGGATAAGATTGAAGATAAAATTGTAAAGCCAACAGTTGAAGGATTAGCCAAAGATGATTTGCCTTATAAAGGATTTATATTTATTGGATTAATAAAAGTTGGAGATGAACCTAAAGTCATTGAATATAATGTGAGAATGGGTGATCCCGAGACTGAGGTTGTATTACCAAGGTTAAAAACGGATTTGGTAAGACTATTCAAAGCAATTTCAAATCAAACGCTTTCGGATATTCAATTAGAAATCGATGATAGGGCTGCAACTACCGTAATGCTTGTTTCTGGCGGATATCCTGAAGCCTACGAAAAGGGTAAGGAGATATTAGGTATAGAAAATGTAAAAGAGTCTTTAGTGTTTCATGCAGGGGCAAAGGAAGAAGATGGTAAAATAGTTACTTCAGGAGGTAGAGTAATGGCCGTAACATCTTATGGGAACACATATCAGGAGGCCATAAAAAAATCTTACCAAAGCATAAACAATATATGTTTTGATAAGATGAATTATCGTAAGGATATTGGATTCGATTTATAAATAAGAGTGTGCTGTTACACTTTTATCTTCCTCGTTATTGCTATTGTATTTAGCTAATTGCATCATCCAATACACAAAAGCAACTAAGCCAATAATTGAAAATATCCAAGACATTATATTCGCAGAGAACCAGCTTTCAAGTTCTAATGCTCTTAAGGCATCAAATGGAGCGAATAGTACATTGACAAATAAATCTTCTATTCCGTAAAAGAAATCCTTCATAACTTTTTAAATTTACGAAGCAAAAATACAAAAAGAGTTAATGATTACAAGTGTTTTTAATAAATCTAAGCCTATAAATTTTATTCTAGTCCTAGTATTCGTAATATCAGTTTTTGTGATTGCAAATTTTAATGCTCTTTTTAATTTAACAGAGGGTATTCTAAAAATACTATCTAAATTTTTGCTGATTGTTTTTTTAGTTTTTTTATTGGATTTCATTGTTTCTAAAAACAACCTCACACAGAGAAATAGTTATGCTATTATGGCTTTTGGGATCTTACTTGCATTGTTCCCAAACATATTAAACAATATGGATTTACTACTTGCTAACCTTTTTATTGTTTTTGCTATGAGAAGAATAATTAGTTTAAGCTCAAAGAAAAGTATTAAAAAGAAACTATTTGACGCGTCATTCTGGATAGCACTTGCTACACTTTTTTATTTCTGGGCAATATTGTTTTTTGCCATTATTATTGTGGCATTAATTTATTATTCTCAAAATGACTTAAAGAATATTATCATCCCATTTGTTGGCATAGCCACTGTCGCTATGTTTTTATCGATTTACAACATCATATTATACGATGTGTTTATAAGACCATCAAATTTTGAACGGTTCGCTAGTTTAGATTATACGGCATACAATAGTAGTGAGTACATTTTGAAACTAACTGTTTTATTTACATCTTTTGTTTGGACAGTTATTTACTATTTTAGATCATTATCTGAGAAGAATAAAAAAAACAGACCTTCATTTTATCTCATTGCTTGGGCTTCTATAATTGCAATCTTAATAAGTATAATTTCACCCACTAAAAATGGTAGCGAATTTATTTTCCTGTTGGCACCGTTTTCAATTATTTTAGGCAATTACATTGAGGCCATATCAGAAAAGTGGTTTAAGGAAGTGTTTGTTGGCGCTTTAATAGTTACACCAATAATTGGTTTAATTCTGTAATTTACTGCCAAAGGCCAAATCACCTGCATCACCTAAACCAGGTATGATATATCCTTTTTCATTTAGATCGTCATCTATAGACGCAATCCAAAGATGAATATCGTTATCCACTTTGCTATCAACATAAGCCACTCCATCTTTAGCACCAATCACACTTATTATATGAGTTTCCTTTGGTGTCCCAAAAGGTTTAAGAGCTTCTAAAGTGGCATAAATTGACTGACCTGTCGCTAACATAGGATCTGCAACTAACAATGTTTTACCCTCTAAGTCCGGGCAAGTTAAATATTCAATAATGATTTCAAAATCATGAGTAACGTCGTTGTGTTTTCTATAAGCTGAAATAAAAGCGTTTTCTGCATTATCAAAATAATTCAACAACCCACTGTGAAGTGGTAATCCCGCTCTCAAAATAGAGCAAATAACAATGTCGTTTGAGTATAAATCTTCTTTTGAAATTCCCAGAGGGGTTTCTGTTTTTTGAGGAGAAAAGTTTAAAACTTTGCTTAATTCATAGGCCAGTATTTCTCCAATACGCTCAATATTTCTCCTAAACCTCATACTGTCCCTTTGGATATTTTTATCTCTTATTTCAGACATGAAAGTATTTAACAATGAAGGGGTTTCGGAGAGATTGTGTATTTGCATTTTAAGACTGTTTCGGTAATGGCTAAGTTAATAATTCAAACTATATTTGCATATCCAAATATTAGTACAGATATGTTTTCAGATAAAGCTAATGCTATTTTTAAAGATGTAATTAAAACTTACAAGGTTTTAAACACTGTAGACCAGCCATTTACTAACAAATATGATAGAAATGAAGATTTAATTTCACATTTATTATATAGAAAAAGTTGGATTGATACTGTGCAATGGGCATATGAAGATATCATTAGAGATCCGAATATAGACCCTGTTTCCGCATTAGAATTAAAACGTAAAATTGACGCCTCTAACCAGGACAGGACCGATACTGTTGAGTATATTGACGGTTACTTCTTGGAAAAGTTTAATGACGTTGAAGTAAAACCATATGCTAAAATAAATTCTGAGAGCCCTGCGTGGGCCATAGACAGATTATCGATTCTCGCATTAAAAATTTATCATATGCATTTAGAAACTATCAGAGAAGATGCGAGTGAGGCACACAAGGAGGCCTGTGAGAAGAAATTAAATGTTTTGTTAGAACAAAGAGTAGATTTGAGTAAGGCCATTGACGATTTACTTACAGACATTGCCAACGGAGATAAGTATATGAAAGTTTACAAGCAAATGAAAATGTACAATGACGATGAGCTTAATCCTGTTTTAAGAGGCCAGAAATAATATCTCGACTATAACTGCATGTAATACAAATATGCCAAAACCAGAACACATAATTCTTATAAGGTTTTCGGCCATGGGAGATGTAGCTATGACTGTTCCAGTTCTTAGTGCTCTCACTGAAAAATATCCACAGTTAAAAGTTACAGTCTTAACCAGAGGTTTTTTTAAACCTCTATTTGAAGGGCTAAATAATGTTGAGGTTTTTTCCGCTGATTTAAAAGGGCGTCACAAGGGCCTTTTAGGGTTATATAAATTATCTAAAGAGTTAAAGCTACTAGGTTTTGATACAGTTGCTGATTTACACAATGTATTACGCAGTAAAATCCTTAAGTTCTTTTTTGCTGGTAAAAAAGTTGAACATATAGATAAAGGCAGGGTCGAAAAGAAAGCATTAATAGCCGGCAAAATATTTAAACAGATAAAAACTACACACCAAAGATATGCTGATGTATTTGAAAAGTTAGGTTATCCAATTGATTTAGCTAAGCCAAAGTTTCCCTCGAAACGAATAATACCAAAGGAAATTTCAGAACTGGTAAAGCAAGATTATTCAATGGTTGGAATTGCACCTTTTGCAGCGCACAAGGGTAAAATGTATCCTTTGGATAAAATGGAGAAAGCCATAGAACAACTTTCCAAGCAAAATCAAATTTTTTTATTTGGAGGAGGGAAAAATGAAATTCAAATACTAAATGAGATATCTGCTAAATATGAAAATGTTGTTTCTGTTGCGGGGAAATTGTCATTTATGGAGGAGCTCAATTTAATCTCTAATTTAGACGTGATGCTTTCTATGGATTCAGGAAATGCACATTTGGCTGCGATGTTTGGTATTAAGGTTATAACCATTTGGGGAGTCACACATCCATTTGCTGGTTTTGCCCCATTTAATCAGTCAGAATATAATATACTGTTGGCTGATAGAGAACAGTACCCCTTAATACCAACTTCAATTTATGGGAATAGATATCCAAAGGAATATGAGGATTGTGCGGGGAGTGTATCTGTAAAAAAAGTAGTCGAAAAGATAATATCTACAATTTCGAATACTTAACTAAACATCGTCATAGTCAACAACAACAGAATCAGAAGTTGGATGAGCTTGACAAGTTAAAACCAACCCTTCAGCTACTTCATTATCGGTTAAAATATTGTTATGCCTCATTTCAGTTTGGCCCTCTGTAACTCTGGCTATACAACTACTACAAATACCACCTTGGCATGAATAAGGCGCATCAATATCCTTTTTTAAAGTTGCTTCGAGAATAGTTTGATTATTAGACATTTCAAATTCAAACTCCTCTTCATCGACAATTACTTTTATTTTAGAATTACCATCAGATACAGAGACAGTTGATTTTTCATTCGACTCAACAGGCACAGTAAACAATTCAAATAGGATGTCATTTTCTTTAATGCTATTTTCAAGCAGCACATCTTTAACAGTATGAATCATCTGTTCAGGACCACATAAATAGAACTTCTCAACAGTTACATCCTTGTACTTGTTTTTTACGATAAGATTAACTATACTTTTTTCTATACGGCCAAAAAGCGCGTCTTCTTCCTGAGTTTGACTATAGATAAAGTGAACATGAAATCGATTTCCGTATGTTTCTTTAAGTTGTATAAGGTCATTAGAAAACATGGCATCACTTAAAGATTTATTCCCGTAGACTAAAATTAAATTGCTAAATGGCTCATCTTCTAAAAGTGTTTTTGCAATACTTAAAATAGGTGTTATACCACTTCCAGCAGCAAAGGCCACAATAGTTCTTGTTTTAGCATTATTTGCTTCAAACACAAAACGACCATTTGGTTCTGCAACATCAATAACATCTCCAGCATTTAATTCATTATTAGCGTAGACCGAAAATGAACCTCCCTCAACTGATTTAACCGCAACAGTTAATTTTCTGCTATTTTTAGAAGAACATATAGAATAATCTCTTCTAATTTCTTCACCGTTAATCTCAGTACGAAGTGTAATATATTGACCCGCGTCAAAAATAAAGTTGTCTTCTAAGTCTTCAGGCACATCGAATGTAATAGCCACCGACTTATCAGTAACTTTATTTATAGATTCAATTTTTAATGGATGGAATTGTGACATTGCAATAATTTTTTGTAAAAATAATGAAGCCTAACATTAAAGTAATCTTTGTTTGTAACAAATTAACAATTAAGTTTACTAATAGAAAAAACTAACCAAAACAGCTATGATTAAGCATTTTATTAATTTAGAGTGGAAACAATATTTTCGCTCCTCCTATTGGCAAAAGAGCTTAGGGCTTAATATACTTCTAGTATTTTTTGCACTGTACTTTATAGTTGTCTTTTTAATTCTAGGCTTTGGGCTTTTACCCATCCTCAAGAAGGTATTTCCTGATCAAGATCCATTTGTTGTTGCCAATGGATTTATTTTTTTCTGGTTAATGATTGATCTATTGATGCGGTTCTTCTTACAAAAACTGCCAGTAATGATTGTAAAACCGTTATTAACACTGCCTATTAAAAGGTCAACTGTGGTTCATTATGTTTTAGGGAAGTCCGCTTTATCGTTTTTTAATTTCTTGCCATTATTCGCCATAATACCATTCAGTATTATGCTAATCGTTAATGATTACTCCACATCAACTGCATTAACATGGATGTTTACAATGATAATTGTAGTGTTAATCGGCAATTTTTTAAACTTTATTATTGAAGCATTTTCTGCAGAACTAGAATTTTCGTTTCTACCATTAATAATTTTTGTTGGCACATTATATGGTTTAGATGCTTTTGGAATTGTTTCTATGACATCCTTATTAGGAGATGCGTTCTTAGGTATTGCAAATAACCCCATTTTTATTTTAGTTCCAATAGCAATACTTGCGCTTTGTTATTCTTTTAACTTTAAACTTCTGAAGGACAAATTGTTTTTAGATAGTTCCTTAAAATCCAAAGTTACTGAAGTAAAAGCAGCAGATTTATCTTGGACAAAACGCTTTGGTGATATAGCTCCATTTATGCAATTAGATCTTAAACTTATATGGAGAAATAAGAGAACAAAATCATCGGTATGGATTATGCTCATTGGTCTACTCTATGGTTTGTTTTTCTACCCACAGCCTATGTATAAAGACATGGTATGGTTATTTCCGTTTATTGGAATCTTTGTAACAGGTATTTTCCTAATAAATTTCGGTCAATTTATACCAGCTTGGGATAGTGGTTATTATAAAATGCTAATGAGTCAAAACATTAAGTATGAGCAATATTTAAGATCAAAATTCATACTTATGGTTTTAAGTGTAGCTATAATATTTGTACTGAGCATACCTTACGTATATTTTGGTTGGAAAATCTTAGTTGCTCATTTTGCTGCGGCCATATACAATATAGGAGTTAACTCACATATTATGTTATATGGAGGGTCGTTTAACAGAAAGAAAATTGACCTCAACCAAAGAGCTGCATTCAATTATCAAGGGACAGGTGCAGTGCAATGGATTATAGGATTACCACTTATGATTTTACCGATGATTATTTTTGCGGTTCTTAACGCCCTATTTGGGTTTGAAACAGGCATAATCGCACTTATTTTCTTAGGTATAGCCGGAATAGTTTTTCATAAAAAACTTATGCGAATGATTACTCAACGCTATCTCGATTCAAAATATAAAATGATTGACGCTTTTAGTCAAGATAATTAATACAAAGACTAACCATGATATATACAAAAGACATTTCAAAAGCATATAATGGAACTACGGTTCTTAAAATTGATGAGCTCAATATTCCAAAAGGCCAAAGTTTTGGTTTAGTTGGAAATAATGGAGCAGGTAAAACCACATATTTTAGCTTATTGTTAGATTTAATAAAACCTACAACAGGCAGTATATCAAATGGAGAAATAATTGTAGATCAAAGCGAGGACTGGAAACCTTACACCTCATCCTTTATTGATGAGAGTTTTTTAATTGGCTATTTAACACCGGAGGAATATTTCTATTTTATTGGTGATTTGCGAGGCCAAAATAAAGCAGACATTGATGCTTTAACGTCAAAATTTGAAGATTTCTTTAATGGAGAAATTATAGGCAAGAAAAAATACTTAAGAGACTTAAGTAAGGGTAACCAGAAGAAAGCCGGTATAGTTGCTGCTTTAATTGGGAATCCTGAAGTTATAATATTAGACGAACCTTTTGCAAATTTAGATCCAACGACTCAAATCCGTTTAAAACAGATTCTCAAAGATTTAGCAGAAAAACAGGGAGTTACCGTTTTGATATCTAGTCATGATCTAATGCATGTTACTGATGTATGCGAGCGTATCGTTGTATTAGAAAAGGGTGAGATTATTAAAGACTTAGAAACTAATCCAGCAACATTAAAAGAACTTGAAGCTCATTTTGCTGGCAACCTTGAATCTGTTCAAGAGGAAGAGTAGAATTTAATTATAAATAATTAAGAAACTCATATCATTTTAATGTTATGAGTTTTTTTGTTATCGCGGGTTCCTATTTCTGAAAAACCCATATAAAACCTCATAAATTCAAAAAGATGTTTATTTTTACCAAATAGCACACTAAACACCCAAGATTTTAGTTATCTATTAATCAAATAGAATAAACGTTGAAGACCTATATAAAAATCTTTCTACCTCTTATTTGTATTGCGATAATTGCCCAAAGTTGTTCTCGTAAGAAAGACACATTTATCAATAGGAATTTTCATGCATTAGGTACAAAATACAATGTGCTTTACAACGGTAATCTTGCCTTAGATCGTGGAATCGAAACGGTTAATGACGCATATTCGGAGAATTTCTGGGAATTACTTCCTGTTGAACGAATGAATATAGAAGATGATGTATTTCTTCCGGGTCAAACAAAAAACGCAGATTTTGAAAGAGCAGAAGAAAAGGCTATAAAAGCAGTTCAAGTTCATGGAATGAACATAGAAGGCAAGGAGAAGAACCCGCAAATTGATGAGGCTTACCTTCTATTAGGGAAAGCTCGTTATTATGATCAACGTTTCGTACCGGCACTTGCAGCCTTTAATAATATCCTAAATAAATATCCAACTAGCGATAAAATCAATCAAGTAAAGATTTGGAGAGAAAAGGCAGACATGCGCTTAGACAATAATGAAATTGCTATTAAAAAACTTAAGCGATTATTAGAGGAAGAACAACTTGAGGATCAAGATTTAGCAGACGCTACGGCAACTCTCGCGCAGGCTTATATCAACACCAAATCTAAGGATAGCGCCATGGCTCAGCTAGAAATTGCTGCAGAAAACACTAAGATTAAAAGAGAAAGAGCGCGCTACCTTTTTATTAAAGGACAATTATATAATGAATTTGGCAAAAAGGATAGTGCCAATATGGAGTTTGACAAAATTATTGAAATGCATCGTCAGGTTCCTCGAGCATTTTATATAAATGCGCATTTAGAAAAGTCTAAGAATTTTGACGAGCTAAATGGAGATATAGTAGCGTTTCAGGAGTATTTAATGGAGTTAGAAGAAAACCGTGAAAATCGTCCTTTTTTAGACAAGATTTATCATAGGATAGCTGAGTTTCATAACGGTAATATGTCCGATAGTTTAGCTGAAGCTTATTATAACAAGTCTCTGAGGAAAACAACCACAGATCAGTATCTAAAAGCACTAAACTATGAGACCTTAGGCAATATGTATTTTGATAAAAACAGCTATAAAACGGCAGGGGCATATTATGATAGTACCATGGCGGCCATGGAACCAAAGACCAAGGAGTTTAGGATATTAAAACGCAAACGCGAAAACCTTGATGATGTAATTTATTATGAAGGTATTGCTGAGGTAAATGATAGTATTCTGAAAATGGTAAGTTTACCCAAGGAAGATCAAATAGCATTTTATGCAGAATATATTGAAATACTTAAGGTTAAAGCTGAAGAGGAAGAAAAATTAAAAAAAGAGCAGTCTCAAAGGCAATCTAATTCTGGTAATATTCAGATTGCAGATAATAAAATAAATAACCGACTAGATTCTAACAAAAACCCTGGTGGAATACCTGGAAGTATTGGTGGAAATAAGAGCAGTTTTTATTTCTACAACCCAACCACAGTTGCTTATGGAAAGAATGAATTTCTAAAACTTTGGGGAGATAGACAATTACAAGATAATTGGAGATTATCAGATCAACGTAAAAGAATAAGCAATACAGAGCAACGTGAAGTCGTTGCTTCAGAAGATAAGGACAATACTCTGTCACCAGATTTTTACATTGCTCAATTACCAACTGAACAAAAAGAAATAGACAGTATCGCCAAAGAAAGAAATTACGCGTATTATCAATTGGGTGTTATTTATAAAGAAAAATTCAAGGAGTTGAGTCTTGCAAAATCTAGATATGAGACCTTATTAAAAAACGAGCCAGAAGAACGCTTAATATTGCCATCTAAATATAATTTGTTCCGCATTTATGAAGAACTTGGCTTAAATCGCAAGGCAGAGGCAATTAAGAATGATATTGTAGAAAACTATCCCGATTCTAGATATGCTGAAATCTTGTTAAACCCTCAACTTGAATTAGCTAAGGACGAGAACAGTCCAGAAGCAATTTACACGAATTTGTACAATAAGTTTAATGAGCAAAAATATGCAGAGGTAATTGCTGAGGCAGATGAGAACATAGGAAAATTTGAAGGGGATGATTTCGTTCCGAAATTTGAAATACTGAAGGCATCAGCAAGGGGAAGGCTATTCGGTTTTGAAGCATACAAGGAAGCCATCAATTTTATTGCTTTGACTTATGCAAATGCAGAGGAGGGTAAAAAAGCACAAGAGATTATGGATAATGCTATACCGGCCCTAGCTAAAAAAGATTTTATTGCAGATGACGCCTCTAAAAACTTCAACGTTATCTATCAATTTAATAAGGATTCTGGAGAAGATGTAGATACTTTTATTAAAGTTCTAAACGAGGAAGTTACCAAAGTAAAATATTTTGACCTTACAACCTCTAGAGACGTGTATGACGAAAACACTACTTTTGTTGTAGTGCACGGTTTAAAAAGTATTTCTGGAGCTCGTGGCTTTGCAGAATTGCTTAAAACAGAAGAAAAGGATAAAAGAGGAAGACCAATCCCTCCAAAAATTACCAAACCATTCTTTCCTATTTCATCGCCAAATTATGCTATTATTCAACGACATAAAAACTTAGAAACTTATTTAGAACAACAATAAACGCATACAATTATGTTTTCTTCTGAAGCTAAGAAATCTAAAAAACATATTACTATGGAAACAAACACACAACAGAATATTATAGCGCATGGGACTAAGATTGTAGGAGATATAACTAGTCAAGGCCCTTTTAGAATTGACGGTACAGTTGATGGAAATGTAAAAACATCCGGAAAGGTCGTTGTTGGAAAATCTGGATATGTTAAGGGTACCTTACAGGGAGAAAATGCTGATTTTGAAGGGAAATTTTCTGGCAAACTTGTTTTATCAGGAACACTATCCTTAAAATCAACAGCACATATTGAAGGCGAAGTACACACTAGCAAACTTGCTGTAGAACCAGGAGCAACATTTAATGCAACGTGTAGCATGAAAGGTACA
>Ga0213863_10002891_pt1 | contig 11985 bp, 11 predicted proteins | sample PICome_8_FD_160128 | JGI IMG/M metagenome (GOLD analysis project Ga0213863, IMG submission 160128) | Coastal seawater microbial communities near Pivers Island, North Carolina, United States - PICO497 | ecosystem: Environmental > Aquatic > Marine > Coastal | place: USA: North Carolina... | reverse complement strand
CGAGGTCTTGGCCTCTGAGCTAGGCGTTAGCAAGAGCCTAGCCGCCAAGAACCTGCGGAACTGGCACAATGCCCAGCGCAAGGTTGCCGAGGTATTGTCTGTCTCTGACGGCTCGACAGCGCGTTATTACGAGCTGCCGTTCAAGGCTCGGGAACTGCAAGATCTGATCTCGCACAAGAACATGAACGCTCAGATTGGTGAGATCTTTAGGGCAACCTACCGATACGGCCAGTCATCTCATAGCAGCGAGCTGCGTGACGCCAAGAAGATACGCTTCTACATTGACGCTGAGATCAAGCGTTTGGAAGGGTCATGAGGATCAACAGACTGATCCGTGAGGCAAAGCATCCAATCTTTACTACATATGCGGTGATAGGGGCATTTGGTATAGGATTGATTTTAGGGTTTGGTTTAGGCTAAGGGTCTCATCACGGCCTTCCGACAGTGTTCCCGTCCACTGAGCCGTAAGGCGGGTTTACTTAGGAAACTATATGGAATTCAAAGAAGGTATTTTTGAAAATTTAGACTACCCAACATACGACTCGATCCCTGCATGGCGGTCGCACGACCTAACCTCGATTGCCAAGTGCCCGTTCACTTGGAAGAACCGAACATTCAATAATTCCCCGGCGCTCTTTGAGGGCAGGGTGATGCACACGGTCTTTCTTGAGCACTACAAGTTTGCAGAGGAGTTTGCCATCGAGCCGCCGGTTGATCGGCGCACAAAGGTTGGCAAGGCCGAGTACGCTGAATGGCTAGAGGAACTGGGCGACAAAGATCCAGTCAAGCAGGATCTATACGACACCTGCATGGAGCGCCGGGAGGTTGTGAGCGACTACATCCCCAAGGGCAAGCATCACGTTGAGCTGACGTTGTGCTGGATCTGGAATGGCCAGCCGTGTAAGGGAAAATTGGATTGGCATACAGGAACTGATGTCTGGGACTATAAGAGCTGCCGGGACGCTTCACCCAGAGGCTTTAGGAGCGCGATCAACACGTTCCGATACCACCAGCAGGCTGCGTACTATCTTGCCGGTTGCCGAGCCGTTGGCCTGCCGACCGAGAAGTTTTATTTCTTGGCTCAGGAGAAGCAGGCACCGTACCCTTTCGGCGTCTACACCCTGTCCGACGAAGCCATAGCGTATGCTGACGCCCAGAACGAACAGGCCATGGCCATTGGCATCAAGTGCCGGGAGCAAGACCTGTACCTGCCGTATAACCAAGAAGGCATTAAGGAGTTTGGCCTTGCTGACCTTAACTAAAGAGGAGCAGGCCAGAGAGAATAAATGGGCAGCGGATATTAAATACTACGCCGCCCGTTCTTGCTGGAAGCGCCGAAACGAAGCCACGCCAAACAATCCACCGCACCGCCGGGTAACTTGGGCACAGTGGTTTGAGAAAAGGTTTGGTGAGAACTTGATCGAGTATGCTCAGCGCAAGGCTAAAGAAAAGTCAAAGACCCTTTAGCTCCTCGCTGGCCAGCTTCCCGGTCTCCCTGTTGAACTTCATCGCAAGGTAGTCGTGGATTCTGCTCAGCTCGTAAGCTCGCAGATCCTCGTCTGTCTCGTCAACAATCTTGTCGAGCATCTTGAGAACTCGAAGGGTAGGGATGTTTGATTGTCTTTCCATGTCGTAATCCTAAGTCAAATTGCAGGCAAAAAAAAGCGGCCTAAGCCGCCTTTCCCAACAATTCGGTAAGAACACTCAGCATTTCACAAAGCTTTACAGTCTGCTTGTCGCTGATATTCTTGCCCTCAAACCTAGCTTTATTAATCTTCTCAGCCAGTAGGTGAGCTGAGTCAGCCAAGATCAGCGCCCTGCCAGATTCTTTCTTTACAGTCTTCTCAATTGCGCCGGCGATAAAATCATCATCCGCAAGGTCTTCAAGATCTGCCGACTCGCAGTTGACCTGAACGATAGTGCCGTTCATTGAGGCAAAGGAAATGCCAGAGCTGAGGCATCTCATGTTTAAAAGACCGAAGTAAACATCTAGCCGAGGCGCGACCATGTTGATCAGGTCGCAAATGTTGTCGTTGGTCAAATCGTTTACGACTTCTAAAAGTTGTTGTTGTTCCATCACTATCTCCTTGTTTTGGGTTTCGGCCTAGTGGCCTCATCAGTACCAGCTCCGAACTGGTAGACCCCCGGGGCGGCTTACGCCGCCTCCTTGTTTACTTTGACGTTGACTAGAACTCGATGATGCAGGCACTGGATGTTGTAACCGCCAGCCCAAATGACTTTGATGCTTACCTGATGACCGTCGATGATCCATAAGCCGGTGAAGTCTTCGCCGTAGATGACTTTAAAGTTATCAACGTCAATTTTGGTTATGCCGTACTTTTCCATTCTGCGAACGATGCGGTCATTGCGAGCGTCATGCGTTTTTTTGAGTGACTTACTAGCTCGGGCAACATGCTCAGCGTAGCCCCAGTCATAATCGTTTTTGAAAGATTGAGAAAATAATGTTTTTTGCTGCTCACAAAGAGTCCAGTATTCGTGGCTATTGATCCCGTGTAGATAGTAAGCATCCAAGATTTCTTGCTTCAGCTCACGGTAAGTATTGCGCTGACGTTCAATTACTTCTGGCAATTTGGCCAAAGACTGTGCGTCTGATTCGGCGAAGGCTGCTTCGATTTGCTGGAGTAAGTTCATCATGTTTTCCCTTTGGTTATGGGGGCAAGCGCCCCCGACAAAGGAATAATCGCATAATGCCGTGTCGTTGTACACACTTTTATGCAAATAAATGTAACTATTTGCAGGTCAGTCTAAGTTGTTGTACCGCTCGATCAGGCGCTTCTTGTCGTGCAGCCAGAAAACCAACAGGTATCGGTCGCCGCTCTCTACGCCTAGACCACGGTGCAGGTTGGTGAAGGATGGGAATATTAGCGCGTGCCCAGTGGGCAACGGCCCCAAGGTTCCGTGGCGATGAAACTCTGTGCCACCGCCCTTGTACTCGTTCGTGTTGAGGGGAACCACCACGCTGATGTCGGCGCTCTCGTCGTGATGCCAAGCGCCGGCCTGTTTATCCTTGGGGTTGTAGTTCGCAATCTGTATCGAAGAAACGTCCCGGCAGTCCCGGTGGTAGAGCGTATTGAATATCGGGTTCAAGACATTCTGAACGACGAACCACATCGTGCGATACAGCTCAGGCACATGCTCTTTCAGCACGATCTCTGGGATCTGCCTTAGCTCGTCCTCGGCATCGTTTGGCTCGAAGGGTATCTCCTTCTCCATGTGCTTGATCTCTTCGACCAGCATCTTACAGAACTGCCGGCGAAACAGCGGCACCCTGTAGATCTCAGGGAAGACCTTCTTGCATAGCTGGGACACAGGAGTCTTCTGTAGGCTCTCCCTCCCATCCCTTGCGCGGAACTCGGCAATCACGGGGACGGTGTCCTGAACCGCCTTGTAGAGCGGCTGGTTCACCATCCAATGCGACTGCATTGACAACATGTAATTTTTCATTTCATACATTTGTGAAATTATATACAATCCTATACAATTGCTCAATATCAATTAGAGGTTCGTCATGGAAACCGAAGATCAAACACATCCAGACCGACGAAGAAAGTCGCTGGCCATTGACATAGATACATACGAGATGCTTCGAGAGATCTGTGCCCGGGAGCGTCGAACCTTAATCAGTCAGCTACAGCTCATGATTGAGCAGAGGCACGACGAGGTATTCGGCAGGGGTGGTCATTGAAAAATTTATTTAAGAGAAAGCCGGCGCAGGTTCCGCAATCCTACCGCCCTGTCGCAGACTCTAAAGAGGTTATCGACCTGTTTGGTAGGATGACCTTACATCAACAAGCCGCGCTCCTGCGGCTCTGTAGTCGCAACCTAATGATCGATATTGATGGCGACTTTCATATGGGATACGACTTCGACTGGAACGTCAGTGGCGCAATGATTGTCGCCACGTCAGAAGATCTAGACCTACCCATAATGCTAGGCGAGGGAAGCGATCCCACCTAACGGCCCTCTAAGCCGCATAGCAAGCTCCCTGTCCTTATCTGATGGCAGAATAGTAGGAGACGTTGCCGGATCTATCTTGGACATTGCAGGAGCCGATGAGGCTCTCTCCGAAAGCGGCTCAAACGCGGACACCTCTTCCTGAGGCATTGGCATATTAGGTGGCGGAGCTATTTGAGGTTTTGGGGCAGGCTTGGCCGAAGGGGTAGGCTCTTCTTTCCTTGCCTCTAAAGACTCAATAGTTTTCAAGAGCCTCAGCTTTTCTCTATCAGAAGAGGGTTCTGCCTCGGCCTTTTTCTCTATCACTGGCGATAAAGCAGTCCTAATTGCGCTTTGCCCAGCAGCAGAAAACATTGGCATCTGCATGGTCTGAATCGTCTGACTAACAGCATCAAAGGCATCATCCCTAGCCTGAGCACTCTCAGCCACGTCCATAACCTTGCCGAAGGCTGCTTTCGTTAAGCCACCGCTCGGGGTCATTATCATTCCAGCGCGAGCAGCTCCGGCAAGCAATGTGTAACCAGAACCAGAGGGGTTCATCTTTATTTCTGCCCAAAGGGTTGGCAGCACGTTAGCCCTAAACTCTTTGACTCGGGCTATCTCTTGTGGGCTAAACACCCTGTCTATGATTGCCCTGTTTTTAAAGAACACGTCATTGTAATTTTCGACTATCGATTTTCTGGTGATCTCTCCACCACGGCCAGCAAACGCCTTAGTCATGATGCCGTCTTTTAGCAGCGCAACAAATTGTTGGTATTCGCTAGGATCTAAAGACTTTTTCAGTTTATCTAAAACAATGCCCATAGATTGGTTAGGTGCAAATTTGTTCTGCCCGAAGAGAAGGTTAGCCACCTGAACCGGCGTGTATTGGTTGTTTGAAAGCTGCTCTAGGATTCTGTTAGCCGCACGCTCTTGCGTGTTCTTACCAACGCCCCGCCCAACTGTTGCCATGTAGTCAGCGTACAAGCCTGTGGCCTCTTTGAGCTGGTCAAGAACCTCTTGATCACCAGTTACAAACCCACGCTCAATGCCGTCATATATAGACTTATCAAGCTTATCCTTCATCTGAATTAAGATGGCCTGCTCGGGGCTGCCTTGCTCGGCTTGGTTGATTGCCGTCCGTATCCTCTTCTGATAACCATGGATTCGGTTTAGCGACTGGCCTTTGAATTTTGGATTTTGCGAGAGCTTTCTAAGCTTCCTCAGATGCTTCATCTCCCGCATTAAGACAGGGCTTAAAACAATCTGATCAGGTGTCATGCCGAAGGCGGGTATGGTATCCAGAAGGTCTTGGGATACCGCCTCAATACCTTGGGGCGTGATCATTGGCTGAGAATCAACACCCTTGACCGCATCGTAAAGCGTCCCAGACTCTTGCTTTAATCGTTGTGCAGCGCCGGATACAGTTTCTTGTGCAGCCTCTGCCGCAACGCTTGGGATGTTCCCGTAAATTCCGTCAGCGGAAGTAGTCCCAGCCCCAAATTGTTGCTGCAACGCTATCGCGTCATTACGAATAGCTGAGAGCTGTGTGTCATCAAACCCACGAATCATTAAGGTTGCCGGATCGGATGAAGGCATATTCCTCAGCCTATCTTCGACCCCGAGCTGCTCTGTCTGTCGAGGGGTAACGCCCTGAGGAAGCTCTGCCGTTCTTTGGCCTTGCGTTAACGGGTACTTAGACTCTTGTAGAAGGTGGTATGAGAATGGTGGGAACATCTCGTCAAACCTTGCTCCCAAGTTTACCTTGGCAGTGGACGCACCTTTGGCCGCTGCCCTTGCGCCTCTTCCTAGCGCCCGTCCAATGGGAGGTAGCGCAGCATCGGCAGCAACGCCAATGCCTGTAGATGTTCCGATCTGCCCCGCCACATCTCCATACCCAAGATCTTTTGCCTCTACGGTTTGGGGTGTTATTAAATTCTCTCCAGCGATTGTCGCCGCTTCTGTCGTGCCATAGGCTGCGGTTCCTTTAAAAGCACGCTCAAGGAAGGTCTTTCCCTTAGACACATACTTTGTGGCAGGAAGATACCTTATTAATTCACCGAGCATCGTATTAAAGTCTTGGGTAGAGGCTCCCGGCTTATTGACATAGTAAGGGACGCCGTTCCACACAACGATTGGGAAGCCATAGTCATCGATGAACTTTCCGCCCCACCTTGAATCATCTTTAAAAGCGTCTTCCATGATCTCAGCCTTGCCGAGATCATCACGCGAGAACATTGCCTTTATTGACGGCATAAATCCTTCAAAGAAACCAACCGAGTCATATCCCATGTCGGTTAATTCTGGCATCTCAGGAAACTGAATCGGTACGCCATCCCCAGAAACAGCCTTAGAAATGGCTGATGGCGCGCCCATGATCATATCTAAAACGCTTTGATCTGGCCGGCCCTGCATAGCAATAACGTCTTCGTCAGGTTCGCTAGATCGACCCATCGGCGCTCCTGAGAAGCCATCTGGTAAACTTTTTAACGGCATGAATTATTTACCTTTTTTAAAACCTTTAATTATGTAAACAGGCTCGTTTTCAATTAAAATTTTTCCCTGAGCGTCTCGGTTTATAAATACGGAACCATCAGGCAAGCTATCCATCCAGTTGGTTATTGCCTGCTCGTCGGAGCTGTCACCTGTAAACTTATCAAAGATGCCCATATCAATACCTTTGATTGCATCGTTAATCTGTTTACTATTGATGTAATCGTCAGAAGTCAAAGCCTCTTCTTCTGCTCTATTGTATGCAATAGAGTTTTCGGTCATTTTCTTGTAAACATACAACGCAATATAGTTTGCTTCTGGAGTTTTTCCCAAATCCAAAATTGCCTGCCTATAAGCTCTAAATTCCATATCTGAAGTAGAGCCAGAACCAACCGGCCTAACCTTTGTGGCTAGAATATTAGATATTCCAATCAATGATTCTATCTCAGAGATCGAAGGATCATCAGTGCCAAATACTTGAGTAAACAGTTGTTTAACGGGGAAAGTTATTTCCGTCAATTTACCTGTTTCCGTCCCACCCTTTAGCAGCATTAGCGCCCTTTCAACTTCTGGCAGCAATGTTAGTGCTTTGTCCACATAGGCGCTGTTGTTCTTAGCAATTATCTCTATTCGCTTTTTGCTGTATTCAGAAAAATTAGTTTTTTCGCCCGAGGCTGTATTTAACATGACATTGAATACTTTATCGCCTTGAACCAATGGCCTTAGCTCAGTGAACCGACCGCCGGTAACAATTCTTTTGCCAATCATAGAGGGATCATTAGGAATTAACTGCTGCACTGCGCTTTCAAAGTAAGGGCTTTCTCTGGCAAGCCCCAGCCCCTCGATGGTTTTTTCTGCATCAGCCCTGCTTTGATACATGCCAACAGCGCCAGCATCAGTAACCTTCCAGCCTGTAGCTGGAGTCGATACATTTTCTAAGTTTGGTCTGTTTGCATAAATCTCAGACTCGGTAAGAAGCGGTCTTGATCCCGAATCATAAAAAACACCGCTAACAACAATCCCTTCTGGATTGGTGACAAGCATCTCGGTGACCTTGTTGTCGGGTTTTTCTTTCGCTCTCAACAAGCGGTATTCATTAATTAAACTGGTTGCGGAATCCACATCGGTTTTTGCCATCTCAAAGGCTTTTAAGCCGATGGCTCGATCCTGCTCCGCTCGCCTCTGTTTTAGCGCCGCCTGCTCTTTTCCAAACTGAGCCATGCCCAAACCTGCTGAGCGAAAAGCGCCCATGGTCGGGTCGGCAGAGAGCATTGCTCCGCCAACCGTAGACGCAAGGTCATAAAGGCTAGGGCGAGATGTCTGCCCGTACAAACCCCTCAGTCTGGTTTGGTATTTCTCAAAGCTTTCATCGAAATCAGGAATTTGTATGACCGGATCGTTTTTCTTTGCCGACGAAGACTCTCGAACAAGCCTCTCTAGATCAGCAAGCTGATCTTGTACAGACATCGGCGCAGCAGGAGGTGCAGCAGGGTTAACCGCCAAAACCTGAGGCCCAGAACTAGCAGGAGCCTCCCCTGACAAGCCTAAAATCTGCCGCTCTAATTGTGCTTTTGATGTGGCCATATTATCTATCTCGTAAGCTGGGTGGTTGGGTTGTAGTAATTACCCAGCGCCCCAATCGTTGCAAGACCTGTTCCTATGCCTGCCTGCGTTGCAGACGGCGCAGGCCCAAAGTTAGTTTGAAACTGTGTCTGCCCTGCCGGAGCCATGTTTACAAATGGCATCAAGGCCTGATATTGAGCCAGCGGTGCCTGCTGAGCCTGCAACAATCCAGCACGTTGTGCGTCAAGCTGCTGCTGCCTGTTCTGCTGAGTCATACTGCCAATACCCTGCATTGCGGCAGCATCCTGTGCGCCTGCCTGCTGAGCCTGGCCGCCAAGGCCGCTTAGGAAGCCGCCGTAGCCTGTCTGAGCCTGCCCAAGCGCCTGTCCTCCAGCCGCTTGCTGCGCCCCGATTTGGCCGTACTGGCCAGCCATGGTGCCTGCTACGTTCATTCCTGTCTGCCCTGCGGCTGCTCGCGCTGCTGCATTCTGCTGACCATACCCTGCCAAGGTCTGGCCTAAGCCTTGCCCTGCTGAGTATCGTTGCTGCGCCATCTGGCCCAACTGTCCGCCTAGCTGCTGCTGAGCGCCCAACTGCGCCTGAGCGGTTTGCTGGAGTAGATTTCCATAGCCTTGTCCAGCCGCAAGTTTCTGCCCTGCCGCCTGTTGAGCCATGCCAGCGACCTGCTGGCCTGCGCCATACCTTTGCTGGGCACCTTGCCCCAACATGCCGGCTAAGCCTCTAGAAGCGGCCAGCTCGCTCGCTGCGCGTTGTTGTCTTGAGCCGGCAATGTTTTGCGCGGCCCCAAATCTTTGTTGAGAGGCCTGTTGCGCTCGATCTACTAATCCTCTTGCGCCACTCAGCTCTTGACCGGCCAATGATGCCAATCCAGAAGATGCAGATCTCTGAGCCTGTCTTTGTCGCTCATCCTCTCCAATAGCCGTCTGCTGAGCCTGCTGGAAGCCGCGTGAGCGTAATTCTCCAACAGCCTTACCCAAACCTCTGCCCATTGCCTCGGCTCGCTCTTGGCCAGTTAGCCTAGCCCTAGAGCCAAAGGCCGACTGTCCGCCGGTCTGAATATCTCTAGCAAGCTGAGCAGTGTCTTGCTTAGCCAGTCCCTCTCTAGCATCTCCGATCATCTGCTGAACGACTTGATCCTCGTAGGGGTCTTGGTATTTAGCAGTAGCGCCTGCTACGTCAAAATCGCCAGTAGTCTGCCGTAACTGCCCCCGGGCTTCGCCTACATTTGTTCCAAAGCCACCAAGAAGCTCTCGCTCCGCGCCAACCTGTCTGTCAAGGTCTCGGTCTAATCGTGAGGCCGCGCCGGTCAAACCAAGCTCTGCTAATCCCAATCGTTGACGCTGAACGTCACCGGCCTGAGCGGCAATCTGCTCGCCGCGCTGCAAGCCTCGGTCTAATCCTTCTGCGCTGATCATTCCCATGCCAAGCGAATCGGTTATGTCGCGCCCGAACTCGTCATATGACCTTCTGCCCTGCTGTCGAGCACTGGCCAAATCCATGCCAAATCTCTGCGTATCTCTTACGCCTCTTTGAGAAAGGTCGTTGATATCGCCTCGAAGTCTTTCTTCCGAAGCAATAGCCCTGCCACGGCCTTCCTGAGTGCCTCTAAGAGAGTCCATCAGGCCTCGATCTCTTTGGTCGAGTGCAAAGCGAGAACCCTCCTGCTGAGCCTGTAAGGCCTGCTGAGACGCTACGGCCTGATCTGTCAGGCCTTGCTGGATAGAGCCGATGCCCTGCTGTCCTCGTCGCATCGCCTCGTCGATAAATGGTTGCTGCACGCCAACATTGGCTCTGGTCATCTCCATAGCCCTGATCTGGTCTGGGCTGAACCCTGCAATCTCTTGGGGTATGACGATTGGGCGACCCTCTTCGTCGAAGAAAGTTCGCTCCGCCGCTCGGAATGCTCCCGGGATAAAGCCGCCCTCGCCGTCTAAACCAAACAGTAGCTGCTGGGTTATAGGGTCTATGCGGGTCTCGGTCTTGGTTACGCCGGAGACAAAAGGTTGCGACCCTGTTGTGCCACCAGACCCTGAGCCTCCCTGAGATGCCTCTATCTGCCCTTGAAACCCTTGCAGAATCTTTAAAGCTTCTTGATCTTGCCCTTGAGAATCTTCGTATCTCTGCAAGGCGTCTTGATATTCAGACGATGACATTATCTGATCTGCTGAGCCACCTTCTTGAAACCGTCTAACGCGAGAAAGCTGTCCGGGGGTTAATATGCTCATGCGGCTTTCTTCCTTCTCTTCGATTTAGGCTTGTCAGCAAACTCGGCAAACAGATCCATCATCTCGTACATCAAAGCCGTTCCACCGTCTCGGTTCTCACCCCCGTTAGGCGTTAGGGTAATAATTCCACCCTCACCTTGCCCAAGGTCAAAAGCGCCAGCGCCTCTTACTGCCTGACCTGTCATGACAAACTCGCCATCTGACAGCATCGCAGGGACATCGTCGCTGGTTTCTGTGCCTTCACCGTTGATGCCGCCATTCATGCGCTCAAAGTCTTCGGTAGACACCTTGCCACCCTTCTTGTAAGCCATGGGCATAACGTACCCACCATTTCTAGCTGACATGATCGCGCCGCCGTATCTGGCCATGACAGGGGTCTCTTCCATCGCAGGGTCAGTAACGCCTACGGGATCTGCCGCAACATTTTGTGCAACCTCGACAGGCGCTCTTCTTCCGCCAGTTAGCGGATCAAATGTATTTGCAGGTAGCAATCCGAACTCTCTTGGGTCTGGCGCTGGGAGGCCCATCCTGCGGTTAACCTCTGCCTCTATATTGTATCGGCCAGTAGAACCCTCTTGGGTGAGAGGTATTAAGTCAACGCCCCTCATGCCTTTCGTTTCATCATAAGCCAGCTTGCCAAGGCCACCCGCCGCGAGTAGAGGTAGCAGGCTTCCGATTCCGCCGCCGCCGCCAGCGCCCATGCCTAGCATGCCGCCTACGCCGCTCATAAACTGCTGAAGAATTCCCGGCTGCTGGGTTTCAAGTTGCTTTGCAATATCTTCTGGAGACACGCCCTCGTCTAACATTTTTTGAATGGATTCCGCAGTGTTTTTGGGCGCTGCACTCACGAATTTATCCAAAGTCCTTCTAAAGAAGTCTTGGTTTCCCGCCACGCTTGGATCAAGGCCGCCATAAGTCGAACCAGCTCCGCCAAACACTCCGCCAGCAAGAGGGTTCATCAAGGCCTTGCCAATCGTACCGAGCGCACCGCCAGCCCCGCCAGAAGCCATGCCGCCTGCGATTGGGGAGATCCCCGGTATCCCTAGAGATCCGAGTCCGCCTAATGCAGAGCTTGCTACACCACCAATGGTGCTGGCCAATCCTCCCAATCCAATCTTGGCCATGCCTGCGCCAGCCAACCCGCCGATACCGCCGAGGGCCGCGCCTATTGCGGTTCCAACTCCCGGTATAAGCATTGCGATGGGAGCAACAACCTTTGCAACCTTCTTCAGACTCTTAAACGTCTTCTTGAACCAGCCGAACTCTTCCAAGCCAGTGATTGGGTTAAGGCTTGCAATGCCCCCGCCTACCACGTACTGCTCTGGGTCTAGGTCTAGCTCTTGAAACTTAGCGCCAACCATGCTCTCGAAATTTTCATCCTCAAAAGCCTCTGGAGGTAAAACCACCTCGCCAATTCTTAGGTGTGCAAGCTTGGTGTCTCCGCCTCGACCTTCTGCCGCAAGCATTGCCGCCTGCTCTGCCATCGGGGCTTGAGCCGCCGCCTGTAAGTTTTCGCCTACAGCCTGCAAAGATTTTTGTTCATCAGGGTCGTTGGTCGCCTGCTGCTCTTGCATGAGCATCATAATTGTCTGCTCTAGATCACCATTTGGTGATGACTCCATCATCATCATCTCTCCTTGATCGACCTCCCCGCCCTCAGCCATGCCGCGAAACTCTTTCATCTCGGCTTCTGAGACCGATCCTCTATCCATACCGCCCATGCAGCGAG
>Ga0213863_10002887_pt1 | contig 12006 bp, 14 predicted proteins | sample PICome_8_FD_160128 | JGI IMG/M metagenome (GOLD analysis project Ga0213863, IMG submission 160128) | Coastal seawater microbial communities near Pivers Island, North Carolina, United States - PICO497 | ecosystem: Environmental > Aquatic > Marine > Coastal | place: USA: North Carolina... | reverse complement strand
CCAATGGACTCCTTCCATGCCAAAATTTAATTTTTCTGACAAGAACCCTTAAAAATTAATTTTTGCTTGATCGAGCAGTTTTTGGATATTTTGTGTCATTCGTTGCTGTAAAATACCCTGGCTTATTTGATTTCGTAACTGTTTAAGCGTTGGGGGTTTGAGTGACCGCACCCCTTCAATCCGCACAATGTGCCAACCGGCTTTGGTACGAACCGGTGACTTGATTAACTCACCTGATTTCGATTGAGATACCCAATCACCCAGTGGGGAAAGAAGCAGGCTTGGACTTACCCAAGGTAGCAGCCCCTTACTTTTTTTCCCTCCTGCCTCAATAGTATATCTCGTTGCCAACTCACCCAGTTCCTTACCCGCATCGAGTTGGTCGAGGATGAGCATGGCTGCGGTCTCATCTGCTACCACAACTTGTCGAAGTTGATACTCTGAATCACCTAGTTTTTCGATGGTTGCATTATATTCAACCATAATCTCATCCTCACTGACTGGATTTTCCCTGACCCAATTTTGTCGCCAGGCATCAGATAGAATTCCACGTCGAGCCGATTCGAAGGCAAGCTCTACTTCCTTCGATTGATCAACCCCTTCTTCCATCGCCAATTGGCTCAACAAGGTCTGTATAACCAATTCGTCTCTTATCTTTTTGCGCAACTCAACACTATCAGCGATTCCTGCCTGTAATTGCTCAATCAGAAGTTTTTCAAAAGCATATGCACGGATCGGTTGTCCATTTACCTCAGCAACCAAGGGAAGAGGTTTTGATTTTGCAGATTCTTTCGGATCAACTGGAATTTTATTTTTGTTTTCCTCAGAATTCTTCGGGGGAGGTGGAGTTTTTGAAATGGGCTTAGGTTTGGAATCCACTCCTTTTTTACTTGGACTTGGTTTTGTTTTGGTAGGGCTGGGTTTCTTTGAAGGCAGCGGCTTTGGATTCGAGGCTTTCCCGGGACTGGAAGGTTTATCCTTGGTTAATGGAGGTTTTTGGGGAGGAGATTTCTTGGGCTTTGCCTCCTTTGCTTTTGGTTTAGGGGGAACAGGCTTTTTCTCTTTAACAGGAGTGTTTTGAATCTTCGTTTTTGGATTGATTTTCCCCTGACCACTTTCAACCTCTTTACCAGCATCTGCGAACAAGCCAGACGAATAAGAAAAGAAAATGCTAATCAAGAAGAGGAGTATCTGGGGTAAAGATTTCATAAGTTAATATTGTGAACGGATTTGCTTAAAGATCAATCCGTAAGGCAAAGCTTAGGAAACCACGAAAAGGAGCTGACCTTGCAATCTCTAAAATTAATCATACCCTTTAAATTTATGAAAATTTCTGAATTCAAGAACTATTTATCTCAAAGCAAGGAATTACTTTTCGTAATGCCCAATGGTACCTATGTCCCGCCCCATTTTCATCTCACGGAAGTGGGAACCATGGTTAAGAAATTTATCGACTGTGGTGGTACCGTTCGCGAAGAAGCGAAAATTAGTTGTCAACTCTGGACAGCGAATGATTTCGAACACCGCCTATCCGCTGAAAAGGCTCTGGACATCATTTCTTCCGCTGAGAATGAACTTGCATTTCCAGACTTGGAAATCGAAGTCGAATACCAGTCCGAAACCATCGGTCGATATGGACTTTCCCACCATGATAACCGGTTTCATCTAACATCTTTGGAAACCGACTGTTTGGCCAAAGAAAAGTGTGGAATCCCAGAAGCCGAAGAGGTTGAAACCGTATCCTCTGGTTGCAACCCGGAATCTGGTTGTTGCTAATCTCTTCGAAAATTCCTTCGTTTTGAAGGAGACGAAAATCTTTTTTTCTGCCCTTTAAATCCACTTCCATCTTTTGGCTTTGGACCTCTTGATGTCTTGTGCTTTCGGTCCGCAGCCGCAAATGCTTCTTGATCAACCACAAAGCCCTTTGCCCTTCGTCGAATGATCGACTTCTTCATGAAACGCTCGAGGGCACGCAGTGGATTTCGGTCCTCCTCGGTAATAAAGCTTATCGCAACCCCTTCTGACTTTGCCCGTCCGGTTCTACCGATTCGGTGGATGTAATCCTCGGGCGTAGGCGGAAAATCCAAGTTCACCACATGGGTGATTCCCTCAACATCAATCCCACGTGCCGCAATGTCGGTTGCCACCAGCACCCGGATCTTTCCATCCTTGAAATCATTCAAGGCCCGGGTTCTTTGATTTTGGGTACGGTTGGAGTGGATAGCACCGGTTTGAATTCCTGACTTCCCCAGTTGCTTGGCCACCCGGTCTGCTCCATATTTGGTTCGGGTAAACACAAGAACAGAATAAAGATCATTGTTTCCAAGAAGATGTTTAAGTAATCCAATTTTTTGAGACTTTGAAACCTCATATAAAAATTGCTCCACGGTATCCGCAGGGTTTGATCTCTTTCCAATTTCAATAAACTTTGGAGAATGCTGAAATTCTCTGGTTAGTTTTTCGATCTCCTTGGATAAAGTGGCGGAAAATAAAAGGGTTTGTCTTTTCTTTGGCAAGGAGGAAACAATCTTTCTTACGTTTGGTAAAAAGCCCATGTCCAGCATCCGGTCCGCTTCATCCAAAACAAAAAATTCACATTCAGAGAAATTAGTACAACCCTGCCCCATTAAGTCCATTAGCCGTCCAGGAGTGGCGATAATCAGTTCCACTCCGCTTCGGAGCGCTTTTTTCTGTGGATTTTCACCTACCCCTCCATAAACTGTGGCAACTTTGACGGGAATATGTTTGGCATATGTCTTTACATTTTCCTCGATTTGAACAACCAACTCCCGTGTTGGTGATAATACCAAGGCTCGGGTCCCCTTCCCTTTTCTTTGTCCATCGTGATGGATCAACTTTTCCAACATGGGCAGGGTAAAAGCAGCCGTCTTCCCGGTTCCAGTCTGGGCAATCCCAATCAGATCCCGACCTTCTAAAACCAGGGGAATGGAAGAGCTCTGGATCGGAGTAGGTTCGGTATAACCCGTTTCTTTAATTGCTTGTAGAATTTCAGGTCTTAGCCCAAGGGAATCAAATGACATTGGGAGACTCTATTTTATTCTTGATAGATAGCGACTTTATTCGATTTTCATCACTTGAAGAGAGCCCTCAATTGCTAATGGAGTCATTATGCTGTACTTTTCATTCCAATTCTTTTTTGATTTCATCCAATGGAAGAAAATACCCCCGAAACCTTTGTCGAATATGAGCCTAATCAGCTTGCCTCTCGTGGGAAAAGGTTGGCCGCAGCGGTTGTGGATGTTTTTATTTTCTTTCCTCTGGTACTCTTGATCGCCCAACCTTTGGGTTTAATTAATATTTCTGACCCAGCAAAGATGCAGGGTTTCAATCTTGATCAGACCATGCAGTTATTCATCATTGGACAGGTTCTATTCCTCTTAGTTCAAGGATATTTATTGCATACTCAGGGCCAAACGATCGGAAAAAAGTTGTTAAAAATTAGAATTGTCAGTTTGGACGACGAATTGCTTGGAATAGGTCAATTATATTTCGTTCGCTATCTCACCTTCAGCTTAATCGCCCAGATTCCAATCATTGGAGCCTTTATTAGCATGGTAAATGTTCTATTCATCTTTGGACAAGATCGACGCTGCTTGCATGATCGCCTTGCCGGCACCAAAGTAATCGAAGTTACCTGACTTCTTTACTCTTCGGCATTTCCAAATTCATCGTATTTTGCCGCATTTCCTTTGGCTATTTCGACCGGGTATTTTTGGGCATTTTTGAGAATCTTAGCCCTTACAATTTCAGTAACATCAAAGTCATATCTCCCGGCCAACATGATCGCATATGCAAAAACATCCGCAATTTCATCCTTGAGCTTATCCTGATCTACGGAACTTAAATCACTCTCTTTCTTCCATAAAAAAAGTTCATTTAATTCAGCAGCCTCAATCGAAAGTGCCAACGCCAAATTCTTGGGATCATGAAATTGGCCCCAATCCCGTTCATCCCTGAATTGCTCCAGTTTGGTCAGCAGGTCTTTTATTTCTCCCATATTCTACCTATAACGAAATTGAGACCTGGGAACTTACCGAATTCGCTTTCTTTCTGGCCTCCTCCACCGAGGCACCACGGGCAAGTCCGACTCCCATTCTTCTCTGTCCTTTTACCTCCGGCTTGCCAAATAATCGGAGTTGAGTATCCGCTTCTCCCAGAGCTTGCTCCAGGTTCCCAAAACACACTTTATCTGACTCCCCCTCCACCAGAATCACGCTGGAAGCAGAAGGACCCAAATGTCGAATTTTCGGAATCGGCAGCCCCAGGATTGCCCGAGCATGCAAAGCAAACTGGGAAAGATCCTGAGAAATCATGGTTACCATCCCCGTGTCGTGGGGTCGCGGAGAAACTTCACTAAATAATACTTGCTCCCGACATACAAAGAGCTCGACCCCAAATACACCCCACCCTCCTAAGGCATCCGTGATCAACTTGGCGTACCTGCGGGCTTCTTCCATAGCAATTTCCGACATTGCTTGGGGCTGCCAGGATTCCCGATAATCCCCCGACACCTGAACATGGCCAATTGGCTCGCAATAAGAAGTACCCCCGGAGTGACGCACCGTGAGCTGGGTAATCTCGTAGTCAAATTCTACAAAGCCTTCCACGATTACCTTACCCTTCCCCGCTCTTCCCCCTGCTTGGGCATATTCCCAAGCCACCTTGACCTCCTGCTCCGACCGGATCGTGCTCTGCCCTTTCCCGGAGGAACTCATAATTGGCTTGACCACACAGGGGTAGCCAATCTCTCTTACCGCCTCAAGGAATCCCTCCTCCGTTTCCGCAAAGGCATAAGGGGAAGTGGATAACCCCAACTCCTCCGCAGCCAACCTACGAATACCCTCCCGGTTCATCGTCAACTGAGTGGCCCGGGCGGTTGGAATAATGGAGCATTTTTCTGCCTCTTCAAATTCTGCAAGCACATCGGTGGCAATCGCTTCCACTTCCGGAACCACCAAGTCCGGCTTTTCTATGGCAATCACCCGGCGTAAGGCATCTGCATCCAGCATCGAAACAATATGAGAACGATCCGCAACCTGCATCGCTGGAGCATTCGCATACGCATCCAGTGCAATGACTTCTACCCCATAACGCTGTAATTCAATCACTACCTCTTTACCCAATTCACCTGAGCCGCAAAGCAGGACTTTTTTCGCCGATAAAGTGAAGGGAGTACCAATGGAAACTGACATCTCCCTATGAAGAAAACGAAAAAGGATTCAGGTCGAGTAAAAAAGAAAATAGCTAAGAGCTTTCGCTCTTTTCCTCGATTAGCTCCGCCCCTTTGATCAACCGGCAAAATTCTTTTTTTGAAACCTCTTCGGTTTCTTCCTCTGCTCCATTGTGGGAAAAAGACAATTTGTATTTAATCGACATACGGGCCCACTCGGTAATCCGAAAGAATTTATTTTTTTTCACCCAAACCTGTCCCTGTTTCAATCGCATCCATTTCTTGATAGCTGAGCATTCCGAGTCAAACGAGCCTTAAATTTTCAACCCATTAACTTTTCGCTCCAGCCCAACCTTACGACTCCATCACGAAAAGCGATACTCCTCAGGAGACAGTTAAATTCTCTAAGAATTCTATCCCATTCAGCTTTTGGATTTGCCTTTCTTCCCTTTGGAGGCTTGAAACCTTCAGATGGCGATTGAAGACATCATTCCATTGGATGCCTTTTTCAGTAATAAAAAGGAAGCGGGTCCGAACGGGAAAAAGAAGAAGAAGGTAGATAAAGAAGCCTTGGCTTCGCCCATGATGAGAATCCCCAGAATGGATGTTCGGGTAGCCCGAGATTTGATCGATATTGGAGTCAAAGAATTGTATGAGCTTGAGGGTCGGGCTCCGGATACTGTTTTTGAGGAAATCAAGAAGAGAAAACCAGATTCTCCAGACTGGATCTTGCCCTACCTGAGGATGGCGGTTTATTTTGCCGAAAATGAGGATGCAGATCCTAAAATGCTTCATCCACAGGAGTGGATGGAGTAAAAGATTAATTACAAAGAATTGGCGTCCAATTTCTCCCTTGCCCGTTTTGCTTGCCAGACCATGAAGCAACCATAAGCAAAGAAGAGGAATCCGTTGATCATGGTCATAGGATTGTTTTCCTGTTGAACCCCGACTCCGAAGAGTGCGGCCCCTACGATTGAAAAAACCCAGCCAAACCAAGACCGGTATTTTATAATCTTTCTAAAATGACCGACCCTTTTCGCTTTCTGTTCGTCCGTGAGAGGCGCTGACATGGTCGTAAGAATGCGAAGATATCAATTGATGTCGATCTCATCTTCTCCCATCTCCCCAAAGGATTGCTTTAGGAAAGAAAGCTTTTCATTTTCCACTTTGAGCAACTCCGTGAGCATTTTAGCCCGTTGGTGAAGCGAATCTTCTTCGAGCATTTCTTGCTTAAAATCGGTATCGCGACAGATGTGATGGGCGGCAAGATCCACAAAAGCTGAAGTATCTTCAAGCGGGGTAAGCATATCCAAGATTTCGTTGGTTACTAAACCTTGTAATTCAGTGTTCTGCTTGAGTCCTTCCACTAGATTGCTACGGATTTGGGGAACGGTTTCTTCAATGACCGTATTTAAGGGTTCAACCTCTAAGATTCGGTAGGGTTCTTCCTGTGAAACCGATTGAATCCGTACACGATGTAATCCCTGTAAGAGCACAAAGGAAGTACCATCGTCATGCTTCTTCGAAATCCGTACCAGACCAGCGGTAGCAACTTGGTATGGAGGTTCCATCTTAGCTTCTTCATCGGATACATCTTCCCGCTCCCGGACAATGGCGAACATTCGATCTTCCGAGAGGATGTCATCAAGCATTTGCCGGTAGCGTTCTTCAAATATGCGAAGGGGCATCATAGCACTGGGAAAAAGAACGACCCCACGAAGTGTCATCGCGGGAAGGAGTTTAGGGATTTCGATATTAGCTTCTGACATTCAAATCTTTAGTTTGTGAATGTAATGACAAAGGTCAAATTCACGGGTGCTGGAAGCCTAGCAAAAAAGAACTCATTGAAAGAACAATCCAGCAATGGTTGCGGAGAGCAAACTGGCCAATGTACCCCCAATTAATGACTTTAATCCTAAGGCTGCCAAGTCAGACCTTCTCTCGGGGGCGAGGGATCCAATTCCTCCAATTTGGATACCGATGGACATAAAATTGGCAAAGCCACAAAGTGCAAAAGTGGCAAGAAATACCGATTTCCGGGAAAGGCCTTCCGCCTGCATGTTTGAAAGTTCCATGTAGGCGAAGAATTCGGTAGCAAAAGTTTTAGTGCCAATGAGTTGCCCGACGGAAAGCACCTCGCTTCCCCCTACCCCGATCAACCATGCAAGGGGAGCAAATACAAAGCCGAAAATCGCCTGTAGGCTCAAGGTCTCAAAACGGGCATTACTAAGTTCATGCAAGTGTTGATTGATCGACAATGCTCCGAATGGCGAGAAGGAACCCATCCAGCCAAGAATGTGATTGGCCAACATAATTACGGCGTAAAAAGCAATCAACATGGCTCCAACATTAAGGGCCAACTGCAAACCCTGGCTCGTTCCATTGGCAAGGGCATCAATCGGATTTCTACCGATTGATTGCTTGGACACGCTTAGGTCTTTACTCACTTTTTCCTCCTCAGGAATTAGCATTTTTGCAATGAGTAATGCTGCTGGTGCATTCATTGCCGATGCACAAAGCAGAAACTTACCAAAAGCCAGCCTGGAGGCTTCATCAGAACCACCTAGCATACCCATATAGATGGCAAAGACCGAACCGGCAATCGTGGCCATCCCTCCGACCATTAAGGCCAGAATTTCCGACTTTGTCATTTTGGGAATGTAGGGTTTCACAATCAAAGGGGCTTCGGTTTGTCCCACAAATACATTGGATGCTGCTGCCAGGCTCTCCGCTCCCGATAATTTCATCACCCGGCTCATCACCCAGGCCATGCCTCGGACCACAACTTGTAAGATACCAAAATAATAAAGCAAAGAGGATAAGGCGGAAAAGAAGAGGATGCTGGGCAATGCCATGAAAGCAAAGACGAAGCCTTGCCCTTCAAATGCTTGGTTCATTGCAGCAATGTTGGACAAGGGACCGAATACAAAACCGGCAGCGTCGACGGAAATTTGCAGGGCTAAGGAGAACATCTTGGCAACCCAGCCAAAAAAGGCTTCTACCCAGCTGATCCGAAGAACTCCAAATGCAATCATAAATTGCAAAGCAAGCCCCCCGAGAATTACCCTGGGGTCAATCTCCTTGCGATTCGAACTTAGTAAAAAGGCAATCAATAATATCCCACCAATTCCTATAAGGACTCGAAAGAAAGAGGAGCTTTCATCAATGGTAGCAAGGATTTTCATATCAGGGTTTCAAGCTCCATGTTAGGTTGCAACCGTTTCATTCGTCAATCCTAGCTTTCAGATCCCATTTATTTCCAGGTTTTGTAAATTTTGCCATGGTTCAGTCGCTTTGAGTTGCTATTCTTCAATCCAAGTGGATGCTAAATCCAATATGAAAATCATAGCTTTTATTCTTTTTATCTTATCGGTCACCAGTTGTGGTGTACCCATCATACCTGGCATTTGAAGAAGGATAAGGGTTGCGAGAAGGTAATCCTTGGTTCATTTCTTGCTCTATGAGTGCGATGGAAGGCATAGAGAATAAAAATGTTCTCCTAATCGGTGGAGGATCAGGTATGGGACAAGCGAGTGCCCTTGCCCTGGCTGAAAGGGGTGCCAAGGTAGCAATTGCGGGAAGAAGGATGGAAATGCTTAAAGAAACCACGAACAAGTTCGGGAACGGGAATGAAATCCTCTGCAAAGATGCAGATGTGACCGATCGCGAATCGTTGGAAGACTTATTTCAATGGTTTGATCAATCCATGGGAAAACTGGATTTCCTGATTCATGCCGCGGGTATCAATGTAGCTATGCGCTCCATGCAGGAGTTGGATCCAAAGGATTGGGACAGGTTGATCGATATCAATTTAACCGGAAGCTACAATGTTTTACGCCTTACCTTGGAGAGAATGAGGGCTCAACAGAAAGGACTGGTTGTACTGATTAATTCCGTGGCCGGCAGAAGATCGGTCCCGCTTGCCGGAATTGGCTACAATGCCTCAAAATTCGGAATGAGTGGACTGGGCGTAGGCGTGGCCGAGGAAGAAAAAGAAAATGGTATTCGAATCACCAACCTTTATCCGGGTGAAGTGAACACTCCAATTCTTGAAAACCGAAAGCAACCACCTAGCGACGAGCACCGGGAGAGCATCCTGCAACCTGAAGATGTTGCCTCCGTGGTTCTTCATATTTGCGGATTACCCGATCGCGTTCACATTCCCGAGTTGATCATTAAACCTGCCCAGCAATCTTTTGTCTAAACAGGATCATTTCCTCCGATCCGGAGGCGAAGTACGACTAGAGTTGAAGCTTTTCCTTGATTGAAGAGACGGCCTGCTCCACATTCTCCCGATGGCCAAAGGCACTGAGGCGAAAAAAGCCCTCGCCTGCCGGTCCAAAACCAGAGCCAGGTGTACCGACCACATGACATTGGTTGAGTAATTTATCAAAGAAGTCCCAGGATGACAGTCCACCTGGGGTCTTAAGCCAGACATAGGGAGCATTGCCTCCGCCATAGGTGGTGATCCCCAAGGCTTCCAATCCCTCATTGATAATTCGGGCATTCTCCAGATAAAAAGCAACCTGTTCATCGGTCTGCCTACGACCCTCGCTGCTTAAAGCCGCAACCCCACCGGCTTGAACCACATTGGAGGCCCCATTAAAAAAGGTATTTTGGCGACGGGTCCAGAGAGCATGTAGTTTTCCGGCTTCCGAATCTTCAGTTTGACAAGCCTTTGGTACAATCGTCCAAGCAAGTCGAACACCGGTGAAGCCAGCAGTCTTGGAAAAGCTATTAAATTCGATGGCACAATTCTCCGCACCTTCCACTTCATAAATTGAGTGCGGAAGATCGGGATCGGTAATGAAGGCTGCATAGGCAGAGTCAAAAAAGATAACCGCCTTGTGCTCATTTGCATAATCGACGAACTTTTTAAGTTGTTCCTTCGTTGCTACGGCACCGGTCGGGTTGTTGGGACTGCAAATATAGATCAGGTCAACCTTCTGCGTCGGTAAATCCGGAAAAAATCCGTTTTCTTCAGTACATGGCATGTAGACCAGTCCGTCATAACCGGCTTCCGAAGCCAAACCGGTTCGGCCTGCAATGACATTGCTGTCAACATAGACTGGATAGGCAGGGTCTTGGACTGCGACCACGCAGTCGTCCGAGAAAATCCCCTGAATATTTGCGGAGTCTGACTTGGCCCCGTCGCTGACAAAAAATTCGCTCGGATCCAAGGAGAGTCCGCGTTCCGAATAGAGCTTGGCCAATCCATCCCGCAGGGGAGAAATTCCTTCCGATGGTCCATAACCGGAATAAGACTCTAAGGAGCCAAGTGCATCCACCCCCTCTTTCAGCCCGTCTAGAACTGAAGAAACAATCGGTTCCGTAGTATCCCCGATTCCAAGTCTCAGAACTTGAGCACCCGGGTTGCTTTCCAAAAAGGCATTGGTACGCCTGGCAATCTCAGGAAAAAGATATCCAGCCGCTAACTTGTCGTAATTTTGATTAATTCTAGCCATGATTTAAAAGTTTAAACGAACGATAATGATAAATTCATCGAGATTGGCAAACGGGAATGGACTTCATTTTTATTCTCCGGCTTGAAGAAGTAAACCGTGTTTTCGGGCAACTCGAAAGGCAAATAAGAATGCACTCATTCCTAGACCCAGATAAATCAGGTTAAAACTCAAGGCTTTAAGGAGAAGATCCTGTCGCCAAACTCCTTCGATAAGTAGAGCCCGCATTCCCTCAAAAACATAGGTTGTGGGGATAAAAGCGGCAATTTCCTGCATCCATCCGGGTAAGGTGGATAAGGGATAATAAATGCAGGAGAAAGGTGCGATCAGAAAAGGAAGCACCCAAGTCAAGCTCTCTGCACCTAGTCCGTACCGAATCAGAATTGCAGTTACAAATTGAGACATCGCCCAGCCCGTCAAAACCAAATTGAAGAAGAAGGCAAAGAGCGGAAGGCCCATATCGAAAACGGAAACTCCAAAAAAAGGAATCGCAAGCAGAGCGGCAGGGATCATTCCTATCAAGGTGCGAATTAAGGAAATGCAGGCAAGTCCCAGCATTAATTCCCAAGGCCTGAGGGGGGAAACAAATAAATTCCCCAAATTCCTCGACCACATTTCTTCCAAAAAGGAAAGGGTGTAACTAATGTGCGATCGGAACAAGGTGTCCCAGATTAAGACTACCGATATCAGCACCCCGCCCGCGGTAAGTTCCGGACTGCTCGGGGCAAAGTGCTTGGATACAAAACCCCAGACCACCATCTGCATGGTTGGCCAGTACGCAATTTCGATGATCCTGGGCCAACTGCTTCGCAAAAGAAAGAAATAGCGGGTAAACAGGGCAAAGATCCGACCGGACGAGGAATGCTTCAGTGCCGTAGTCATTTCATGCCCTTCCGATTAACCTGAAGAAAGACTTCTTCGAGGTTATTTCTTTGGTATTTGTCGAGTAGACCCTGGGGTGAGCCTTTTTCCACGAGCTTGCCCTCCTTCATGAGCAGGGCTTCATCGCATAACAACTCCACTTCCCTCATATCATGGCTTGCAAATAAAATCGTAGCCCCTCTCTGATCCCGGTATTCCTGAAGAAATTCACGGATCCAAACGGTTGTATCCGGATCGAGACTCGCAGTCGGTTCGTCCAAAAGTAGAAATTCTGGCTCATTGATCAAGGATTTAGCTAAGGAAACCCGGGTCTTTTGACCGGAAGAGAGTCGTCTTAGGCGTTGGTCCAATAATTGTTCTAAGCGAAAGGACTTGGCCACTTGCTGGATTCTTTCCTTGGGGTGAACCACGCCATATAATTTCGCATAAACTAAAAGATTTTCACCCACGGTAAGCCGTTGCGGTAAATCC
>Ga0213863_10002886_pt1 | contig 12006 bp, 7 predicted proteins | sample PICome_8_FD_160128 | JGI IMG/M metagenome (GOLD analysis project Ga0213863, IMG submission 160128) | Coastal seawater microbial communities near Pivers Island, North Carolina, United States - PICO497 | ecosystem: Environmental > Aquatic > Marine > Coastal | place: USA: North Carolina | collected... | reverse complement strand
AAAGAGAGAATTTTTGAATTTTCGTAAGAGTGTTTAGGGTTTTGCTCTTAAGGGGAATTTAAGGTTTCGCAAAAAACGAAAAACGAATGCTGCATTTCTCTTCCCTAAATTGCGCTTTCTTCTCGTTGGAGTGTTCACAACGGTTTAAAAGAACGCAACCATGCCACCGCGCAGAAAACCAACCGAACGGGGGAACCCGATCTCCCGCGCTGTGAAGGCGGTACAATCGCAAGCCATGAAAATGGTCGGGTCGCAAAGTCCAAGAAAGGTACGTGTTTCTATTTTTTTTCAACTATCGATCCGTTGGTGGAATTCATTCAATTCTCTCGAACCTTAAATCGAGCGCAATGGAACCTTAAACGCGACGACGGGTACGACGACGGTTCGCGATGATGCGAAGTTTCTTTCTCCCTTCTCTCTTCGTAAAAACACGCTGACGTATTTCTTCCACTCGATGCGCTTTCGAACACATAAATACACTAGGAAGCGATCGGGTCCTTCGATGAGGACGAGAATACCATCGTGCAGACGCAAACCGCCTCCCAGGCGGGCGGACAATTCTTGTCCCCGCACCAAACGCACTCGCCGAGAGTTTTACCGGTCGTCCCGATGCTCCCGCTCACGAGAGAGTACCGGTCGAGAGACGACACGAATCAAAAGGAAAAACCAGCGGGGTGGATTCAACGCACGTGCGTCGGGGAAAACTGCGTGAAGAGGCAAAAGAGCGGACGGTATCTCCGCAAGCCCGGGACGGCGGAAGGCGACGACCAATACTTGTGCTTTACGTGTTGGTCGCACGACCACGTGAAGAACCAGAACAGGGAGTGTTTCGTGTGCGCGCGTCCAGATGCCGGCGGGTGTTGGTATAAGAGCAAGCTGCACGAAGGGAAGGATTTGTGCACTCGATGTTACGAACGCGAGAGAAGAGAGCGTTTGCAAGCGAGCGGGACGTTGAAGTGCTGGTGTTGCGGCGCCCGCCACTCGAGCTCGAAATGGAGAACGAGTAAAGACAAATCGGAAGGGAAGAAGGATTTGTGCAACAAGTGCTACTTGAAAGAGTGCAGATCGACGAAGCAGGCCATGGAGTCGGGTAAGTCGTGCTGCGTGTGCTCGACGCAAATTACCACGGAGTGGAAGGAAAGCGCTTACGCCAAAGACGCGAACGGCAAGCAGGATATTTGCGACCAGTGCTTTCGAAGAGATCCGGCGCACGCCGGAGCGGCCGCGGCCTCGTTGGAAGGTTAAACTTTTGATTTGACGACGAGCGACGAAAGAAAGAAGAGGAAGAAAGAGAGAAGGAGAAGGAGAAGAGAGAGAGAGAGAGAGAGAGAGAGAGACCCAGAGAGAGACCGAGTGTTGTTTAAAAGAAGAACACGAGGCTCTCCGTTTTATCATTTTGTTTTACTATACGTTTTATACTGAAATTTTAAAAATACACAACACACACACACACACTACTTTTACATGGCTACCTACGCTACGCTTGTTTTTCGAGCTAACGTGCTTCCTTTCACGTCTATCCGTTCGCCGCTCGGACCAAAGTTATCCCACAATAGCCCCCAGGCTTTCCAATCCTCCTCGCTCGGGTTTGGCTTTTGGATTCTCGAGACTAAAGGATCGATCAGTTGGTGCGTTATGCGCGTGTCTTCGTAAAAATGCACGCGTCCTCTTTTGACTTTTATTGATCGCATCAACGCAGCGTCGGCGAATTTGGAGCTGTATAGTAACAGCTCGACGTCTGTTTCTCCTAAGAGGGTCATATCGACCATGGATTTCAACCACGCGCTTCGGGGGTCGCTGGCGATGCACGAGTCCGAGGCGTCGTCGCAGACGCCGGTGTTGGAGAATTTCACGTTGCCGAAGGAGCCAACCGTGCTCAAGACTTCCGTCCCGTTCACTCGTAAAACTTCCAACGCTTCCGGGGAATGTAAGATGGCGTTGATGGCTGGTGAATCCGTCGTAAAAAACAAACCCAACGGGTCGCTTTCTTTCAATCGGACGTCTCTCATTAAATCGGCAAGACATTTCAAGAAGAGCGTCAACGGCGCCGAGCCGGCGCCGGCGTCTTCATCGTCGCTCCCCCTCGGCCAACTCACACTGTGTTCATCTTTTTTAATCGGACACTTCGGTTCCGGATATGTTCTTTTCGTTCGTTCCGTCGCTAAAAGTTCGTCAACGGACGCTAAGTCTGCCTGTTTTACAACTCTTGGAACATTCGTCGGCGGTTCGACTTGACTCATATCCGCAAAGCCGGTGCGAATGTGCGCGCCGACGATTTGTTTCCACCCTCTTCTGGACATTTCCTCGAACGCTGGAAGCATGGCTATTTTTAAATGCTTCCTCGGCATCAACATTTGCGTTCCAAAACACGACCCTACTCCGCACGCCTCGCCGCATTTGCTCGACGTAAAATTGTTCTCGAAATTCGTCGCCCAGCGATAGGACAAACAAATCCCCCAATCGGACGGTTTCGGATGGCACCAGTGGCCAAAATTCGTTTTGATTCGAATGCGAGCGACGCGAGCGGCTTGAAACTTCGGGTGTTCCATAGTTTTCACGATTGAATTCTCATCCGGTTCGGCGTAAAATCCACCTTTATACCTTTCCGGTTGCTCGTCGCCGATGTACGCGCCCTTTTGACTCCACGTAAACACCGTCTCCTCGAAATCGCCTTCCTCGAACAACTCTTTCTTCGCACGTCTTCTCTTCCCCTTATCCCACTTCCAATCGACATCGCCGTAGCCGATGAAATAATCTCCCAAATCAAACTGGCACTTCCTCGCTAAATCCTCGTACGTTTTAGAGTTCTCAATCTCGTCGCCTTCCGAGACGCCCAATCCGTCGCACTCTGCTTTTTGCGTCTTGACGTACGCCGCTCTCCCTGTTGAAACGCCGATGATAAACAACTCTTGATAATGTTGCATCTCGTCTCCGATGCCGTTCTGATAATTTTCCGACCAATCAATGATGACAATCCTGTTCGTTTTCAAATCTTCGTACCTCGGTTTTAACGTCTCTTGGAAATACGTCTTCACTTCTTGGCACTGATTTTTGCTCAATCCTATAGAACCGTCCCGTTTTTGCATCATGTAATCGAACCGCTCGACGTCTTCGAGATCTTTCGCGGTGAACTCCACGAAACTTTTTGGCGTCAGGTCGTCTTCCGCTATTCGTTGCTCTCGTTCGTCTCCTTCTTCTCGCGGCGCTTCTCCTTTCGTCTCCTCTCGTTCAACGCTCGACGCCGCCGCCGGTTGTTCTCGCTGTTCTTCTTCTTTTATTTCTACTTCTTTCGTCGTCACATCGGTAGGTTTCTCCTCTTCCTTCTCTTTCACTTCATCCATCGTCGTCGTCGTCGATGGTGTATCGATCTCCTTCGCGCTTTCGTCTTCTTCCTTTCCTACTTCTTCTTCTTCTTCTTCGATATCTCCAAACGCACCACCACCACTGTCCTCGGAGGAGGACTCATCGCTCGGCCGCTCGTACTTCATCTCCTCCACCTCGTGCATGATTTCTTCCTTCGTCGTCGTCGCCGTCGACGCCCGCAGCACGGAATCAATCAACCCGAAGCCCGGTCGTCGTCGTCCTCGGTCGTTGTCCTTCTTCTCGTTTTTCATCAAATCGAAAGCGTCGTCGTTTTTTTCCCCGGCCTTTCTTTCATCAACGAACGCGAGGTTGTCGATGCCAAAGACACAGACGACGAGCACGCACGCGAACGAGAGAAACAAAAACGAACGCCTGAGACAAAGTTTGACAGTCTCGCGCGCAGGTCGGGATGATTTAATTACGATGGGTTTTATAGGGAGGAGGACCATTTTTGTGGTCGTTTTTTAAGTGCCTTTTTGTGACGACTTTGACCTTTGCAATGAAAAATATTCGCGGGCCGGCGGGCGTGAATGCGCGCTCTGCGTAGTATATATCATTCTTTGCACGTAGTAGTATTACAAGTTTCAGGGAGCGACGGACCTCATGCCGAAAGCGTTATCGGAGTCCGATGATTCGGCGTCTTCAAAATCGTCGTCTCCCTTTTTCTCCTCTTTGTCTTCTTCTTCGCCTTCGCGCGGACGTTTGGTTCCGGTCGGAGTGTGTGACTTCTTCTTCTCTTTCGTTTCGTTCTTCGCGACCGTGTTAAATGCACCATCGTCGTCGTCCGAGTCGTCGTCGTCTGAGTCATCGTCAGATCCAGAATTAGCATCATCATCATCATCATCATCATCGTCGTCGTCGTCATCTTCTCCTTCTTCAGATTCCTCGCCTTTGAAATCGTCGTCCGAGTCGTCGTCGTCGTCGGAATCCGAGTTGACATCTTGGAGAATATCTTGCGTCGTGTCCTCTTTTTTGCTACTTCTCTTTTTCATTCCTCCATCCTCTTCGTCGTCGCCGTCGTCACCCTCCGCCGGCGCTTCCTCGCATACCATTGACAGCCACTCTCTCACCGGCAACAAATATTCCTTCGAAATGTTCAAAAACTCGTATTCGACGCCGTCCAATTTACACGCTAAATCAAAGTTGCTCGACCCTCCAGCTTCCGCTCTCATGATCCGTAACTCGTCCAAATCTTCCACTAAAGTCACAATCGCCGGCCGTTCGAGAAAAATCAAACGTTTCCTCAGCAAAAACAAATACCCGTCGTTGAATTTCAACACGCACTTCACTTTCACGAACCCTTTGGTGTACTCTTTCACACCGCACGATTTGACGTAACACCTCATCAATCCAACTGAATTTTTCAACGTATCTTCTTCGCTCAAGTCGTGCTCGCCAACCGTAAACGCGTCTTTCACTTCTTTCTCCGACATGGCGCCTTCGCCTCCTTCGCCGACGGTCACTTTCAATTTTTTCTCCGCCGCGGATAACTGCGCCCTCGATTGCCACACGATAGCTTTAATCCCATTTTTTACCGACGGTAACGTCACCTCCTCTTTCAAAGAAACCACCAAATATTGCGTCCCGTTCGAGTCCTCCGTCGGTAACACCGCGAACGTGGCCATGTTCTCTTTCCTCAGCAACAAACTCTCCTTCTTTTTCGGATTGCAGGAATACAACAAAATCGAAGACGAATTTCTCATCTTATACACGTCAAATTTCCCTCTCGGCGTGCTCAACGACACGTCTCTGGTCACAAAATCGTACTCGTTTGCTTTCGGCGGTTCGTCAAACGTCGTCGTCGTCTGAATCGTCGTCGTCGCAGCAGCAGTAGTCGCAGTCGTCGTCGCATTATTTTCTTCTGAGAGAGAGAAAAAAAACTTTGCCAAGGGAACTAAACTCGTCGCCAAAGCGTCCCTTTTCTCTCGATTTTCCAAATCCGCGATCTGTTTCAAAGGCTCTCGCCAAAGTTTTCTCCGCGTTTTGTCTTCGTCTCCTCCTCCTTTCCGCGACAAAACGGCCGCTTCCAAGGCCTCCATGATGATGATGTAATGATGATTTGATGTGTGATGTATATATATCACAGAGAGCAAAAGAAAAGAGACGAGAGAAAATTTTTTTGAATTTTTTTGTCTTTTTGACCAAAAGTGCAGTTTGAGACAAATTTTTTCATCGAGAGTCTTCGATTGATTTCAGCCATCAAATAATACTTCCACACAACAACAACAAAGAAGAAGGTCTTTCTAAAACCACACATCATCATCTTAAAAGAAGATGGGGAAAACACCGGCGCAGGAGAACCGCCTGAAGGCGAAGAAAGCCGGGATGTCGCACCAAGACGTCCTGGACGAGAAGAAGAGAGAGGACTCCAAGTTGAAAAAGCTCGCCTCGGCGAACCAGTCGTTCGGGCAAGTGAAAGGCGCGGCGATGAACACGAAACACGCGAAGGAGATGCAACGTTTGAAAGACTTGAACGACCCGACGACGAAGATTGGACGAGAACATCTCCGGGCGCAAAAGAAAGCGGCGAAAGAAGCGCAGGAGTTTCTGTTGAGAACGAAAGGGATCGACATCAAACAGCCGGAAGTGGCGGAAGGCGTGGATAAGAAGACGGTTTTGTGCGAGTTTTTTAAGCACGGATGTTGCGCCAAGACCGGGGATAAGTGCGCGTTTTCGCACGATTTGGCCATCAACGAAAAAATCGCCAAGAGGAGTTTGTTCGAAAACGTAGATTCCATCGACGATTGGGATCAGAAGAAGTTAGAGGCGGTGATTCAGAAGAAACACGGGCAAGAGGTGAATTCGAGCAACGAGACGCAAATTATTTGCAAACACTTTCTCGACGCGGTGGAGAAGAAGTTATACGGGTGGTTTTGGCAGTGCGCGGACGGGAAGGATTGCAAGTATAAGCACAAGTTACCGCCCGGGTACGTGTTCGCCGCGGATATTCGAGCCGCGGAGTTAGAGGCTATGAAGAATAGAAAAACGGACCAGGATCTTTTGAGAGAAAAGTTGAACGAGTTAAAAGTAAAAGGTGGGACTGGGACGCCGGTGACGTTGGAGAATTACTTGGCGTGGAAGGAAAAGAAAGTCGCGGCGAGGAAAGCGACGGACGAGGAAGAATTGAGAGAAAGGCACAAGAAGAAATTGTTCACCGGGAAGGAGTTGGTCGAAGAAATTACGAATGATACGGACGATAAGACGGAAGGCGAAGACGAGATTACGCGTTTGTTGGCGGAAAGAGCGAAAGCGAACCAAGAGAGCGAAGATGCGGCGAGAAAAGAGGCGGAGGAGAACTTAGCGCGAGCGAAAGAATTGGGTGATTTGTACAACGAAGATATGCTTCCGGACGATGATAGAGGCATGATGGACGATTTAGAGGAAGATCTGGTTGTTCCAGAAGGTTGGTCCGAAGACGCGATCGCACCGAACGTGGTTGCTGGTACGAGAGAAGCGAAGGAAATTATGAGCGCGTTGGAGGTCCCCGAGCAAAAAGGTATGACAGAAAAGCAAAAGAAAATTCTCGAGGAGAAGAAGAAGTTGGAAGAAGAAGGCATTGCCATCGCACAGGATACGAAGAAGCCGAAAGATCCGGACGATATTTACAAACCTCAGACGGAAATTCCGGATGAATTCAAAGATATGGACGAGTTAGATCCGAAAGCTTTGGGCGAGGCCATAGCGAAGAAACGCGCGGCAGAGGAAGCCGAAGCGTCCGCGTTGATTTTACAAGTCGCCGAAGAAAAAGCGAAAAAAGAAGCCGCCAAGGCGGAAAAGAAAGCGGCGAGAGAGGCGGAGAGAGCGAAGAAGAAAAAGTCAAAGAAAGGGATTAAAGGCGAAGACGAGGAGGAAGAAATTACGAGCTTGGAACAAGCGATTGGTAAGGCGGAAATCAGCGGCATCTCCAAAGCTGGTTTGAAACGAACCGTCACCGGCGTTCTCTCTTCGCAAATTGCCGCCAGAGATATTAAAATTACAAACTTTTCCATGACGATGAATGGCAGAGTGTTAATCGACGAATGCGATATTGAGTTGACCATCGGTAGACGATACGGTTTGATTGGGCAAAACGGCTCTGGAAAGACCAACTTTCTCGAGTGTTTAGCCATGAGAGAGGTGCCAATCCCAGATCACGTAGACATTTATCACTTGAAAACTGAAGCGGAACCGTCGGATAGATCTGCGATTCAGTGCGTTATCGACGAGCTCGTGGAGGAGATGGAACGATTGAACAAGTTTGAGCAACATTTGTTGGAGAATTTCGGCCCGGACGACGAGCGCTTGATGTCTTTGTACGATCGATTGGAGGAAATTGATCCATCCACGTTCGAGGCAAGAGCGAGCGAATTGCTGCACTCGTTAGGTTTCTCCGCGGAAATGATTGATCGTCCGACGAAGGACATGTCGGGGGGGTGGCGCATGCGCGTGGCGTTGGCGAAAGCGTTGTTTGCGACGCCGACAATCTTGTTGCTCGACGAACCGACGAACCATTTGGATTTAGAAGCGTGCGTGTGGTTAGAAAACCACTTGGCTTTGTACAAGAAATGTTTAGTCGTCGTTTCTCATTCGCAAGATTTCTTAAACGGCGTGTGTTCGCACATGATTTGGCTCACCGACGGCAAATTGAAGTATTATTCCGGGAACTACGACACGTACTGTCGCACCGTTGAGGAAGACAACATCGTCCAACAGCGTAAATACGAAAAAGAACAATCTGATATTAACCACTTGAAAGAGTTTATTCGATCGTGCGGGACGTACGCGAACGCGAGAAAGCAAGCGGAATCGAAACAGAAAATCATCGATAAAATGATCGCCGCCGGCTTAACTCCGCCGGTGCACAAGGAGAGAACGTTTACGTTCAATTTTCCGGATTGCGATAAGGTACCGCCGCCGGTGTTACCGTTCGACCAGGTCTCGTTCGCGTACAACGGTAAAGAAGAAAATTACTTGTACGACAAACTGGATTTAGGCGTTGACTGCGACAGTCGCGTGGCTTTAGTTGGACCGAACGGCGCCGGTAAATCCACTTTATTGAAGCTCATGACGGGCGAGTTGACTCCAACCAAAGGTTCGGTCTCTCGACACTCCGCTTTGAACATCGGTAAATACCATCAGCACTCCGTCGAAGTTTTGGATCGAAGCAAAACCGTTTTGCAATTTTTCATGGATACTTATCCAAACGTCCACGGTAAGTTTAAACGAGACATTGACGAATGGCGCGCGTTTCTCGGAAAATACGGCATCGCCGGTAAACAACAAACGACGCTTATTGGTGAACTGTCCGAAGGACAACAATCTCGCTTAGTCTTTGCGATGATTTGTATGGGCAAACCAAACTTGTTGTTACTCGATGAGCCTACGAATCACTTGGATTTAGAAGCCATTGATGCGTTAGCCGAAGCTATTAAGGTGTACAACGGCGGTGTCATTTTGGTTTCGCACGATTTCCGTTTAATCGACCAAGTCGCGAGAGATATTTGGGTGTGCGAAGACAAAACCGTTCGCAGATGGGACAAAGACATTCGCGAGTACAAGAAACACTTGTCTAAGAAAGCGGAAAGAGAGGCGAAAGAGAGAAAATTGGCGAAGAAGTAAGAAGATAATAAAGAGTAAGAACGAGAAAGAGTATATAAACATTGACCATCTTAAAAAACGACATCATTGAACGTTATTATTATTATTATTTTAGCCGTTCTTTTAAACGCGTATACAAGAACACAACTTGAATAATACACATCACACGAATACATTCTAATAAATACTAAACTATCGCGCGCAGCACTCTACTTCTTCTACATCACGGCAATAACAACCACGATCGAAACGCCACGATGCACCAATCGATGCACCCCAACATCGCCGTAAACACACACAAACCGACTAAAATGACCATCGCGTTCCCGCACACGTCTCGCCCGGTTTGCTTGCTCAAAAGCACCGCATCGGGCCATTTCAAAAGTGGCGCCGCGTTTTTCGCGTTTTGCACTTGTTTCTCTACCCAACCGATGCATTTTTTTATGCACCACAACATGCCACCGCCTTCGTCGTTTGCATTCGTCTCGTCGTCGTTGACGTACTCACCGTTACCACCCGACGATGTTCCTTCAAAACTCCTCGGGGAAATCATCGTCGGGAAAGAAGACCTTCGTCGGAACAAAATTCTCGTCGGTGATGGTGGTGGTAATGTTCGCCCGTTTTTGTCTCCTCCTCCTCCGCGAGTCGCAGTACACCGAACGAGTTCGTGTCGTCTTCGTCTCCCGCTTTGTCTCGACGACAGCGACGGTTGGAGAACCCCGAGAGCAAGAGCAGCGCGCGTCATGTGATGTGCGTTTTTGGAAACACCTTTAGGGGAAATTGAAATGACGAAAGAAAGCGTCAAACGCCTCACAAGAAACATGTCTTCATCCATCGCGCCTCGAGCATCGGTACAGTTCTTCCGCCACCAAAGCGCGAGGAAAAGAACCAGGAGGAGGATGGGAACTTTCGTTTCTTCTTCGTTCAGTCCGTTCCAAACGAAACTGGGGGCAATGGTGTACGATTCTGGGTACCGACAGTTGTTCCGCCTGTTGGGATATCCCGGGTGCGAGAAAGAGGCGGAGGAAGTGGTGTCCATCTTAGCGAGCGAGAACGAACGAGCGATGCAGTTATTGGACGTGTCGTGCGGTCCCGGCGTGGTGACGAAAAGTATCATCTCCTCGAAGATGTTTGCGAAAGTTTACGCGCTCGATTTTTACGAGAGCATGTGCGAACGAGCGAAAGAAACGTTCGAGAGAGAGTGCACCACTGGGAACAACAACAGTTACGAAGTCGTGCGAGGAGACGTGTCGGATTTACCGTTCGCGAACGAAACGTTCGAAAAAGTGTCCTCGACGGCTGGAATGCACTGTTGGCCAAACCCAGTGAAAGGAATGAAAGAAATCAAAAGGGTGTTGAAACCGTCCGCGAGGAGCGACGAAGACGATTGGGGCGTTTTGTTCAGCACGGTCGTGTTGCCGCGGAAAGGCAACGAGACGAGAGAGACGTACAAATGGGAGACGAATAAGCCGTTTTTGGATCGCGAGGCGGTTTTGGATATCGTGAGAGAGAGCGGGTTCGACGAATACGAAGTCGTGATGGAAGATAAGGCGTATATACTCGTCAAAGCGCGGTACTTTTAGGAGGTAGAAACTAGTTTATGAAGAGAATGTATTTTAGACAGACACACGCGCGGCGCGAAAATTATTATTCGTTGACAATCTCATTCAAAGCGTCGGTAATCGTTTCGTACTCGAATCGATATCCTTCTCTCAAGAGCTCCTTTGGCAACACTTTCTGTCCTTGCAACACTAACGAGCTCCCTTCTCCTAAAAGCGCTTGCAACGCGAAATCTGGAACCGGCATCCAACTCGGTCTCCCTAACTCCTTCCCTAACGAGTTGGTCAAATCCCTCATTTTCACCGGAAACGGCGCAGTCGCGTTTATCGCGCCTTTCAATTCTTCGTTCACTAAACTCTCCCTAATAATCTTCACCGCATCTTTCCTGTGAATCCACGAAAACCACTGACCACCGTCACCAATCGGACCTCCCATGAAGAGCTGAAAAGTAGGCAACATCTTCCCCAACGCGCCTCCGTCTCTATCTAAAACAATCCCCAACCTCACAAACACGACTCTCGTCTCGCCGTTCGTCATCTCCTCCGCCTTCTTCGCCGCCTTCTCCCACGCTCGACACACGCTCGATAAGTAATCCTTCCCCGAGTTGCTCGACTCATCGAACGTCTCCTCGTCGCTCGTCCCGTAATACCCAATCGCGCTCGCGGTCACCAAAACCTTCGGCCGTTTACTTTCCTCCTTCACGTTCGCTATCGCCGAAACCACCGCCTCGGTCGCTTTCACTCGGCTGTTCATGATTTCTTTCTTCACGTTCTCGTCCCATCGCGTACTGATTGGTTCTCCGGCTAAATTGACCACGTGCGTGGATCCTTTAATCCCTAACGGCCATTTCGTCGGTTCGATTAAGAGTAGCGTTCCTTTCGGTAACGTTTCCGGTTTCAATTTTTTCTTCGCCTGTTTTATCGACCGAGTGAGCACTCGCACCTCGTGTCCGTCTTTCAGTAAACTTTCCACCAGTTTCGTGCCGACGAACCCAGTCGCGCCGGTTATGCTGACCACCATTTTGTTCTCTGATTCTTCTTCTTTATCGTCCTTCGCCTTTGCGTCGCTAAACGACGCGACCAAAACACCACCCTTGAGTCTTCTCGTGCCTCTCGTTCGCCTCGACGACACGTGAGACGAGGACGACGAAGAATCAACAAAAGAAGAAGAAAACGAAGGAGAAGACATCGAAGAACAACCCCGCGCAAAGCTCATCATCGCTCTTGCTGTTATTCTAAACGACGACAAAAGAGAGAGAGAGAGAGAGAGAAAACCCGGGCGCAGAAGTGAAGAGTGCGGGGTGTTTTGGAGAAATTTGTGATGTGATGTGAAACTTAATTGTGTAAACTTTTTCTCTCGATTTTTTCTCTCTGCTGCTGCTCCTTTTCATCGAGCGCTCGCCGACGGATGCCGATCAAAACCGCCGTTGCCATTTTTGGTGTTGCCGTTTTTCGCAAAGAAACCACCATCATCGTCGGCAGTCGGACGGTTTAAATCGATTTCGTC
>Ga0213863_10002884_pt1 | contig 12010 bp, 6 predicted proteins | sample PICome_8_FD_160128 | JGI IMG/M metagenome (GOLD analysis project Ga0213863, IMG submission 160128) | Coastal seawater microbial communities near Pivers Island, North Carolina, United States - PICO497 | ecosystem: Environmental > Aquatic > Marine > Coastal | place: USA: North Carolina | collected... | reverse complement strand
CACGAGTATACACTCACTCCCGATTCTTCAACATCTAAGATTAACTTACCAAGCAACACGCTTAGAGTAGACTTAGACCCAGAAATTTATACAGACAGCGATCCAGTACAGCGTGGTCTTATTCTATACGATAGAAAGAAACACACGGATGTATGGACCAAGGAGGTTAAAGCCTCCATTACTTTTGATTTAGACTTCACAGACTTGCCTGAGCAGTTCCGACATTACATAACAGTTAAAGCAGCTCGTATCTTTGCTAATAGATTCTTAGGTAGTAGAGAGATAGAAGGCTTTGCTTTGCGGGATGAGATAGAAGCTAAAGCACGTGCGATAGACAGCGACTCTGAGAATGCTGATCGTACAATCTTCGACCACTACAGCGTACTTAGAGTTTTAGATAGATAATAGATATATGCCTCTGTTAGTAAACAGTGTTCCGAATCTCGCACAAGGCGTATCACAACAGCCTGACAATCTCAGGTTCCCCGGTCAGTGTGACGAACAGATTAATGCTTGGGCTACTGTTGTAGAAGGGTTGGTTAAGCGTCCGCCTACTGAATATACAAAGAAGATAAATAGCAGTAGTACGAATGCTGATAAGTTATTCACACACTTCGTTAAACGATCAGAGCAGAATCAGTACTGTGTAGCTGTATCGTTAGGCGGTATAGGTGTTATTAACACAGGAGACGGCACACAAGTATCTATAGCTGTAACTTCTATAGCTAACAGTTATCTGAGCTGAGGAGGACAAGCGTCGTTAGGTGGAGTATCTAATCCGTTAGCCGACTTACGAGCACTGACAGTAGCTGACTATACATTCCTTGTTAATAAGAATAAAGTTATACAACGGAGTGAAGCTGCTGAACAAAAGTCTACACCACCTGATGATGAGGCACTTATTGTTGTTAAGCTAGGGGACTATGAGAAAGCTTACAGTATATATGTAGACGATAAGTTAGTACCTCTAGCTACAGCGTTGCAAGGACAACACCATGATTACAGCAGTACGAGCCACGGCAATACATCTGTTCAACCTGCTACTTATATAAGTGGACCTGCTGATGTGGAACCTAAAGGCAACCACGCTGATACAGCTTTTATAGCTAGAGACTTGTATGATTGTATAGATGAAAGTGTGGTTAATACAAACTCAGGCGTATCTAGCATTACTATAAATGCGGGACCTTCAGCTACTGGAGACGGTTGGTTAGGTGGACACTCGACTGGTACTTATGTTGTAGAAACTGTAGAACCTCGAAGCCAAGTAGTCTCTTTTTATGCCCAAACCGCATTTGCGGGCACAAGGAAACTTAAGACTGAGTACCAAGTAAAGCTACAAGTTAATATCATACAGTCAGGAGCTGCTACTGCATCAGCTGAGTTATTAGTAACTAAGGGTGTTATAACATCTGCTAGGAATATAAAGAGAGGTAGTGGTTTTAATCCATCTAATCCTGTATCTTTACAGTACAAACCGTATAGAAGGCAAAAAACCGTTGGGTTTGCTGCAAATCCCAAATGGTCTGGGTGGGATGAAATAAAAACAGGAGATAGAGATTACTATGTACCACCTGCTACTTTTAATTCATCTACAAATGTTAATACTGACCCTGTACAAATAACAACTGTATCATTTACTGATGGAGGTTTTCAAGTAAGCTTAGGTGGTTCTGTTATTAAACTCACAAGTACAGCAGGTCCTTTCAATATACGAGCAGAAGACGGTTTGGCAGACCAAGCGTTAGGCGTTGTATACAGAGAAGTAAGCAACATTACAGAGTTACCTATTAAATGTTACAATGGATTCGGTCCTGTTAAAGTAATAGGTGATGCAGACATCGATCAAGACGATTACTATGTACGGTTCTCTACTAAAGATAAGACTGACTTTGGTGACGGTAGTTGGATAGAAACAGTTGGTTATTTCCAAGACGAATCAGAAACGAGTGCGTTAGAAGGTATAGATACTTTGTTAACGACTGATACAATGCCTGTCACTCTTACACCTTTCTTTAATAACGCTACAATAACAGATTTTAGATTATCTACACCTAACGATATATTATATGTAAAGCACAATAGTAAATACTATAGGTTAGATGTGGAAAACAGAGCGGATACTGATACAGAACCGGGTGTAGGTAGTGACTGGGAAGATGTATGGACTGAGGTAGACGAGACAAAAGATACAACAGCAACTGTAGGTTATTTAACTTGGAAGTCTGGTACCTTCTACTACGGTCCTACTGATAGAAACAGGCGAGGTGGGTGGAGTGCACGATCAGCGGGAGACGACAACACCAATCCATTCCCTTCGTTCGTCGGTAAACAGATACGAGACATCTTCTTCTTTAAGAATCGCTTAGGTATACTTACAGATAGTAATGTTATCTTCTCCGAAGCCGACGAGTACTTTAACTTCTTCCGTACTACTACACAGCAGTTACTAGACAGTGCAGTTATAGATGTAGGACTAAGCCATACAAAGGTAGCTATACTAGAACACGCTGTACCGTTCCAAGAGAAGTTGATGTTATTCAGTCAAGGCTCACAGTTCGTACTTCGTGGAGCAGATGTGTTATCACCTAAGACTGTAGCTATATCTCCTGTAACTGAGTACGATCTATCAGATGGTATACAACCTGTAGCACTAGGTAACTATATATACTTCCCATTTAAACGAAAAGACTTTGAAGGAGTATATGAATACTTTGTTGATAACAATACTGAGACGTTTAACGCTGAAGAGATAACGCAACAAGTACCTAAGTATATTACATCTGATGTAAATAGGATAGTAGGTTCACAGTCTGAGAATACTATTGTTATAGGTACATCTAAAGACCCTAAGACTTTGTTTGTGTATAAATACTTCTGGAGTAATAAAGAGAAGGTACAAAGTGCTTGGATGAAGTTTACCTTTGAACGAGATGTTAGAGGCTTTGACTTTATCGACAGTGACTTGCATTTAATAACAGCAGACACTGACGGTTTGCATCTAGAGAAACTTACACTTGAAGACGGTATAACGGACACCGACTTAGATTATACATTGTATCTTGATAGTAAGGTAGACGGTAGTGCTTTGACTACTAGCTACGATGCAGCTGCTAAGACTACTACTATAAGTGGTTTCCCTTATGATCCTACTAATGTAGCTATATACACGAAGAACGGTCATAACACACCCTTCACTCGTACATCTTCTTCTGCGGGGACTGTCGTAGGTGATCTTACTTCTACTCCATTCTTTGCAGGTAAGCCGTACAATATGTTGTACAGGTTCTCCAATCAAACGTTAAAGCAACCAACGGAACGAGGCGGTCGCAGTGCATCTGACTATGCTTTCCAAACAATACGTAACGGTAGTATTGACTATGCAGATACTGGACACTTTACTGTTGAAGTAACTCCGAAGTACAGAGATAAATACAGCTACGCTTTTAATCCTGACATCGTAGGAGCTAACTTGACACTTAATCAATTCACACCACAGAACGGACACTTTAGATTCCCTGTACAAGCACAACCTAATGAAGCTACTATCGAAGTTAAAAGTGACAGTGCGTTACCAGTTAAGTTATTAGGTGCTGAGTTTGAATCGATGTTCATACCAAGGAGTAGAAGATATGGAGCTTAGAATAGACGACGCACAGCTCGATATGGATGCAGCTAATTTATACGAGGACTTACGGGAGGATGATATGCTAGAGATACTCGGCTTAAATCATCACCCTAGAGATGCTGTCTATATGTCTTACTCTTGTTCTACTAAGTGCTACAGCGTGAAAGATGAGATGAATAACTTATACTGTTCCTTCGGAGTAGCTCCTATCAAAGGTACTAATATCGGAAGTGCTTGGTTATTAGGTACTAGAAGATTACCTACGATTAAGAAGTTCTTTATTAAAAACTCAGCCGAACGCATGGAAGGATTGTTAGACGGCTTTGATTACCTGACTAACTTCGTTATGCGTAGTAACAAGCTGAGTATTAAATGGTTGGAGTGGTTAGGTGCTGAGTTTCAGGATTGTCAGTTCCAAGGGTATCTGTCATTTGTATTAGAGAGGAAGTAATTATATGTGTGTACCATTAGCAGCAGCAGGTTTAGCATTAGGAGCAGCATCAGCTGGGGCATCGGCTATAGGTGGTAGACAACAAGCCAAGGCACAGTACCAAGCACAGCTTCAACAGAATGAGATGCAGCGTCGTTATCAAGCTCAAGCAGCAGAAGCGGAACGTACTAGGGCATTACAAGAACAAACATCACTTCGCATGCGTCAAGCACAAGAGCAAGAAGCTGTAGGACGTGAGTTAGAACAAGTAGGACTTAAATCACAAGCAGCACTTGCTAGAGCTAGAGTATCAGCAGGTGAGTCAGGTGTAGCGGGAGTTTCGGTTGACGCTTTAATGGGAGACTACATGGCACAGGAAGCTGGCTATCGCAGTGCATTACTTCGTCAACAAGAACTCAGTGGAGTAGGTACAGGACTTGGGCTTGAACAGATAGGACTAGCTTCTCAACAACGTCTTATCGGTATTAACCAACCTATAGCAGAACCAATACGTCCTAGAGGACTCGGTATACAAGATGTGTTAAGCGTAGTTAGTGGTGGTCTTCAAGGATATATAGCAGGTAGGTCGTTGAGCGGTGGTGGCGGAGGTACTAGAGCTTTAAAGGATTATACTTCATCTACGACTAAGTTGGGATCAACAGGACAAACATATACTGGTGGTTATTATATACCGGGCATAACACGTAGATAATTATGGCTAGAGAACGAGTACAAGTACAAGGCTTAGGGGGTGCAGTTCCCGGTATTCAGCCTACCATTCAACGAGCAGGTCAATACGCAGTTGCTCAAGTAAGGGCTGCTCCTGTACAAGTTCCTCAAAGTAATAAGTTGTTGGACTTAGCTAAGACTTTAAATACAAGCCAACAAATATTACAGCAATACGGACAAGCAGCAGAACAAGAAGCACAGTTATTTGAAGAGGAGTTAAGCCGTAAAAGCCCAGAGGAAATACAAGCCATGCTCAAGAAGACGGAGGGCGAGCTTGATAAACAAGTACGTCGAGGAGCTATAGGCTGGTTGACTTCTCCGTTAAATCAGAAGAGGAAACTTAGGGCGGTAGGTAAATTAGCTAGTAGAGACTTAGTAAGTGAAATACAACAAAGGTTACTCAATCCCCAGAAGGACGACCCCGAAGACGCAGAGCAAAGAGTAAGTTTTGTTAAACAACAATTCATAGAGAATACACCAGCCCTTCAATCATTATTCGCCCAAGAAGGTTTAAATGAATCCACTAACTCTAGTATTAAAGAACTCGTAGTTAATTATGAACTTCAGCAAGCTAAAATAGCTAAGGAAGAAACACTGTTTGCTACAGGTGCTAGTATGTATGATAAGATAGAATCACTTACTGAGAACTTAGGAATACAGGAACAACTACTAGCAGGTAATTTTAACTTCCCAGTAGAAACACTTGAGGATGGATCAACTATTAGTTTGGGTGATTATATCAAAAAACAATGGGAAGAGACAGGAGCTTATTCACCAAAAGAGCAACGAGGTTTACTTACAAGTTTGTTAAATAAAATGGCTACAAATGATATGGAGGACCAAGCTGACGGTTTATTATTGTGGGCTAAGTCTAATTTAAAATTTGGTACTGCCTCTATGTCTAGTATGGAATTTGAGGATTTGGAGTTTTTAATAGATAAAGCAGGCGAAGCTTCGGAGCAAAGAAGGGAGGAAGAGAATCTAGAGTTTGTAAATAATACGGACGGAGATTACAAAATCCAACTTACTAAACTAAAGTTAGATGGCACAATCCAATACGATGGCGAAACTTTTACTGATAAGCTTAAGCTTGATGAACACTTTAAAAGAAAAGTAATTGAAGACCCCAATCTGTCTCCCGAACAAAAAGGCACACTACTCGATAACATAACAGCATCTACTCAAGGAACCTTTAGGGACCCTGAGACTTACACTAAGAAATTAATTTTAGATAAAGCACCAGAGGCTTCAGCACGAGGAGTAGGACAAGCTTTAAGTAATATATTAGTAAATGTAGACATACCTGATGTTTATAAAAACAGACCAGAGATTCAAAGCATTTTAAGCGACAGTGGGGATAAAATAAAAGCACTAATAGACCAACGTATGGATACTGAGTTTGTGGGTCTACCGACAGATAAAGCAGGCACAGCAGCAACCGAATACGCTAGGGAGTTGTTACGAGAAGAGATGCCTAAAATAATAGCAGAAATAAAAACCGCTTACGATAACATAGAAGCCGAGGAAATAGAACAAGGAAAAGGAGTGAGGATTGGGGAGAAAAAAACTGAAGAACCAGAACTTCCTAGTCCTGACGATGACCCTGATGAGTTAATTAAATTATTACCTAAGTGGCAGAGTTTTATAACAAAAGACCCGAACGATGCTAAATCAAACAAAGCTAAAGACTATATAAACGAATACACGCCTAAGATTGCTAATGAAACAGCTAAACTAGCTTTAGATAAAGATAGATATTTAGGTATTGGCGTAAGATATAGTATAGAAGAAGCTATAGGGAGGCATTTACAATTCGCATCTAGAATGAATGGTGTTTTTACTGTGGATGTGTTGGAGAGAGTAGATGATCAAGGTGTTGCTTACACATACGCTGGGGTACCTTTTAAACCTAAGGAGTTAATAGGAAATGTAAATGCTGGTACGGTTGTTATTCTTACCGAGGAACAGCTTGCTAATAAAGACACAGACGAAGGTTTAAGTTTAATAAGAAGAGCTAAGGAAGCAGCTGGTATTACACTCGATGTTTATGAGTTTATAAGACTTCAAGAAAAAAGACGTAAGAAATTTATTGTAGACTATATCCCGTTCCCAGATATGTATAAACCGTTAGATGTTAGTTTTGAACTAGAAGAGTTAATAAGAGAACAATCAAGTCAACAATTCGATCCGTTACCTGATTTCATAATCATTGATTAGTTATGGCTATAGAAGAAATAAATAAAAACACCGAAGAAGAACAAGACAACGATTTCTTTGATTATGCAGGCGACGTATTAGCTGCTCCGTTTCGTGGCGTAGAGGGTGCTATACAGGGTGCTTACAACTTAGCGGACTATTTAGCATTTGATGTACTTCCTGACTACGATACTCGTTTCCTTGGCACTTCTAAAACAATGGCAGGCGGTGCTGTGGAAGGTATAGCACAATTTGCTACAGGATTTGTACCGCTATTCGGATTAGCAGGTAGAGCAGGTGCGTTAGCTAAAGCAGGTAAGGCTACGCAAGCTGTTGTTGCTGGTGCTGCTACTGACTTTACTTTCTTTAACGGACAAGAAGCTAGACTGTCTAATCTTATTCAACAAGTACCAGAGTTACAGAATCCAGTTACTGAGTTCTTAGCTTACGATGAAGACGAAGGGGAGCTAGAGGGACGCATGAAGAATGTGTTGGAGGGTCTAGGTCTTGAAGCTGTAGCGGGTACTTTTATTGCAGGGTTGAAGGCTATTAAGAGGGGGAGGAAAGTAAAAGAAGAAGGAGGCACTGCGGAGCAACAAGCACAGGTAGTTAACGACACTCTTGAAGGCGGTAAGACTTTTGCTGATATGCCTCAGTTAAATGAAGATATATCCCTGATACAAAAAGAACTAGACCAAGATAAAACTAGGCTAGATGAGTTGTTAAAAAAGAAAGAAGAAGGTAAAGCGACTGGTGCTGATGAGACTAGAATCTCTATGCTTGAAAGACGTATAGAAGGTAAAGAAGCTGATCTTCGTGTGTTAGGTGATGTTAGGACTGCTGATGTAAAGGATAGGGTAAGAGTAGCAGAAGAAAGAGAACTACAGGAAAGAGTAGAAGAACTTGACGAAACTTTAGAAGACTTTGACGAAGCTGTAGAAAGAACACCTAGACCGTTCAAGACCTACGAAGAAGAAGCTATGATGGATATTATTCCTAAAGGGGCTGACACTCTCAAGAGTAGGTTAATGAAGAAGTTCCCCATAAAGGGAGCTGACCCACAAGATGTTGCAGATGTAGAGAAGTTTATCGATGTAATGGGTAAGCGGTTGTTTGGTGATGTATCGTTATCCGTCACTAACAAGATACCATCTTCTGGTCGTTATAACTTTGGTAACAACCTACTACAAATAAGACAATCTGTTATAGACGAGGGTGGTATTAAGCGTACTATGGTTCACGAGCTTTGGCACGGACTCAGTCGTTATCTTCCTAAAACTGATGTTACTGCGTTAACTAAACAATTTGATAAAGCTAGGAGAGATTACATCAGAAGTTTTGGTGTTGATTTAGATGATACTGTTGACCCTTCTACACTACTTAAAAGAACAATACCTAAAGAACTGGAAAGATTTCTAAAAGGTAAGCACACAAATGAGAACTATAGGTTTAAAGATGTAGACGAATACTTTGCAGAAGAGATGACTGACGCTTTCTTGAAGAAGTTAGACGAGAAAGATTTAGCTCCTACAGGTACACTTAAAAGAATAGCACAAGAAGTAGCGATCATGTTCAAAGATATGTTTGCTTCTTTAAAAGCTAAGTTAGGTATCGATCAAAGACAGAAGATATTTAATGACTTCCTAAAACAACGTAATGTAACTAAGAGAGCAGAAGCACCTTTAGATTTCAGAGGGAGGTCTTTTGCTGAGATGCCTGATTTTAAGAAAGGGGCAGACGAAGTATTACAAGCTATTCCTGAGAAGTTCCGTGGGTATGCTGATGAGTTAATTAAGGGCGGTACACCTAGGCTTCCGCAGTTTGCCTTAGAGACGGGCGAGGATGTCGTTGTCCTTAAAGAGTTATTAGAAAAATACTACAAAGATAATCCTGATAAAGTAACCGTAGAAGGTGCTATTACGGAAGTAGATGTAGAGATTGAACAACAGATAATGCTACAGCAGGGTAAGGATGCTGCTACTAAAATAGCCGAAGCTCGTGTAGTACAACAAAGTTTAAGAGATCAAGCAAAAGGCGTTATTGATAATCTTACTGAAGCAGTTCAAGAATACAAGGATGCCGGTGGGGGTTCTGCTGCTATAGCTAAACTTAAAAACAACTTCCAACAACTATTAAATGTAGCTGATATATACAGGCAGATTGGTAGAGAAACTGGTATAACATTACAAGCTAGACGTGAGAACTTCAGTAACCGAAAGATAGGATTAAGTGAATCTGACATACAAATCGAAGGTTTAAGGAATCAATTTATAAATGCTTCTGGTGGAATGCACCCTGATAAGCTTGTTAAATTAATACAGGAAACAATAGATGAGGGTAATCCAGACTCTATGATTGCTTCTATGTTTAAAATAGCTAAACAAGCACAAGGTAAGCATTTTTTAGATATGCCTACTGAGTATTGGATGAACGCTATACTTAGTGGACCTAAAACTCAGATGGTTAATATCATGGGTAACAGTCTAACTCAAGCTATGTCTACATTAGAAGCTGTCGTAGGTGGAATAGCCTCTGGTAATTTAAGCGTGGTAAAAGCAGTTATGGCTTCTTGGGCTGACGGTCGAATGATTTCTGAAGCAGCTCATTTCGCAAAGAAAGCTTTTAAACAAAACGATAATTTACTAGACCCGCAAGCTAGAGCTTTTAGCGATAGACCCCAAGGTGCTATTACTGGTGAAAGAATTGCTTCAAGTCGTGTGGGGGGTATGGTAACCGAGCGAGGATTAACTAGTAAGAAATCATTAGATGCTCTTGGTAACTTCATAAGGATACCCGGTAGGTTGTTATTAACATCAGATGAATTTTTTAAACAACTAGCTTACCGTAGGGCTGCTAGGTTAAAAGCCGCTATGTCAGGTATACAACAAGGAATTAAGGACCCTAAAAAACTATCTGAGCATATACATAATACTTTAGAGGGTATAGTTACCGAAGGAGGTCGAATGGCTTCCGAGGAGGGGTTGGCTAGGGAGGCTGCTGAATTAGCTGCAAAACGTAACCTTACGGGAGTTGATAAAGATAAGTTTATTCTAAAATATATAAAGGAAAATTTTAATAAAAGTAAGTCATCTTTAATGCAGTACGCTCAAGACGAAGCACAATACTTAACGTTTACTAGGGAGTTACAAGAAAAAACATTAGGCAGGGTACTACAAGATGCCACTAATAAACTACCTATGTTAAGATTAGTATTACCTTTTGTACGTACTCCTACTAATCTTTTAAAGTACGCTTTTGAAAGAACACCCGGAATTTATGTTTTAAAGGAGGAGCGACTAAGATTGCAAGCTGATTTAACAAGCGGTGATCCTATAAGAAGGTCTCAAGCCACAGGTAAACTAATGACATCCTTATTCATATCAGGTGTGTTCGTAGATACTATATTTAATAATAGGGAATACATTACAGGAGGAGGCCCGTCAGATGAAAAGAAAAAGAAAGCTTTGATGGCTACTGGTTGGAGACCTTACAGTATTAAAATAGGAGACACTTACTACAGCTACCAAAGACTCGACCCTCTATCTACGTTATTAGGTTTGGGTGCAGACTTAGTAGAGGTAGGTTTAAATGAGCCTAGAGAGTTTGATGAGTCAGGTTTAGAAAAAGTTTTTTCAGCTTTAACTTTAAGTATAACAAGGAACGCTACTAATAAATCTTACTTAGCTGGCATTCAGAATTTCACAGATGCACTTAGTGACCCTGATAGATATATGCCAAAATTTGGGCAGAACTTCTTATCTTCTTTTGTTCCTAATATTATATCCCAAATGGCGGATTACGACACACAAGCATTAACTGAAGTGAGAACTATAGGGGATGCTTTTGCTAAAAAGTTAGGAGCTAGAAGCGGGTTAGATAAAAAGAGGAACTTATTAGGTGAGGAATACACAGCAGAGCAATGGATGGGTACAGGTTTTATAAATCCAATCGCTATGTCTCCTTATAAAGAAGATGCAGTGTTGGAAGAAATGGCGAGCTTGAACCATGCTTTTAGACAGCCTCAGCCTAACTTAGGTGGACAAATAAATATGCTTGAGCATGAAAACGAAAAAGGGCAAACAGCTTACGATAGGCAACTAGAGCTACTTAAAAGTGTGAAAGTAGGGGGAGAAACAATGCGTTCTGCTTTAAATAGATTAGTTAAAAGTAAAAACTATAAAAGTTTAACTCCGATATCTGAACCCGGTTTACCTAGCCCTCGTGTTCAAAAAATAAATAGCATACTCAGTCGCTTTAGAAAAGAAGCTAAAAAACAAATGCTTACCGAGTTTCCTGAACTAGCTGAACAGTATAAAGGGCTTACAGCAGCAAGAGCAGGTTTAAAAGGTGGTATGCAACGTGAAGATGTACTTGCTCTTCTCTCTCAATAATTAATAATATATATCATCATGGCTGTCACATACATAGACCACACAGGAACCCAAGGACAAACTGACTTTGCTTTTACTTTTCCGTACCTCGAAGACGAACACATTAAGGTAGAGATAGACGGCGTAGGTACGACTGATTTTACTGTTGTAGCTACACCTACCGCTAAGATCGTACTAGACACAGGACTAAGTGCTGCAGCTTCTGTACGAGTAAGACGACGTAGTGCTCCTAACGTGAACCTTGTAGACTTCGTGAATGGTTCTGTATTAACGGAGGCTGAGTTAGATTTATCGTACCGTCACAACCGTTACCTAGCTGAAGAGATTGCAGAGTTGAACGATCAATCGTTACAGGTCGAAAACGGAGGTACACAGTGGGACGCTCAGAGCTTACGCATTAAGAATGTAGGTACTGCTACAGATACTACAGATGCGGTAACAAAAGTATATGTTGATAACAAAGTTGCTCAGGTATCCACTGGTGCTACACAACCTCCGTTGAAGTGGGTATTCTCTGCTATATCTGGAACTAATAATACTTACACAGTTACAGGAGCTGAAGTCTTAGGAGATACAGCTTATGAAGTAAGTATTGACGGACTGATTAAAGAACCAACTGTTGAGTACACCGTAGAC
>Ga0213863_10002883_pt1 | contig 12010 bp, 12 predicted proteins | sample PICome_8_FD_160128 | JGI IMG/M metagenome (GOLD analysis project Ga0213863, IMG submission 160128) | Coastal seawater microbial communities near Pivers Island, North Carolina, United States - PICO497 | ecosystem: Environmental > Aquatic > Marine > Coastal | place: USA: North Carolina... | reverse complement strand
AATAAAAAATTACTCTAAAAAAATTCCCATACTAAAAGCGGGTAACATGAGCTTGGGGGTGAATTTACTAATGTATCTAACAGAGATTGCCTCAAAATCATTGCATGATGAATATTTAAGTAAAGTGTATGAGGTGCATCATAAGCATAAAAAAGATTATCCATCAGGAACAGCCCTAATGCTTGGTAAAGGCATTGCAGATGGTAAGAAAAAAAATCTTTATAATTTAATGGGTAAAAAGTTTTTAAATAAAAAAACTTTTCCTTATGGAAAAAAAATTAATTTTAATTCAATTAGAAAAGATGAAATTATTGGAGAGCACGAAGTTACATTCTCAAGTGGGAAAGAAATCATAAAATTAAATCATGAAGCATTTGATAGGGCACTATACTCAGACGGTGCCTTAATGGCTGCAAAGTGGCTTATCAATAAGAAGCCAGGACTTTACTCAATGAGAGATTTATTAAACTTTAAATAATGGATGAAAAGGAAAAGGTTAAAAAAATACTTAAAATTTTAAATAAAATATATCCAACCACTCCTATCCCATTAAATCACACTAATAACTTTACTCTACTAATGTCGGTTCTTTTATCAGCACAATGCACAGATTTAAATGTTAATAATGTTACAAAAAATATTTACCCGAAATACAATAAACCAGAACATTTTGTAAAATTAGGTAGAAAAAAAATAGAAAGATTAATTAAAAGTATTGGTCTTTTTCGTGTTAAAGCAAAAAATGTTTATCTAATGTCAAAACAACTTATAGAAAAGCATAGGGGTAAAGTTCCAAAAAGCTTTGAAGAACTTGAAAAACTACCTGGTGTGGGCCATAAAACAGCAAGTGTAGTTATGTCTCAAGGATTTGGTGTTCCTGCTTTTGCTGTTGATACTCATATCCATAGACTAGCTCAACGATGGGGATTAACTAGTGGCAAGAATGTAATTCAAACAGAAAAAGATTTAAAAAGAATATTTCCAAAAAAAACATGGAGTAAATTACACTTACAGATTATTTATTATGGAAGAGAATTTTGTAAAGCTAGAGAGTGTTATGGTTTGACTTGTAAAATTTGTACGACTTGTTATCCTAATAGAAAAAATCCTATTCAAATAAAAAAAGCTTAATATGAAAATACTAGGAATTGGGAACGCTATTGTTGATGTTATTTGTAAAATAGATGAACAATACCTAAAAGATAACGGATTAACTAAAGGTACCATGAAACTTGTTGATGAAGTGGAATTTAAAAAATTATTATCTACTTTAAAAATTGAAGAGACAGTTTCTGGTGGTTCTGTTGCAAACTCTATAGTTGGTCTTTCCCAACTAGGAAATAATGTTGGTTTTATCGGAAAAGTCAATAATGATGATTTAGGAAAAAAATATGAAGAAGGTCTAATTAAAGAAAATGTAAAATATTTTTACAAAAAAAATAATGAAAGTTCACCTACAGGCACATGTTTAATTTTAATAACACCTGACTCAGAGAGAACAATGATAACATTTTTAGGGATAGCAGGAAAAATATCTGAAAAAGATATTGATGAAAAAGTTATAAAACAAAGTGAGGTTATATTTCTTGAAGGATATTTGTGGGACAAAGGAGAACCAAAATTAGCCTTTGATAAAGCAATGGCTTTTGCAAATAATAAAGCAATGTCTCTGTCAGATCAATTTTGTGTTGAAAGACACAAAAATCATTTTCGTGATCTAGTAGAAAACAAACTTGATATTATTTTTGCAAATGAGCAAGAGATCGTATCGTTAATTAATGCTAAAAACTTTGAAGATGTTATCGAATATGGCAAACACTTAAAAAAACTATTAGTTATAACGCGTGGAGCAAGTGGAAGCGTTGCTGTGACAGGTGATGGGATAATTGAGTGTCAGAGTGAAAAAAATCTAAAAATTGTAGATTTAACTGGTGCAGGAGACTTGTTTGCTGCAGGATTTTTACACGGTCATATAAATAAATTTTCAATTAAAGACTGTCTTCTTAAAGGTACAGAAATGTCATCAAAAATTATCCAAAAGCTTGGGGCTAGACTCAATTAGTCAATAAAATAACCATTTTTATCACTTAAAATAAAATTTTCATCGTTAAATTTATTACTTATCTTTTTTCGTAGTCTGTAGATATGTGTTTCAACAGTGTGTGTTTCTATTTCTTCTGAATATTTCCAAATATTTTTTTGTAAATCTAAAACATCATGCTTTTTTTTAGTATCATTTAAATACAAAATAATTTCTATTTCTTTTTCAGTTAATTTTATGTTTGTAGGGCCGTTAGAAAAAAATTTAGAATTTAAATTAAGCTCATATTGTTTAATACAAACCTTAGATTGATGGTCAAATCTCAGTTTAATGAGTTGAATATTAATTAATTCGATTATTTTATTTATAGATATTGGTATATCTTCAAAAAATAAAATATTATCTTTATTTAAACCTTTCTTCAAAAAAGAGTTTAAGTTTGATTTTTGACTAATTAATAAATTATTTGAACTTGAGTTAAATGATTTAAAAAATTCATCATCATTTTTAAAATTAATAATATTAAAAGATAAATTATCTTTAATCTCTTCTAAGATTTCATATAATGTATAAAAATTGATAATAAAAACATTTTGTTTAATCATATTAAAAAACTATGATAATTCATGTAAAGAATAAAAACACTCTAATAATTGATGATTTTGTATTCAAGTGCTGTATTGGAAAAAAAGGTTTTAATTCAAATAAAATAGAGGGTGACAACTCAACACCCAAGGGTCTTTTTAAACTAAAAAAACTATATTATAGAAAAGACAGGATTAAATCTTTTAAATGCAGAATTAAAAAAAAAATTATCACCAAAAATTTAGCTTGGTGTGACGACCCTAATCATAAAAATTATAATGAAGAAATTAAAGATTTTAGCAATAAAAGTAGAGAAAAATTTTACCGCATAGATAATAAATATGATTTTTTAATCTCCATTAACCATAACCAAAAAAAAACCCCTTATAAAGGCAGTGCTATTTTTTTGCACTTAACAGATAATTATAAGCCAACTGCAGGATGCATAGCTCTTAAAAAAAAGGACTTTCAAATTTTATTAAAACTAATTAATCAAAATACAAAAATAAAAATTGGTTAACTCCTTTGACCAAAGATTCGAGATCCTATTCTTATAAAAGTTGAGCCATACTTTGCTGCTTCTAGATAGTCATTAGACATACCCATACTCAATTCTTTAACTTTTATTTTTTTTGATAAATCTTTCATTTTTAAAAAAAAATTTTGTATATCACCGTCCTTTGGTGGCAAACACATTATCCCTATGATATCTAAGTCCAAATCTTGAACACACTTTTTATAAAAATCACATAATTGATCTTCATTAATTCCGTTTTTTTGATCCTCATTGCCAATATTAATTTGAATAAAAATTTTTAGTCTTTTATTAATTTTACTTTGTTCAATAGAAATTTTTTTAGCTAATTTTAAATTATCTAAAGAATGTATATAATCAAATAATGGAATAACAAATTTTACTTTATTAGTTTGTAACTTTCCTATCATATGAAGCTGAATATGTTTAAAATCTTTTTTAATATCAGTCCATTTTTCAACTGCCTCTTGTACCTTATTTTCTCCAAAATGGAGGTGCCCATGATTTATTAAGGGATAAATATTTTCAATGGGATAAGTTTTGCTAACAGCAACAATGTTTGGTAAAATTAACTTATTAATCTTATCTTTTAATGTATTTTGTATTATTTGAAGATTATTAACAGAATTAATCATATGATTTCTAAAGAACTTTATTATTTTATCAGTGAATTTAATGAAAGTGAAATTTTAGCCATAAGTAAAAAAATAAACATAATATATAGAAATTATAAAACACCACTAAATGAGGATATTTTGAAAAAGATTCAAAAAATCTGCAAAAAAACTGGTAAAAAACTCTTTCTCTCAAATAACATAAAGCTAGCTCTTAAATTAAAACTAGATGGAGTGTATATACCAGCATTCAACAAATCCCAAAATTTAAAGTTTAATTTTAAAAATACATTCAGAATTATTGGGTCTGCACACAATTTAAAAGAAATTAAAATAAAGGAGAGTCAAGGAGTTGATACCATTTTTTTAGCCCCTATATTTAAAACAGAAAAATCCTCTCGATATCTTGGTATAAAAAGATTTAATTTATTATCAATGAAAACTAATAAAAAAATAGTCGCTTTAGGTGGTATTACTAAACATAATATAAATAATCTGAAATTACTTAATTGCAATGGTATTGCTGGAATAACTTTATTTAAAAATATAAAACTAACATATGATATCACAAGATAAAAAATTAAGAGATAAAATTTCAATAATTGTTAATCACTATAATGCTAAAAATTTTGATAAAGTAATTTCTGAGTCTAATCGAATATTAAAAAAAAATCCTACTATTGATTTTTTATGGAATATTTTAGGATTAACTTACCAAAATCTTAAAAATTATAATGTTGCAGAAAAAAATTTTTTTATGGCACTGCAAATAAATACAAATAATTTAAGTGCTATAAATAATTTGGGTAATAATTATAAATATCTCTTAAATTTTAATAAAGCAGAAGAGAATTTTCTAAAAGTGCTAAAGATAAAACCAGATTATGTAACTGCCTTAGTAAATTATGGTAATTTAAAATTTCAGTTAAATAAATTTGAGGAATCATTAAAACTTCTAAATAAGGCTTTAACAATTAATGATAAGGTTATTCCTGTACACTTAAATTTATCTTTGGTTTATCAGAGCTTGGGCAAGTTTGATAAAGCCATTGATCATTTAAAAATAATCAATTCTATTGATCCAAGCTATACAAGAATAGATAAATTGATGAGTGCACTGGTAAATTATAATAATGACCAAAAACACCTTGATATAATGGAAGAAAAATTAAAAGATTTGAAATTAAATGATAATCAAAAAATCCCTCTTTATTTTGGATTGTCAAAAGCCTATGAGGATAAAAAAGAATTTTCAAAAGCAGCTGAAAATTTTGAAAAAGGTAATAATTTAAAGAGAAAGCAGTTCAACTATTCAATTGATAAAGATAAAAATTTATTTAATCAAATTAAAACTTTGTTTGCTAACTATGAGCAAAATAAATTAGCTCTAAATCCCTCAAAAAAAAAAATTATATTCATAATTGGTATGCCTCGGTCAGGTACATCTTTAGTTGAACAAATTATTTCATCTCATAAATATGTGTGCGGTGCAGGGGAATTAAATTATCTAAATCAACTAGTTTTTAAGAAAAATAAAAGCTCTCAAGATATAAATTTTTCTATTGATTTAGTTAAATTAGATGTAGCCAGCCTAAATATTGTTGCAAAATCTTATACTGAATTTTTAGCTAATTTTAATTTTAAAGAAGAGTTCATAGTGGACAAAACATTATTAAATTTTCAATTGGTTGGTTATATTCGATTATTATTTCCAAACTCTAAAATTATACATTGTCAACGAGAACGAAAAGCAAATTGTCTTTCAATTTATAAAAACCTTTTTGAAGCAGATGGCCCATGGTGCTATAATAGAAAAGAAATCAACGATTACTACAATTTATATTTAGATTTAATGAACTTTTGGGATAAAAAATTTCCCGGTGAAATATATAATATTAAATATGAAGATCTTATTCTCAATCCAGATACAGAAATAAAAAAATTAATTGATACCTTAAAAATTGGGTGGGATTCAAATTGCTTAAAATTTTATGAGAATAAGAATGCCATCAAGACACTTAGTGTAAATCAAGCTAGAAATAAAATTTATTCATCTTCCATGAACTTGCATGAAAAGTATAAGCCTTTTTTAAAAGAATTTTGATAATATTTTAGATTATTTTGTAAAAAAAAAGGCCTCATAAAAAATATGAGGCCTTTTTATAATTAATTTTACAAGTAGTAATTAGAATGCAAGCATTAAGCTTAATTCAGTCACTTCTTGATTAGTAGATTGTACACCACCAACATTATCTGTTTTAGCTGTTAAAAGTCTAACAGATGCAGATCCCATAGTGTATGAAGCACCAATACCTGTAGTTTCTTCAGTAACATCTACTGCTGCAGCTCCTGCTTTATCAAACGTATTGTCTAAAACGTTATATGATATTGCTAAGTTTTCATTTACAGAAAACGAAATACCATACAATTCAGCTTCGTTTGATGAAGTTCCAGTAGATCCACCAGTACCTTCAGACATTTGATAACCAATAGTAGCTCCACCCATTGCATAAGTTATATAACCTGTAGCAAATTCAGTGTCTTCAGCATTAGTTGTTGTAAGAGTAGATTCTTCTTTACCATAACCAACACCAACATTTAAGCCATCAATTGGAGAACCAGTTAAAGCCCAGTTATATCCATTGTTAGTAGTAGTTGCGCCTGACGATGCACCATCACCTGATTTAACAGCGGCTACTGCTGCAGCTGCTTCTTCTGTAGTTGCACCTGAACCTGGGTTAATCTCAACGTTTAGTGTGTAACCAGCAAACGTATTTTTGTAACCAAGTACGTTTGTTGCACCACCATCTGCTCTTAATCCATTAGCAGCACCTGTGTACGTCCAAATTTCTTCGTACGCATATGGCATTTTATCATCGATAGTTGCTACACCGTATGACCCAACACCTTGGTCTAAACCAACTGTACCCATTGCGCCCATATCAAGTGAGATTTCAGAAGATGCAAAACCAGCTCCACCACCATCATTTATAACTGCAAAGTAATTTCCAGTCATTCCGTTCACATCACCTGAACCACTAAATGTAATTGCATTACCGAAACCAAATGGGTTACCAGTTGTTGTAGTACTGTCGTGACTTAAGTAAGTAACTTCAGATTTTCCAGATACTGCAACTTCAACAGCATTTGCTGATACCATTGCAAGAGATCCAGCTAAAGCTGAAAGTCCTATTTTCTTCATGTTCATAATTTATCCTTTTGTTTAGTTAACTATGTGCTGCTCATTTATCAAACTTAGCCAATTCTGGTGTAAATATTTAGCTGTTTTTAATTTTTTCTTATTAAATGTTGCATTTTTATCACAAAAATTATGTTTTAAAGCTCAAAAAAAGGTTTAAATTGATCATTCTTACTATATTAATCAAAAAAACTTATGATCTGTATTTTTTCCAGCAAATTATTAAAAAAAACTTCAATTTTATTATTAATTTTTTCCTTATTTTATCTTAATTCTTGTGGCCTTTATAGACCTGTTGATGCAAGAAAAGTCTCACCTAATGCTGATGAGCGTGTTAAACAAAACCAGGCTAAAGGTAAAGCCTTTACACTTGGTAATGTAGGAAAAGGTGGTGGAACATTTCAATTTGCTTCGTCAAATCCTCTTTGGAGAGCAAGTTTAGATATTTTAGATTTTATGCCTATAACGAACGCGAGCTATAGTGGTGGCATAATTATTACAGATTGGTATGATGAGAATGATAGCAAAAGCTCTGTTAAAATTACTGTCAAATTTTTATCAAATGAAATTCGACCCGATGGCCTTGAAGTGCTAGTTTATAAAAAAAACTGCAAGTCCTTTGAAAGCTGCCAAGCTAATAAAGAAAGTAGTAAAATAAATAGTGAGCTTAAATTTGCTATACTTAAAAAAGCTGCTCAAATAGAAAAAACTGATTTAGAAAAAAAAAATAATTAATACTTTCTCAAACTAAACACTCGATTATAAAAATTTATTAATGGAAAGATATAATTTTAAAACTGTTGAAGAAAAATGGCAAAACTTTTGGGAGAAAAACAAATCATTTGTTGCAAAAATCATAAGAGATAAAAAAAAATTTTACTGCTTAGAAATGTTTCCCTATCCATCTGGAAAAATTCATATGGGCCATGTTAGAAATTATACAATAGGTGATGTTCTGGCACGATACAAGGCTCTTCAGGGGTTTAATGTATTGCATCCAATGGGATGGGACTCTTTTGGTATGCCTGCTGAAAATGCAGCACGTCAAAATAATTTAGACCCTAAAGATTGGACTGAAAAAAATATTACGACAATGAAAACCCAGCTTAAAAAGTTGGGTCTTTCAATTGACTGGGACAGAGAAATATCTACTTGTTCTCCAGATTACTACAAGCATCAACAACAATTTTTTTTAGAGCTTTACGATAAAGGGCTAGTTTATAGAAAAGAAAATTATGTTAACTGGGACCCCGTTGACCAAACTGTTCTTGCAAACGAACAAGTAATAGATGGGAAGGGTTGGAGATCAGGTGCTACTGTTGAAAGAAAAAAACTTAATCAATGGTTTTTTAATATATCAAAATTTTCTAATGATCTACTTGAGGGTCTTGATCAACTCGATGAATGGCCTAATAAAGTCAAGGTTATGCAAAAAAATTGGATTGGTAAATCTTTTGGCTGTGAAATAGATTTTAAAATTGAAGGCAACCCAGAGGTTAAGAGTATTAGTTGTTTTACAACTAGACCAGATACCTTATTTGGTTTTTCATTTCTAGCTGTATCTGTTGATCATCCAATATCAAAATTTTACAGGGATAACGCAGAATTTATTAGTTTTAAAAATAAGTGCTCAAAAACTGGGACTACAGAAGAGTCCATTGCACAAGCTGAAAAAATTGGATTTAGGACAAACTTAATGGCTGTAAACCCTTTAGATGAAACAAAAAAAGTTCCCGTTTATTTTGCAAATTTTGTTTTGATGGATTATGGATTTGGTGCTGTATTTGGATGTCCTGCACACGACCAAAGAGATTTAGATTTTGCATATAAATATAATTTAGATGTTATTCCTGTGGTTAAACCTACTGACCAAGCTAATGATTTTAAAGTTTCAAAGGAAGCCTACACAGGACCTGGAGTTATATTTAACTCTAAATTTTTAGATGGTCTAAAAGTTCCAGAACAATCAATAGTTGAAACTATTAAGGTTTTAGAAGAAAAAAAAATAGGTAAGAAAAAAATTAATTTTAGATTAAAAGATTGGGGAGTTTCTAGACAGCGATATTGGGGCTGCCCTATTCCAATTGCCTATAATAAGAATAATGAGATAGTAAAAGTTCCTATAGAAAAACTACCCATAAAACTTCCTGAAAAAATAAATTTAAATACAAATGGAAATCCTTTAGATCACCAGCAGAATTGGAAAAAAATTATCATTGATGATGAAGAATGTGTGCTGGAGACTGATACACTTGACACTTTTGTAGATTCTTCTTGGTATTTTTTAAGGTTTTGCTCACCCAAAAATAAAGATTTGGGTTTTGATATAAATGAAATTAATTATTGGATGCCAGTTGATCAATATATTGGTGGGGTTGAACATGCTATATTACATCTTTTATATTCAAGATTTTTTACAAGGGCATTAGATTATAAAATTGATAAAATTAAGATTAAAGAACCATTTAAGGGTTTGTTTACTCAAGGAATGGTTTGTCATGAAACTTACAAAGATCAAAATAATAAATGGCTAAGCCCTGATGAAGTTTATTCTGATAATGGAAAAGAATTCTTTAGTAAGATAAATCCATCTGAAAAAATAAAAGTAGGTCCATCAGAGTCAATGTCTAAATCAAAAAAAAATACTATCGATCCTGAACAAATGATTGAAAACTATGGTGCAGATGCAGTTAGATTGTTTATTTTGTCTGACAGTCCACCAGAAAAAGATGTACAATGGTCAGATCAAGGAATGGTTGCATCATACAAATTTATTCAAAAATTCTGGATGCTTCATAAGAAAATAGTTTTTAAATCACAACAGCCAAATAAAGAAGCTCAAATTTTTAGTGAACCAATAGAAGAGTTCACTAATCAAACAATTAATAAAATCAACTTTAGCTTAAATAAGTTTAGCTATAATGTAATTATTGCAAATTTACACGAGATCTATGCTTTCTATAATAAAATAAGTGAAGAAAAAATTTTTTTTAAAAATCTTACAGAAAACTACATTAAAATTTTAACTATAATGCTCCCTATTACACCTCATCTTGCAAATGAGTGTTTGAATGAAATAGCAATTAATAAGAATTATTTTTGGCCTAAAGTTGATGATAAATATCTTCAAAATAAACAATCAAATATTGTTGTACAAATTAATGGAAAAAAAAGAGGCTTAATTCTAACAGAGAAAAATATTAAAGAGGCTGATTTGATTAATGAGATTAAAAAAACAAAAGAATTTGAAAAATTTATAGTAGAAAAAACTATTATTAAAACTATCTTTATAAAAGATAAGTTAATAAACTTAATCTTGAAATAATGACAAAAAAAATAACATTACTATTAGTGATTTTCTTAATTTGGGGATGTGGCTATCAGCCTGTTTATCTAAAAAAAAATAATTCAGAACAAAAAATAAAAACTATCACCTTAAACGGTGAACAAAAAATTAATAAAATAATTGTAACTTCTTTAGGATTAAAAGAAGATAGAAATTTACTAACAGGGTACAGTTTAATTTTAAAAAGTTCAAAAAAAATAGACATTATTTCAAAAGATAAAAGTGGAAATCCCTCAGCCTATAAAACATCTATTATAGTTGATGTTTCACTAACTGAAAAAGAAAGAATTATTAAACAAAAAGAATTTGTTTCAATTTTTACTTATAATGCTACTGACAATAAATTTAATCTTTCACAATACCAAAAAAATATTGAATTAAATTTAATCAATGAAATATCAGAAAAAATCTTTATTTACTTAAGGTCTTAATAAATGATTCTAAAATCATTTGAACTAAATAAAATAAAATTTGAAAATTATAATTTCTATCTTTTTTATGGAGATAATGAGGGTTTGAAAGAAGAAATAATTAAAAATTTTTTTGAAAAACAATATCAAGGAAATGTTTATAGATATGACGAAAAGGAAGTATTAGATAATGTTGATAGTTTTTTTAATAGTATATTAACAAAATCTTTTTTTGACAATAAAAAACTAATTATAATTAATAGAGTTTCAGATAAAATTAGAGTGATTGTTGAAGAGCTTATTGAAAAAAAAACAGAAGATATTCAGTTTATTTTAAATTCAAAAAATCTTGAAAAAAAATCAATTTTGAGAAAATTTTTTGAAAAAGAAAAGTCAATTATATGTGTCCCATTTTATGAGGATAATAATCAAACACTAAACTCAATTGTTAGTCAATTTTTTAGAAATAAAAAAATTCCTATTTCACAGCAATTGATTAATGTTTTAACCGAAAGGAGTAGAGGGGATAGAAAAAATCTTAATAATGAATTACAAAAAATAGAAAATTATTCTTTAAATAAGAAAACCCTTAATCTACAAGAGATGATTAAACTCACCAATCTTGCGGATAATTATAGTGCATCAGAATTAGTTGATCATTCGCTCGCTAAAAACACTAGAAAAACAGTCGCTATTTTTAATGAAAATAATTATTCAGATGAGGATAATATAATAATTATAAGAACATTATTGGCAAAACTTAAAAGGTTGCTTAAAATTCATGAATTAATCGATGAAAAAGGAAATATTGATCAAGCGATTTCTTCTTTTAGGCCTCCAATTTTTTGGAAAGATAAACCTGTTGTTACACAACAATTGAAGTCTTGGGGTAAAAGGGAATTAAAGGATTTAATTTATACAAGCAATGATATTGAATTATTGATAAAAAAAAATTCAACTATTGGTAAAAATATTCTTTCTGATTTTATTATTAATAATTCAAAAAAAATTAATAATTAGTTTTTATGATCGTTATTAATTTATTTAATTGATCAAGATCTTTATATTCTAGAATAAGGGATCCAGTATTATTTTTTTTATTCTTAATTAAAACATTTAGACCAATTTTATCTCTAACTGAGTTTTCTAAAGATTGTAAATTAATATCACGTGGTCCTTTAAAGGATTGTTTCTTTATCTTAAAAATTTTTACAAAATTTTCTGCTTGTCTAACAGAGAGATTTTTCTCAACTATTTTATTTGCAACAAATTCTGAATTA
>Ga0213863_10002880_pt1 | contig 12016 bp, 9 predicted proteins | sample PICome_8_FD_160128 | JGI IMG/M metagenome (GOLD analysis project Ga0213863, IMG submission 160128) | Coastal seawater microbial communities near Pivers Island, North Carolina, United States - PICO497 | ecosystem: Environmental > Aquatic > Marine > Coastal | place: USA: North Carolina | collected... | reverse complement strand
GACGGTGACTGAAGACCCAATCAGCACAAAAGTATTAATTAGCCCTGGAAGAACCGGAAGAGCTCGCTCCGGCCACGGATAATCTGCATAGAGCCGCAAGAAAAGGTAGCCCGAGAACAAGCCACCAAACAAGGTAACTTCAGAAGCTAGAAATAGCCAGATACCGACCTTTGAGTTGAAGAGGCCAGTATCCTTACGGGCGTTAACAATAAATGGGATTTCCATGGATCAAGATGAATTTATTCGGTGGAAGTTTGGTCGACTCTAGACCTCAGTCGTAGTCTTTTCAGGTTCCACCTCGACCTCTTCAGCTGGGGCGTCACGCTTTGGCTCTTCCCATTGCGGGAAGAAATCAGAATCGTGGTCGGGGCGGCTATATTCGTATGGTCCACGATAGATTGCGGGATCAAAAGTAAAGTTACCATGTCCTGGAGGAGTTGGAGTTGCCCACTCAAGCGTGGTTGCGTCCCATGGATTGTCACTCGTCACTTTCTTACCCCAAAAGTAGCTGATGACCATATTCACGAGGAATGGCAGCTGAAACACCGCAAGTGCGATTGCGGACCCCGTCATGATCTCGTTCAAAGAAATTTTTTCAGCGACTGTAATACCAAAGACATTTACCCCCTCGACTCCCTTTTCGATATATCCTTCACCACCGTTATACCAACGGCGATGGAATCCAGCCATCCCTTGAGTCAGCATTGGGAAAAAGAGAAGATTCATGCACACGAGTGAGGGCCAAAAGTGGAGGTGCCCGAGGAAATTATCCATAAAGCGACCAGTCATCTTAGGATACCAATGGTAAACCCCCGCAAATAGACCAAAGAGAATGCCAGGAGCTACCACATAGTGAAAGTGACCAATCACGTAGTAGGTATCGTGCAGGTGAAGGTCAGCGAGATTGAAGGCTAGAGGTAATCCCGTTAGGCCTCCAATTCCAAACATTGGGAGGAAGGCTGCAGCCCAAATCATCGGCATCGTGAAGCGAATTGACCCCCCCCACAGTGAGATAATCATCGAGGTGAGTAAAATCACCGAAGGCACTGAAATTAAAACCGTGGTAGTCTGGAAAAAGGTTGAGATTACTGGGCCCATGCCGGTCAGATACATGTGGTGTGCCCATACGATAAAGGACAGGAACCCAAGAACGACAACTGACCAAACCATCGGTTTGTAACCCCAAAGAGGCTTGCGAGTGTTACAAGGGATAATCTCGGCAACACAAGCAATCGCAGGAAGCAGGAGAACGTAAACCTCGGGATGCCCTAGAAACCAAAAGAGGTGTTGGAAAAGAAGAGGACTACCTGAGCCCGAAAGGTCCATAGCGGCCCCACTCGACGCCGAGTAAAGACCAGTAGGCATGAAGAAACTCGAACCAACGACCCGGTCCATTAACTGCATAATGCCTGCAGCCTCAAGTGGTGGGAAAGCGAGCAAAAGCAGGAAACCCGTTACGAGCATAGCCCACACAAAGAATGGGAGACGCATCCAGGTAAGGCCCTTTGCACGAAGCTGGATAATGGTTGTCACAAAGTTAACCGAGCCAAGAAGAGAAGATGTGATCAGCAAAACAAGCCCGATCAACCATTGCGTTTGGCCCGCCAAAAACTGATTCACAATTTGCTTGTCGGCGTATCCCGCTAGCGGTGAATAGTTGGTCCACCCGGACTTAGCGGCACCAGATTCCATGAAAAAGCTCATGCACATTACAATACCACCCGCAAGATAAGCCCAAAAACTAGCCATGTTTAACTTTGGAAAAGCCATGTCTGGAGCACCGATTTGGAGGGGCGTCACATAGTTTCCAAAGGCCGCAAATCCCAAAGGGACAACCCCAAGGAAAACCATGATAGTCCCATGCATAGCACCGAACATGTTATAGGTCTCACCGGTAACCTTACCATCATCCAACCAGCGAGCTTTCCAGCCATCAGTGAACATCCAACTCATGTAACCAGGAAGCGGCTCATGAGGATACGCTATGCTCCAGCGCATCACAATCATCAAAAAGAAACCGAAAAGAAGGAAGGCACCAGCTGCTAAACCATACTGGATTCCAATCGTCTTGTGGTCTGTTGAAAAGAAATACTTCTTCCACCAAGGAAGAACGTGATGGTGATCGTCATGATGGTCGTGGGAGTCCGCGCTCATAGTAAAATCGATGGTCGGTTATAGGTTTATTCGTCAGCTGCAATTGGCTCCCAGGTCTCGGGATCCAACAAAGTGTCTGGTGCTAAGATGTCACCGGGAAGCATCTTGTCATGTGATTTTTTAAGCTCTTCTGAACTTGTTTGACTGCCACCACGCTTCTTGGAAATTTCGAGGGCATTGGCTGCCATGGAAGGTGAGACAATGCTTGCGTCGTTCCCCCAAGAAGTGCGGATATAAGTCATCAGAGCGGCGAGGTCTTTGGCGTTCAAGTTAGCTCCGAATGCACTCATATTACCATTATACTGAGTTCCTGCGACCTCAATCGGACCAGCCACTCCGTTGTGAATAATCATGGAGAGGGCCTCGGTACTGCCGAGAACCCACTCAGACCCCGCAAGCGGCGGAAATTGCCCAGTCTGGCCTAGACCACTGTCTTGGTGACACGCCACGCAGGTTCCGTAAACTTTTTTTCCCTCCTTTTGAAATAAAGCAAGAGCCGCGATTGGCACTTTCGGGGCATCTTGTGGCACTGGAGACGGTCTCCGCATGTAGCCGTCTTTAACTAGCTCGTCATATCCAAAAAATGAACCACCTTGGCCCATCACAGCACCGGCAGCCAAAACTACAATCGCAGAAATTAAAACAAGCCAGAGTGACACGGCTTCCATGCCATTTTCACGAACGGTCTTCTCCCGACCAGCTGCGGGATCACCCTTGAGGGCGCTATGAGCATCCTGAACGTTGATCGATTCGTCCAAATCTGGACGGAGGTCACTTGATGATGATGAATCAGACATGACTATTCTTCGGATTTTGGGGCCTTGGGATTAAAGTTTAGAGCTTCGGGAAGAGGGTTTCCGAGAGTGTCCTTCTTGAGGGAAACTAAATAGCTTGCGAGAGCTCTAGCCCGGTCAGTGGGCTTGATACCAATTCCCTCCTCAATTTCGATCGGCAAGTTACCATGACCTGCGCCATTCACTTGGACCTTTTTAAATAAACCACCCTTCGGAGGGCAGGTTGATTTCCAAGAAGTGATAATTTGCGCACCAGTTTCTGGAACTTCATAACGAGGGACTCCCTTAGGATTATAGAGGTGCATTAAAGACCATTGCTCTGGAGTCCGATTACTCTTATTGAGCTTAAGATAGTGTTCGAGACGGCGTCCAAAGTTTGAGAGATCAGGACCAACTCTAGTTTGCCCAACGTGAGCAACTTGCTCCTGCTGGAAGTCTTGAGCGATCGTCTCCCGGCGAGTATCCTCATCGACGCTACTACTTTTACGAAGACCGGCCCACTCACCACGGTGGACATCATTGCCAGCATAGGTTGGTCGAATGACCTGGGTGTGGCAAAGAGCACAACCTTCCTGACCAAAAATCTTTGAGCCCTCTCTTATCCTGCCATCGCGCTTTGGAACGAAAGCCCCTGAAAGCTCCGAATTCTTTTCATACTTAACGGGCTCAAGACTCCGCATCGTTGAATACGGGACAACCACCAATAGCAACCAGGGAATACCGAAGGTTGCTAATAGACCGATGATGAATGCTTTGAAAGTCATGGTTGATGGAAAACTTAGGATTTAGGCAGAAGCGGAGCTGTAATTGTCAACCTCACCCTCTGGCCCGTGCGGACTAGTAGGATGATTTGTATCCAGGAGCGTTGGGTGCGAAGACCGTCGACCGAGGCGAGCCCACATCAGGAGCAAATGGAGGCAGAAAAAGAGGTTCGCAAAAAGAATGAAAGCCCAAGCAATTGTAACGCCCCAACCAAACTGACTAGCGCGCTCAGCCATCGTTCCAAAGGGCTGGCTAAGATCCTCGAGTCCCTGACCCTGAGATAACCCGCCGGCAACAGCGCATATCACAACGGAAGAGACCCCATAAAGGGAACAGAAAAAGTGCCACTTGATAAAGCGGCGAGAAAGCCACTCGCGACGGGTAATTCGAGGAACGATAAAATAGATTGCTCCAAAAGCACAAAGAGAGAAGACCCCATAAAATCCTAGAATATCAAATCCATAACCGGTAGAGCTGAACTGAGTCAATTTTAAGGCTGAAACAGTATGGAGAAATACCGATAAGGCGCCAAAAACAACAAAAAGGACGACTCCTGCCGCAGTGAATCGAAGAGACGGGCTTTCCGCAATGACCTCGCTGTTACCAATCACTGTTTTGATAATGTTATAACCCACAGCGATTGCAGGAATGAGAATTAAAATCATTGAGGCTGCCCCAGCATACGGAAGGAATTGAGGAACGGGAGCGCCCGCAAGCTTCTGCATCCCCGCCCACGGCCCGAAAACCGCAAGAGACCAAAAACCGAAGAGAGCAATATTATAACTGTAAACTGGACGCCCCGTTACCTTTGGAGCCAGGTAATAAGCGCTGCCTAGAGCGACCGGAAGGAAGAAGAGCGAAAAAAGGGTTCCTTTGAACCAAGCCGCTACTCCAGCAACCATTAAGGGATGTCCATCCATGAGAAATACGAAGACCCATGCTGTTACTGCAATCCAAGGAAACCATAATAAACCAGCGAGGAGATACCACTGGCTCACATAAACATGACCGGCGTCGCGCACCTGAAACTGAACCAGTGACCAAATTGTGATCGCGGTATAACAAACCAAGAGAAGAGGCCAAACTTCACCTGGAAATTCCATATAGGTTACACCGGAGCCCTCACCCATCATAATCCTAATGACCCCATATAAGACTACGGCATTCCAGACATGAGCTGCCCAGAGAATGACCCCTGATGCCGTGCACTCTTTACGGGAAAGCCTAGCCATCAACCAAATAATGATTCCAAAAGCAGCCTGTGAGCCCCATCCATAAATCATGGCGCTCATATGAGCGGCGTCCACCTTTCCAGCGTCCAGCCAAGAAAAGCAGGTTAAGAACTCGGGATTGTGCTGCTTAGCAGAAGCGACCAAGCCCAGGATAATGGAGAGCACGAGCCAAAGGGAGCCACTCGCGAAGAAAAACATCACGGGATGACGAAGAGAGCGATCAATCGACGAGCGTAAAAGGACGTCCTTGTAATCTGCGGTAGAATTGTTCTCAGCCATGAAAGTGTTCGGGTTGAAGCCTTGGAAAAGTATTATTCAGCGGGGGGGTCGGCAGTGATAGGAGCGGCGCCCGGAACTGGCATGCTACCCTTGCTTTCCGTATTCTTATCAAAGGACTCCGCCTGTGCCTGAAGAGCCTCAGCAAGAGCTCCCTCGTTAAAAGCTTCATCTTGGGCACGATCAATCCCGTCTTTAATCTCGAGTCGGCCTTTGCTCACCATTTCATAGGTCTTATCGGTTTTATCAGGTGCAAAGGGCTGGGTAATAATAAGTGCAATACCAAAGGAAGTCGCCAAAAGGATGGCGATCCAGAAGGCACTGAAGCGTCTAAGAGGATTGTCGCGGGAATGATCCATGGCCTTTAATTGTGAAGATTAGCGGACTCGAGAATGCGAGGATCGCGGTGAGGGTAGAGAGCGGCGGAAGTCAGATTTCGTAGATAAAGAAACAGAAAAGCACAAATAGCGATAACAAGAGCAAGGATGTCTCCTAACCATGAACCAGAGATCCAAAGTTGAGGATGATGATCGATCACAAGGCCGACTGATGGGCCACGCTCAGGAATGATCATATGGTAAACATCCAAGACATGCATGAAGAGGATGTAGAAACAAAGGATCGTCATGAACTTCGAGCTTTTCTTTACGTCTGAACGAAGAAGCGCCAAAAAAGGAAGTCCGAAATGCATGAACACAAGAGCTAAACTCAGGAGATTCCAGTTTTCAGTATTTCGCAGAAGGAAATAGCGAGTCTCCTCTGTGATATTGGCATACCAGATCAAGAAAAACTGAGAAAACGAAACGTAAGCCCAGAAGATAGTAAAGGCGAAGCAAAGTTTGCCCATGATGTGATAGTGCTCCTGAGTCACAACGTTCTTGAGGTAACCCATCTTCTGTAGAAAAATTCCAGTAAGGATCAGGACGGCCATCGAGTTTAGGGCTGATCCCGCAAAGACATAGACCCCAAACATTGTCGAGAACCATGAGTAATCTAGAGCCATCACAAAATCGAGTGCTAGAAAAGTTAAGGTCACCCCGAAGATGATCATACTCCAGGAAGAGTGCTTGCGGGCTGCAAAGAGATTTTTGGTGCCGGGATTATCATCGGTGTCTTGAGCAATAGAGAACTTTCGAACGAGGAAGATGAAGAAGCCTAGTCCAATGAAATAGAAAGCGACCCGTGCATACCAGAATCCTGGATTAAGGTAGAATGTCTTGGCAGCAAGAAGATGATTATGAGCATCGTCGTCGTGCAGAAGTGCCTCTTTGGCATTCGCGCTGTCCCCAACAACCTCCCGATAGGCAGTCATCCATTCGTAAAGATACTGCTGAACATTGGGGAAAAGAAATGGAATGAAAAAGACCACCATAAATGGAAAAACAAATCCAAGATTCTCCATCAATCGACGGACCGATGTCCCCCACCCCGAATTCGAGAGGTTATGAAGGAAAGTCCAAAAACAACCACCAAGGACGATTGTCGTGACGAAGAAAACTGCGAAAAGCCAGGAAAATGCATAGCTCCCGTGGATCTCACCACTTCCGCTGACCAAATAAATGATACTTGCGAGCAGACCAATTCCACCGATGCCGCCGCAAATCATCTGAAGGGCCGCAATTTTACCCTTCTCCAGGTGCTCCCCGTTGATCGGAATGTCTTTTGATGTCACTTGATGTGCCATGGCGTATTGAGTCAGATGAAAGTGTTATTTAGCAGAAGCCTGAAGCGCGCGAAGATAGGAAACGATAGCCCATCGATCGCGAACGGGTAGGTTGTGTTTGTAGCCTCCCATAAGGCCCTTGCCGTTTGAGATGACCTCGTAAATATAGCCGTCAGGTGAGGTTTCCTGAGGATAGTTGTGGAGACTAGGAACCCCAACACCAACTTGTCCTAAATGGTGGGAAACAACGCCCTTTCCGTTACCCGACTTACCGTGACAAATGGCGCAGTGGACATTAAACATGTCCTCCCCACGTCCCAAGAGACCTACCATATCGGCCTCGCTTTTGATCCCAAGATCATCAGGTAGACCATTACCGAACGTGTCTTCTTTCTTTCCGTCGAAGTAGTAGCCAGCGCGTCCAGCTCCGAACTCAATGGGCATTACTCCTGCTCCAGCATTGCGAGGAATCGTTCCTACAACTGGATTACGGGAGCCCATGCCATCCTCAAAAAAGGAATCTGCAGTCTGAGCCTTGACCTTATCCTGATCATCCATGTCAGGAAAAACCTGAATAGGTGCTTGCGAAAACTTGTCGCCACGGAATCCAAACACCCCGACCACAAGGATCGACAGGGCGATGAGAGAGAGAAAAAAGTATTTCATGGTTTACTCAGAATCGTCTTCCACGAGCTCGATGTTATCCCCGCCAATTTCAGTGAGGAGAGATTTGGTGCTCTCGGCGGAAAACTTCGCGTCACGGGCTTCGATCGCGATAAAGAACTTATCATCGGTCACACGTTTAAATTGCTTACTTGCAAAGATCGGGTGATTCCAGCGCGGTAGCCCGATCAGAGCAAGAAGCCCAAAGAGAACTGTAAAACCCGAGAAGAGAATGGTGAGCTCAAACATCACGGGAAAGAACGCTGCCGTCGTGAAAATGTTGGCGGGCTTACCCTGTACTACTGTCGGGTAAAGACCAACTTGAGTCGTGTAAGCCAGCGCGATCGCGGTGAGGAAACCAGTCAAGCCTCCGAAGAATACAAAATAAGGAAGAATAGAGCGCTTCACACCCATCGCGTCATCCAATCCGTGAACCGGATAAGGGGTGTAACAATCCCACTTTTTGAATCCGGCATCCCGGACTTTTTCGGCAGCCTTATATAGCTGCGAAGCATTTTTGAACTCGGCGAGGTAGCCGTAAACTCTGCGGACTTTCGTGCTCATTTAGCTCTCGGCAGTTGAGGTTTCAGTTTTAATCCCAGCCTCCTTGGCGGCTCCTTCGGGATTCTCGTGTAATTCGTATTGGTAAGCTTCAATCACCTCAATGCCATCATCAGGATGAGCTTTCTTATCGTCATCGTGAGCATCACTCTCCTTAAGGGTCCATTTGACCTCGGCGATGTTGATGCAAGGGAGAAAACGGAGAAACAATAGGAAAAGAGCGAGAAACATTCCAATCGTTCCCACAAAGGTCATCACATCGACGCCGCTTGGACTGTAAGTCTTCCAGTCACCTGGTAGCCACATCCTTGCCAGCGTAGTGACAATAATCACAAAACGCTCAAACCACATTCCAATGTTGACGCACATCGCAACCGCCATCACGACCCAGAGATTTTCGCGGCACTTCTTAAACCAAAAAATCTGCGGGGAGAGAACATTTAGCCCCATCATGCAATAATAAGCCCACCAATAAGGCCCATCAATTCTGAAGAGGAACGCAGCCCCCTCATACTTTGCGCCAGAATAGAAGGCGATGAAGAGCTCCATCAGGTAAGCATAACCCACGATCGTGCCCGTCAAGAGGATGATCTTCGACATGTTATCGATGTGCTTCATCGTGATCATGTCATGCAGGCCGTAGAGAGCCCGAGCAGGAATCATAATAGTTAACACCATCGCGAATCCACCGAAGATCGCACCTGCTACAAAGTAGGGTGGGAAGATCGTGGTGTGCCATCCAGGAACAACCGAAGTTGCAAAGTCAAACGAAACAACCGAGTGCACCGAGAGAACGAGCGGGGTCGAAAGCGCCGCTAGAAGTAAGTAGGCCATCTCATAGTGGCTCCATTGGCGGTTACCTCCGCGCCATCCCAAAGAGAAAATCCCATACATGAACTTCCGGATACCTGGCTTACAACGATCGCGAATCGTCGCGAGGTCGGGAACCATTCCAAGAAACCAGAAAATCAGAGAAATCGTAAAGTAAGTCGAGACCGCAAAAACATCCCAGAGGAGCGGCGACTTGAAGTTCTGCCAAATCGCATTTGAGTTAGGAATTGGTGCAAGGAACCACGCCATCCAAACACGTCCAACGTGAAAGGCCGGGAAAATACCCGCGCACATCACCGCAAAAATCGTCATGGCCTCGGCCGCCCGGTTGATAGAGGTCCGCCAGTTTTGACGAGTTAGGAAAAGAATCGCAGAAATCAATGTGCCGGCGTGCCCGATACCAATCCAGAAAACAAAATTTACAATAGGCCATCCCCACATGACGCGGTTCGTGTTCCCCCAGACTCCAACACCGGTGGAAACTAGATAAGTAAGGCCACCGACCACCCCGACGAGGGCAATAATGGCGGATGGAATAAAAAGGATCCACCAGAGAAACGGCTGCCGGTTCTCGACAACGCCGCAAATCCGCTCGGTAATCCAGTTGTAGGAACGTTTGTTGAGAATCAACTCCTCACGTTCGAGGACGGGAATCTTTATCCCGTTCGTGTTGTTCTCAGACTGTGTGGTCGCTTCGGACATGGGTTTCAGTCGCTGGAAAGGATTCTTAGATTAGTGAATGTTGATTGTTGCCTGACCGAGGAACTTCGCATCGGGCATTTTCTCGTTCGGATTCTTAACACGGGCGAGGTAGCTCGTGCGCGGACGGGTATTGACGTATTGAAGTAAATCGTAGTTACGGTCACTGCCTTGAATCTCCTTGTAGTCTTTCCCTTGAATGATCTTAACGGAGTCAAGGACGTTACCTTTGGCACGAACCACCTTAGAGGTATTATCGAGGAGGTTACCAAAGGAAATCGCGTTGCTTGCGCAGGCGTCCTGACAGGCAACTTTGACGCTATCGGTCTTGACTCTGAGGTCCTTAACACGATCAACCGCAACTTCATGTGACTTTTTACCAGCAGCGTATTTCTTCACTTTCTGTTGCTGTTTCTGCTTAATCTTTGCTGACTCCAGACGCTGCACACAGTAGGTACACTTCTCCATGACGCCGCGCATGCGAACCGTAACGTTCGGGTTGCGCTGCTTTGACGGAGTTTGGCCAACCTGCTTCTCGCCAAATGGACCCTTGTAGAGATTGCCCTTGATGAGTGGATTGCGCTTATTGTAGTCGAAGAAATTGAAGCGACGGGCTTTGTAGGGGCAGTTGTTAGCGCAGTAGCGAGTTCCAATACAACGATTGTAAGCCATTGAATTGATCCCTTCCTCGGTATGAACGGTGGCATTCACCGGGCAAACGGTCTCACAGGGAGCCATCTCGCACTGGACGCAGGCAACAGGCTGAGGAATTGACTCGGGATTCTGAGTTACCCATTCCGGATTTTCCTTAGAATGATTGACATGACCATGCTCGACCGGATGTTCTTGAGAAGCGAAGTAGCGATCCATTCGGATCCAGTGCATCTCACGGCCCATTGCAACCTGAGTCTTCCCGACAACCGGAATATTATTTTCAGCCTGACAGGCAACGAGACAAGCATTACAGCCGGTGCAGGTATTGAGATCGATCGCCATCCCCCACTGGTGAATTTCATCAGCCAGGTGAGTCTTCTGAGCAAGTTCGGTCTTTGACCAAGTCTCGCTGCCTTCCGGCTTGTAAAGTGAAATATTGTCAGGAGCGTGGGAATCCATCCCCTGCTTCTTGACGTTTTTCATCTGATTCGCGAAATCTCCTTTACCCTCCAATTTGTTGGTCGAAACCTCACGTGCTAGCGCACGGCCATACATCGAGTTATGTTCTTGAGTCAGAGCAACTGGGTATTTTTCGTCCGTCGTCTGGACGACACCGCCAGAGGCGAAGTAAGGAGTTCCAATTGTTCGAAGTTCAAAAGCATTGAAACCTGTATTGAGTCCAACAAGGCCGACCACAGGCTTAGACTTGTCGTATTTTACAGCACCGCTGCGGCCATCATCAGCGGCCTGGCCATAGCCAACCGGGAGAGTAATTGCATTATCTGCATGACCATAAGCGATGAGGACTGGGACACGAATCTCACGTCCATTGACGGTAAGATCGATCATGGGTGAATGATTTCCTTCACCCTCCCCGGTCTCGTAGCGCTTTGAAACCTTCACCTCCGTGCCAATGCGCATCAGAGGAGTCTTGGGCTCTAAGGCAATGACTTTATCATAAATGCCTAACGCCTTCGCTGTGACTGGTGAAATCTGGGCTGCATTATCCCAAGTGATCTTGGTTACTGGATCGGGAGCTTCTTGCAACCATGCGTTATCAATAAACCGACCATCTAGAAGCGAATCATCCGTAGCAAAAACCACCTCCAAAGAGTTCGGAGAAGGCAGCGGAGCGAGCTTGATCTCTGGGGCAACCGCACTGAGTTCGCCAGTTTTGTAGGAAGTGCCTTCAACAAAACCGTTGGTAAGAGCATTGCGCCATGCTTCGTCATCTGCCTTTCCAGTCGTCTCGGCTAAAGTCGTCTTGACCTCTCCCATTGCAGGGAAGAACTCGCCCTGCGGAAGATCTCCTCCACCAAGAAGATGCAGAAGGTCCAGCTCCGAAAGCCCGCCATAAAGTGGCAGGATCATTGGCTGAATGAGAGAAATCACGCCGGTCTGAGTTCGGGCATCTCCCCAACTCTCAAGGTAGTGAGCAGCAGGGACGTGCCAGTCGCAAGCCCACGCTGTAGCATCGGTGCGAAGGCCCCAATGAACCGAAGCCTTAGCTTTCCCGAGAACCTCGGCAAAGCCGTCGGCATCAAACACAGGATTGGAAGGCGTAAGAAAAATGACATTCTCAATCGCACCGCTTTCAAGCATTGCTGTCAGATCAGCGAGAGATCCATACTGGCCTAAATCAGTCTGAACCGCACGAACTGCAGTTGAACCAAGCTTAGCATTCATCGCAGCAGCGATTTGCTTAACGCCCTTGCTCTGGCGGGATC
>Ga0213863_10002876_pt1 | contig 12028 bp, 16 predicted proteins | sample PICome_8_FD_160128 | JGI IMG/M metagenome (GOLD analysis project Ga0213863, IMG submission 160128) | Coastal seawater microbial communities near Pivers Island, North Carolina, United States - PICO497 | ecosystem: Environmental > Aquatic > Marine > Coastal | place: USA: North Carolina... | reverse complement strand
GTAATTGATCGTCTCCTAATGCTGCTGCTAGTTCATTTAACGTATTTAATGCACCAGGAGCACTATCAATTACATTAGCAATAGCACTATCAATATTTGCTTGATTAACTCCATCAGTAATACCAAATCCTGCTAAAGTTGTGGGCTTGCTTGTTAAATCGGCAAAAGCCACACTAGTTAAATAACTACTCAAATCAGGCGGAGTGTAATCAAATTCACCAGTAGTGTTGTCATAAGATAACGCTGCTGTTCCTACTGCATTTGTTGTTACACTAATCCCTGTTAAATTAATATAGTTAGCATCATTTGTAAATACACTTACATTTGTAGGAACTCCTGTAAGACTACTAAATGCAAAATCTTGTGTAAACCCATTTGTGATTGTTATACTATCGGTTGCATCATCGGTTGAGATAGAGATGTTTGTTCCAGCTACTAAAGTGATTGTATCTGTTTTACTATCTGCATCAATACTTGTTTGCCCAGAAACTGCAAAGGTACTAAAGGCATTTTGATTTATCTCGCCGCTTGCTTGACTAGCTGCAAGTTGATCCCAGCCTACACTAGTATATCCTTCAAATAAATTAAGTGTATTATTATATCTTAAAGAACCTAAAGTAGGAGAACTATCACGCTCTGCTGTACTACCAATTGGAATTTGTACAGAACCACTTACACTTGTGCGCGGTGCAATAGCATCAAGATTATCATCCATTTCTGTATAGGTTAATGCTGAACCTTTAGTAGAACGTTTTGTTACAGCCATTATGTTTGTTCTCCGTTATCATTGTAGTATTTACCCACATATGAATTTAGAGAATTTCCAACTACACCAGGATTGTCTTCAATGTAATCAAATATTGTATATTCAAAAAGTTCTTTTTCAGCTTCGGTTAATGCTGTATTAAACACATAGGTTTGTGCTATCAAACTTGTTTTAATTACTGGATCGGTCTCTGCTGCAATTTGAGCTAGTAAACTAGCATAGTTTGGATTTGCCATTATTCATTTACCAACACAGACGCAACACCGTTGAGAGCTGAGTTTGCTGGAAAACTACCATGTCCTCCTGTAGCATCTCCTGATCTATGTACAAGTTTTCCTCCTACATAAACATCTGGACTAGTTCCTACAACAGGATCTCCGCATGACGTAGCATCGCCTTCAGTTATAACATTTCCTATTCCGGCGAATACACTAGTCTGCGATGCTACATATTTTGTTTGGTGGAAAGGATTTGGAGTAGGACTTGCGTGTCCTACATGTTTATATTTGTCAGTAACTAACTGAGGCATTTATACTCCTAGGCCATTTGAATGCCTGTGGTGCTAGTCATATATTGTTTGGCCATCTCTGGTTCTGTTTTGCACACAAACATCACTGTACTCTTATTTATCGGTACTTTTGCATCCTGTGCAATAGTAAATGCAAATGGTGCTAGGCCCATTCCTTGCTGTGTTGCCATTAGTGCAAGAGGCTTGCTAACTGTAATAGTTTTGTCGTTTTCTTCAACAAAACGTGCAACAACTTCGTCGCCGCTGGTTGTTTTAATTGTAATTGTATCGTTGGTTTTGTATGGTGCTTCAATAATCATTCGTATCCAAATCTTTCTTTTGTTTTTTTAAACTTATTTTGTATGTATTCCAAGTGTTCATCACTTATTTCTAAATCTGGGTAGTTGTAATGGTTTCCTGGGCCATCTTTTGCATTAAATTTAGTAGTACTTAATAATGTCTTGAGAAACGGATTCTTACTTTTTGTACCTAGTCTTACTATTTCCATATCATCGGTATATTCATCGCCAATATCGTGTACACAGTGTCGAAAGAAAGCAGAATCATGTGCCTGTGGTGATGCTGGTTTTCTATCAAAATCGCTAAGTTTTACATTATCATATTGTTTTACTAAATTCATATGCACATCAAATGTGTATTCAGTTATTAGTTTAGAAGGCAGATGTCGATTATTTACAAAATATTGGGTCCTGTCAAAATTGTGATTCCAATGCCTCCAGTAGTGCCAGTAACCACTAATAAATCTTTCTATTGGATCGCGAACTAAAATATACATTGGCTTTCTGTTTGGAGTGCGCCTCATATATTCTTTTACACTAGTTCTTCCTGCTGCTGGATAAGCCGAATCATGCTCACACCAAACATAGTCTTTTGACACTGTATGTCGCAACATAGTAGTGCCACACTTGTTAAAGAAAAACAGTACGCCAGTATCGTTATACAAAAAAGCCATTTATTTTTTACGTTTTTTAGTAATCTTTGTTGCTCTTTTTGCAGCAACCTTTATTTTAGTTTTTGTTGCTCGAGGTTTTCGAAGTGCCATTACAAACTGTATCCTGTTCCGTTATATCCAGTATCTTCTAAGTATTTTACAAATTCATCATAGCCGCCAACTGCCTTGCCGCCTACTATGATTTGAGGGAATGTTTTAGCATTTGGAAATACTTCAAAAACTTGTTCTCTAGTAAAGTCTACGTTTAATTGTTTGTAGGTGTATTCGTACTGCCGTGTTTCGCATAGATTTTTTGCTCTGTTGCAAAACACACAATTCTCTTTACCCCACACCTCAATCATAAACTAAAGCCTTTGAATGTATCTGCTTCAACATCTTGCTTTGTACCACCTGAAACATAACTTGTAATCTCTGTTTCTTGTGGAGCAACTTGTACATCTGCACCCGAGATCCATTTCTGTGTCCACGGCAATGGGTTGTTCTTTACACTATAAGGCGACTTTAGATTTACGTTAGTCATTCTACGTGTACAGATCCATTCAATATACTGTCCTAATAGTTCAGTATTCAAACCAATCATTGAGCCGTCTTTGAACAAGTACTGTGCCCATTGCTTCTCTTGATCAACTGCATCTACAAACATCTGAATACATTCTTCTTCAGTTTCTTTTGCAATCTTAGCATAGTCTGGATCATCTGTTTTAAGAATCTTTAGTAGCATCTGTGTACTTGCTAAGTGTAAGTTTTCATCACGTGCGATTAGTTTGATAATCTTAGCATTGCCTTCCATTTTCTTTAGTTCAGCAAACGCCCAACTACATGCAAAGCTCACATAGAAACGAACACCTTCAAGAATGTTAACACTCATTAATGTAAGCCACAAGTTCTTTTTTAGTTCGTACAAGTCTACAGTAATCTTCTTACCATTGACTGTGTGAGTGCCTTCGCCTAACAAGTTGTACCACATGCTCTGCTCAATCAAGTCGTCATAGTACTTTGAGATATCTCCAGCACAATCTACAATCTCTTCAATGTCCATTAGTTCATCAAAGATTTTGCTAGGGTTGCTGTACACGTTACGAATAATATGTGTATAACTACGTGAGTGAATTGTTTCACTGAATGTCCATGTTTGGATCCAGTTCTCAATCTCGGGTAAACTTACAATAGGAGCAAATGCTTCTACTGGTGCTCTACCTTGTACACTATCAAGTAGGATCTGACGCTTCAAATTACTTGTAAAGATATGACGTTCGTGGTCAGTAAGTGCTTTAAAGTCTTTGCTGTCTTTGGTTACATCAACTTCTTCTGGTCGCCAAAAGAAACCAAGTTGCTTATCAGTTAGCCCGTCAAAGCTCTTATATTTTAATGTATCGTAACGTTGGATAGTCGGACCGCCCGACGGATCCAAAAACGCTAGAACCTTTGTGTGATCAGTTTTGTTTGTTGTATCAAAAACGCTCATGTGTGTATCCTTTTTTTAAGTTATAGCATACGTTTTCTAGTTTGTCAACTAGATAACGCAGGTTTCGCAATATTCGTCTTCGACGTCAGCTGATTCAAGTTCTGGTAGAGCTTCGGTGCCCATCATTTTGTTGATGTCTACTTCGCCCTGTCCATCGTGTGTGTTAAAATAGTATAATTGCTTACCACCGTATTTATAAAACATTAGTACATGTTGTAGCATTGTACTCATTGGAATCTTTTCATCATCATAAAATACAGGATTGTAACTTGTGTTTACACTGATGCCTTGATCAATATACTTCTGTAACACTGCCATAATTTTTAAGTAACCTTCTGGAGATTGCTGATCCCACAGTAGGTCGTACTTGTTCTTTAGACGTTTGTACTCCGGTACAACCTGTTTAAGAACACCATGCTTTGATTGCTTTACACTAATCAAACTACGTGGAGGCTCAATGCCGTTGGTTGCATTAGCAATCTGCGCACTTGTTTCACTTGGCATGAGTGCCATTAGTGTTGAGTTACGAATACCAGTTTCCTTTAACTGCGCACGTAGTCCGTCCCAATCTTGGCGTTCAACGTGCGGTATTAGCTCGTCTAAGTCTTTCTTATATGTTTGGTTAGGTGTAATACCATGTCCATACTTTGTTTCCATGTTGCCACTTGGAGCGCCGTGCTCTACTGCTAGGTCAGCACTTGCTTTAATTAGATAATAACTCCATGCTTCTGCATACTCGTCTACCATTGCTAAACCTTCAGCATCGATATTTTGATAATCAAGGCCATTCTTGGCTAACCAGTATGCAAAGTTAATAATACCAACACCCAAAGGACGGCGTTTCTCTGTACTTAACTGTGCTGCCAAGATAGGATAATGTTGATAACTCAATAGAGCATCTAGTCCACGCACTGCAAGTTTTGCTACACGTTCAAAGTCTGCAGGAGATTTAATATTGCCCCAATTGATTGCACTTAGTGTACACAAACTAATTTCGCCATCAGGATCATCAAAGCTCTTTAGCGGCTTTGTTGGCAAGTCAATCTCTGCACACAGATTACTCTGTCTAATAGGTGCAACCTCTGGTAAGAAGCTGCCGTGGTCGTTAGCATTGTCTACATTCTGCAAGTAGATACGTCCTGTGTTTTTGCGCTCTTCCATAAAGCTACCAAACAATTGTGCTGCCGGAATGGTTTTCTTACGTAGTCTTGTATTGCGTTCTGCTGTTTCATAAAGTTCACGGAACCTATCTTGATCGGCAAAGAACGCATCATACAATCCCGGTACATCACTAGGCGAGAAAAGAGTTATATCGCCGCCTGTAACAAGTCTTTCATACATTAGTTTATTGAACTGTACACCATAGTCCATATGACGCACACGATTTTCTTCAGTGCCTTTGTTGTTCTTTAGCACTAGCATGTCTTCTACTTCTAAGTGCCAAATTGGATAATAGATTGTTGCTGCTCCACCACGTACACCGCCTTGGCTACATGACTTAGTTGCCGCTTGAAACATCTTATAGAAAGGAATAATACCTGTATGATAAGCATCGCCCTTACGGATAGGTGAACCAATTGCTCTAATACTTCCGCCACCAATACCAATGCCTGCTTTTTGACTTACATACTTAACAACACTACTAGTAGTAGCATTAATACTGTCAAGACTATCATCAGTTTCGATAAGAACACAGGAACTAAATTGACGCTGTGGAGTTCTAACGCCAGCCATAACAGGAGTAGGCAAACTAATGTCGTGTAATGATACAGCATCGTAGTACTCCTTTACCCATGTTAGTCTAGTTTCTGCTGGATAGTCAGCAAATAGTGTTGCTGCTATTAGTATATAGCACATCTGCGGTGTTTCAAAGATTTCACCACTAACCCTATTTTGACACAAATACTTTCCTCTTAGTTGCTCCATAGCAACATAGGTTAAGTTTTCATCTCGGTCGTGTCTAATAAAACTATCAATTTTATTCCACTCGTCGTCGTTATATTTTGTAATTAATTCAGGATCGTAAAACCCTGCTGCAATATTACGCTCAACTAATTCTTTTACATGACAAGGCTCGTAGCCGTCATAGACTTCTTTTCGTAGTGCATAATTAATAAGTCTACCGCCAACGTATTGATAGTTAGGATTTTCTTCACTGATAAGATCTGCTGCTGCTTTGATAAGAGTTTCTTGTATTTCACTAGTCTGCATTCCGTTGTAAAACTGAATTTGACTTTTAATTTCTACCTCGCTTGGGCTAACTCCTGTAATATCGTTACATGCATAAAATACAACCTTGTGTAACTTTTCTACGTCTAGTGTTTCTTTATCGCCGTTGCGCTTGGTAACTTGAATCATTCTTTCTTATCCTTCTATCAATGTTTGGTATTTAGTATTCGTTCGGTAACGAATATACTGATTCGACAACTAAATTGTCGGGCAAATTTTCTTTTTTAATGATACTTCCTCGGTCATATCCAATCACATTATCGTCAACAAAAAACAAGTAATGCGAAGTGGATCTATCTTTGTCTTGTGTAATATGTATCTCTTTGACACTGTTAGAAAAACGTTCAGTTAACCCTAAAGTGTAGCCAATTCCTAAAATATATCCAAACTCATCGTACTTGTTTTCTTCAAGTAATTCCCAAGGTGTTGGCCAGTTTGCTGGAGTGTAAGGATCAATACAAAAAGCAGATATTGGCGCAGTATTATATAGTTCTACTGTGCTTTTAAAAGGTTGTTCATCTGTTTCTAGATGTTGTCTAAAATCATACCAGGCACGAAGCCGGTCTTCAATATTTTTATCAAACATAACTACGCACGTACACGGTAAGAGTAAGTGAATAGGTCTTCTGTTAATGGCGTTAGGTTTTTGCACTTAACAACAATGCTAGGCGATAGCGAACCATCGATGTCGTCTGTAACTGCTGAAAACACAAAGTTTGTTAGGTATGCTGTGTCGCCTTGAAAATCAGTTGTTTGATTTACTAACAAGGTAGTGTTGTTACTATCGTAATGAAATTCCATAGTTCCTGTCTGTCTTAAATAAATGTTTGCATCTACGCCGTTTACTCGTTGACCTTCGTACAAATAGTCTAAGTAAACAACTCCTTCATTATACAACGGTAACTTCAAGATGTCAACCGGATCTGTGCCACCATCTACTTGTGTATTACCAATAGTAATTGAATGACGTGTTTTATTATCAAAGTTTACTCTACCTGCAACATCTGCTATATAGTTGGTTCCGATGTGTGGATCAACTATACTACTATCGCCGGCTGATCTGTGAGGCGCCAAGCGTAGTGTTCTTTGGAAATGGTCGTTAATTGTTGCATTGTCCATATCATTTGTAAAACTAATAACAGGCGTAGTACAGTTGCCTTCGTCGCCGCCATCGTTGCCACAGTTTAAGAATGTATTATTTTGACTAGTATTATAGTTTCCATTTTCAAATAATAATGTATCTCTATAGACTAGGTCAAATTTACTGTCTTGGATAATATTGTAGCTAGGACCAGTTGCAAATCCATCTGCGCTGTTTAATGATCCTACACCCATTACAAATGCTTGCCAGCAAATACTTACATTGATATTTGTCCATACATTTTTATCTGCATCGTGCGGCGCTTCAACAATATGATAGAAGTTATCACAATCAATGTTTGTAAATGTATTTTCAATACACTGTGCATTGCCAGTGCCGATCATATCAAACACTACGTGAAAACTTTCGTCAGCATCACCAAAGTCTCCGCCAAATGTCCATAAACCTTCAATTTTTAAATCACTAAAGTTACTACGTGCAACTTCACGCATTTCAAATACTGCACTAAATCTATTGTTGCGTAGTGTCATTCCGCTGATATTATTGTGTCTTACTTGTGTTGTATCAGTACTTGTTACTGGAATTGTTTGTGCTAGTCCTGTGTAAACACCAGGTTGGGCATTACCGTTTGCAAATGCAAACATTGGTTTTGTGTTTGCGGTAGCTGAGTTATCTGCTTCGGTGTACAATATTGTTTTACCAACTCCGTCACCAACTAAACTTACAAGTGGCGGAATGTAAATTGTACTGCGTAAAATATATTCGCCTGCTGGCACCTTAAGAGTTACTTTTTCTTTGCTTATTAAACTGCGTAAATAAAGGGCATCAATTGCTGCTTGGAACGCCGGCGCATCATCAGTACCAAGTCCATCGCCTACTGCACCAAAGTCAAATACTGTTGTTGTAGAATCAAGTTTAGCTTCAAGTGTTTGTGCTATCTTTGCAGTTGATCCCCATAGGTTGCTGGTGTTCTTATAGATATAAGAATTAGCTAGTGCAAAGATATCGCTGTGTTGTGTAAGAATTTCAGTATTACCAACTGCTGGGGCGCCTTCGCTAACTGCACCGTTACCGATATACATCTTTTGTGTATCAATTGCCCAACCAATTTCGCCGCCGGCTAACTGCGGAATACCAATTTCAGTTAATTCTCTACCGCGTCTGTTCTGTATGCGAGAAATTTGAACAATGGCCATGTTATACTCCTAGTGATCATTTTAAGTATTTATCCAATCGTCCTGATTGCACCCAATCGCCGTGACCGTGTTCTTGCGCAAGTTTTGTAGTATGATAAGGAGTTACTTCAGTTTTGTCCCAAGTGTATGGACTCAATGGATAATCATTGATAATATTTTTTGCATCCATTGGTAGTAAATTGTTTAATCTAGGTGTAATTTGTAGATCGGGCGCTGGAATAAAAACAAAGGGTATTCCACTTTTAACCAAGGTAACCCATGTACTGTGTATAATCCAAGCGTCTTGGTCTGCTTTGGATCTCCATTCATAATTCTTAACAAAGAATCCTTTTATGTTTTTAGCAATCTTTGGTACATCGTATTCTAGCAAACTAGTTATACTGTTTGAAATAATACTCGGATGTTCTTTAAAGCGTGGATCTAAACTACTAACATCTTCTAGCCCGTGATAATTAAAATCAAACAAGTTAGGAGGATGCCCTTGAGCTCTTTTGGCTTTGATTTCTATTCTATCAGCAGTAGTTGAACCCCAAAAGATAAAGTCAACACTATCTTCGATAAGCTGATTGATTTGATATCTTATAAGTGTGTTACTAGCGCCGCCCCTTGCAAATGTCTTATAGTTAGTAACATAGTGTTTAGCAAGATGTTGTGTAAAGTGTTGATCCGGATAGTCTTGTCTTGCAGACATAAAACTATCTCCTGCTACTCCAATTGTCGTCATCCGTGTTTCTCATAATATTGACGGCACCTATTCCACCATTCTTGTTCCCACTCTGCAAACTCATCTGGCCATAGATCAAACTGCTGATACTCTAATCCGCGGCTGCACATAAAGATGTGTCCTTCACGTATATCTGTACCATGCACTTCATTGTGTCCTAATGCATATGCTGTAAGTTGTAGATAGTAATCTTCTACCCACTCAGGTTTCTTGGGCTTGTTGGTTTGCTTGAAGTCCATAATACAAGGATTGCCTTTGTATTGTCCTACTAAGTCAGTTGTGCCTGCGTAGATGCCCGGAACATAAAGTGGAACTTCGCTACCCCAAATCTCATCTACATCAAGCATTGCTTCGTCACGTATAACACACGCCATTTGGTATGCTTGCTGTGCATAAGGATTGCTACCTGCACTCTCTGTCCATACTCCATTGTCAACGTAGTCTTCAAGATACTTGTGCATCCTAGTGCCTACGCCACTGGCTTCAGTAACAATCTCTTGTGCTTTCTTTTCACCTACACGCTTCTTCCAAGCAATAAGATGGCTCATGTCTTTGGTACCACTGAGGATTGTTGTTACACTTGCTACAGGTGGACCTCCGGGGGCAGCATATCTACGCTTGCCTCCAACTTCGACTCTTTTTAGCTTTTCGTATTCATACTTGGGTTTAATTAATGTCATATTAAAAGTATATACTAATTAATTAGATTGTCAACCTATAATTTTTTACCAACATTAGTAGCTTTCTTAGCCATTTTGCCTACTTTGTCTTTGTCACGTTTTTTATCTTTAGGATCTAAGTCGTCGACTTCACTTGTTTTTAATTCAAGTGTGTCTTGTGTGAAGTCTTTGATAATTTCGTTGACTCTAGCATCTGTATCGTATGCTGCTTTTAACATATCGTAACTAAACTGTGGAGCACCCATGTTTAGCATGTACTCGTTAATTTCGTCCATTGTAATAGAAGTTTGGCCCTTGTCTTTCAACAGGGCCAATACTTGATAGAGCTTGTCAGTTCTGACAGCTTCATTTACTTTTTTTTTGAAAGTGTTTTTGCTAGTTTACGTGGATCAACGCTTTCACGCTGTGCTCTCTCATCTGGCATGTCTTCGCCACCGGCTGCTGGATCAGATGCTGCCATGTCATCCATGTCATCCATGTCCATATCGCCTGTGTCACCCATGTCGTCAGTTGGTTCCATGTCCATGTCCATATCGTCCATGTCTGGGTCAGCGCCCATCATGTCGTCTCCACCTTCGCCTGTGATTTGACCTACGCCTGATGTTAGTGCAACACGAGTTGATTCCATTGCACCGTATAAACTGTCTAGTGCTGGCTTAATAGTGTTGGTAAACTGTTCGCTTGCTTCAGCGCCCATTTCGTCACGGATTGCATCTGCTAGTTCTAGCATGGACTCTGTTTGCATTTCCGCTGTGTCTTCCATCCAACCAGTTAAACGGTCAACCATTTCTTTAGCTGCCATTACTAGCTCTGCTTGATCTTCTGCACCTTCGTTGACTTGTGAGTCTTCTGGGATTTCAATATCACCACGCTCACTAATCTCTGCATTCAATACATCTAACATTAGTTTTGATTTTTGATATGTTTCGTTATGAACGTTATCAAAACTTTCATTTGTTTCTACATTGAATACTTGTGTACGTAATTTATTACGAGCATTTTGTAGTTGCTCTAGAGTAAACTTCTCTAGGTTAAGTTTAGCGCCGAAGCGTTTTGCTAGACTTTCATTAAGTGTCTTAGCTGTTACTGGTTTTGCAAATTCTGAAATAATCATGGGTCCATCCTGATGTTTTATTAAAAGTATTTATCACTAGTGTTTTAAAATGTACGATTCTAGATCTGTATTAATGCTTTCTAACTCTGATTTTGCTACTTCTAGCCTAATTTCTAGCATTAATTTTTTATTTTCGTCATTGGTTCTGTCAATAATGTATGAATAATGCATTGCATCGTTTAAATGTTTTGATGCATTGTGATCCTTTTGTTGTAGTTGATCAATCCTATGTCCACCAAGACTAGCTTTAGCAATTGCTACTGCACCATGCTTGGTGTCTGCTGTCGATACTGTAGCATTATCCTCAGTGTCTACAATTATGTACCCATGCCTTGTACTACGACGAACAAGCATTTTACCAATACGTATTGTCTTGCCTTCTTTGTAAGGCAAAGTGTATTGAGGAATAATTTTATCAACTAAACTTTGTAATGTATCTGCTGTATTACGAGTGCTCATGTCCAACAACCAATAAGGCTCCTTTGTAATTGACTTTAGAAACTAGGCTTTTGCGAACTAGGTTGTCTAAAACAATCTGTTCACGTTCAGTAAAGAACTCAATATAACACGGTTTTGCCAACTTGTCAAGTAAAGACTTTTCTTCGTTGGTTGTGTATATTTCAAATCCTTTTACTAGTTCATTCAATTTCATTGTTCAGCGGCCCTTTGTAAATCTGCACTTTTGTAAGTCATTTTCTTTGGTTCGCCTGGCTTGGCTTGTGGATCTTCAATTTCAACTTCGTCACCTTGTGTACGTGTTACTTTGAAATTCTTCTTGCCGCCTGGAGTATTGGTTGGTAGTTTTATTGATTTGCCTACCTTTAAAGCTGGATCGCCACCCATTGTTTTAGCGCCTTGTGTGGCACTTGCTGCACCTGGGGTGGTTGGTGCTTTGCCCGATGTTGGAGCAGGCGTTGCTGTTGCTGGTTGAGTACCAACTTTAGCATTTGGATTGTTTGTAGGTGCTTCGTCGTCATCACCGGCTACTGCATTATATGCCCCTTTTGCCACATTGCCGACACCTTTAGCAACACCCTTTGCTGCTTTATATGCACCTTTGGCTGCAAGTTTGCCAACACCTAGTGCTGCCTTACCTGCAAGTCTTCCAGCGCCGCCAACTGCGGCTCGAGCCACACCGCCTGCAATAGCAGGAATAAGAGGAAGTATTTCATCCAACTGTTCTTCTTCTTTTATAAACTCGTGTGCTCTCATCTTTTACTCTTACGCCTTCTTTTTGGTTTGATACTAGTTTTGTTTAAATTGTAAACACG
>Ga0213863_10002873_pt1 | contig 12045 bp, 8 predicted proteins | sample PICome_8_FD_160128 | JGI IMG/M metagenome (GOLD analysis project Ga0213863, IMG submission 160128) | Coastal seawater microbial communities near Pivers Island, North Carolina, United States - PICO497 | ecosystem: Environmental > Aquatic > Marine > Coastal | place: USA: North Carolina | collected... | reverse complement strand
GATTGGCCGCTGCATTGTGATGTGTGATGCGCCCGCTGGGCCATGCGACGGTGATCTCGGCCTGGGTCGCAGCGCCAAGGCCGAAATGCAGCGGACCGGCTTGTCCGCCGGCATGTCCGCCACCGATGATCGTGCGCTGCATATCGCCGTTGACGGTTATACTCGCGCCGATCGCATGGCGATTGCCGCCCGGTTGTAGGAGTGAAACCGCCAGCCAGTGACCGGCATCTGGGGTTTCGTTGCGGTAAATTTCCAATGGCGCGCGGCGATTCAGCACCACGACATCCAGCCGGCCATCACCATCGAAATCTGCCAGCGCAGCTCCGCGCCCGCGTTCCGTGCTGGCCAAGCCGGCACTTTGGCCCATTTCCCGAAAGGTCCCATCCGCTTGCTGCATCAACAGATTATTGGGATCTTTGATCGCATTGGACGGCATTTGATCCACATTGCCTTTGGAGATGAACAGATCAACCCGCCCGTCATTGTCCATATCCCCAAATTGCGCATGCCAGCCGGTTGAAGGGCGCCCATCATCGCCAAAATAGGGGCGATGCGCATAGGTTCCGATGGAAAACGGAGCACTGGCATAGGTGCCGTCGGGCTGGGCTATTTGCATCAGCTGATCGCCCATGGAGGTGAGCATGACCTCTTCGCGCTGGTCGCCAGTGATATCGCGGCTGGCAATGCCCATGCCCCAGATAGAGATTTTTTCCCAGCCGTCTGGAGCCCCCAGAAACCGGCCTTCTTTGAGATCCCACATTTGCTCATATCCGCCGCGCACATAGTATTGCCGGTCATTTGAGATACGCAGGCGCTGCGCACCGCTGGCATCCTTTGTGGCCAACATGGATAGGCTGCAAAATCCGGGTTCCAGCGGGGTGGAGTGATACCCATCCGCAAGCGGCGTGAGTAGTTCATGGCTGTCACAGGCGAAAAACGGACCCTCGGGGTTCTTTAAATCCACATAATTTCCCACGGCCATATGTGGGCGTCCGTCATCCAGCCACCAGGCGCTAAAGGCTGTCGACCATTGATCGGCGGGCAGGAGGGGGAATTCGGGGGTGGCCTGGGTAAAGCTGCAGTCTGGGCCACCCATAAGGATCATGTTTTGCCCAATGCGCAGCACGAAGAGATCCATGAAGCCATCGGCATTGATGTCGATGGGATAGGCACCTGTGGTGGCGCGGATGTCGGGCAAGGGGTGGGCGGTGAAGGTGAAATTGCCTTGATTGACAAATAGGCCGGCCGGCCCGGTGCCGCCAGCGGCGAAAATATCGGGCAGCGCGTCGCCATTGCAGTCCAGGACCGCGACACCGCCGCCGACAAAATGGTTCCACCCCCCCAAATAGCGGTGCTCAGGCAGGCGATGTGAGAGGTCGCGAAACAGCGGCTCGGCCTGTCCAACCCCGGCGAGAAGACACAAGATTACCCAAAGAGATTTCACAGTTTTTGACGCCCTTCGACAATGACAGTGCGGGTCAATTCGGTCAAAGCAAGGGCCGTTGCGCCGCGGGCCCAAACCATATCCCCCCAAGTTTGCACCTCAACCCGCGTCTCATGGCGGCTGTGATAGAGTGCAAGCGCGCGCATTTCGGCCTGCATCTCTTTGGCATTGAGGAAATCATAGCGCATCAATTGGCCTGATAGAATAATCAATTCAGGATCTAAGAGATGGATAATATTTGATAAAGCCACCGCGAGGTAGCGGCCTGCGCGCTTGAAAATGGTGCGAATATGCGGATCACTGCTGGCGGCCTTTTCGTAGAGCGATTTGAGCGCATCGGGCAGGTTATGGGGCTTTTCTGGCGACAATCCAAATACCGTGGAAGCCTCGCGGGCGAGGGCGTAATCGGCCAAATAGGCCTCCAAACATCCGCGCTGACCGCATCGGCACAGCGCGCCATCAAGCTGCACTTTCGTGTGGCCAAGTTCCAACCCCATACCATGGGCACCGCGGAACAATTGGTTGTCGCTGACAAAGCCCATGCCGACGCCATTTTCAACCGTCACCACAACGAAGTTGCTCAAAGCGCGCCCCGCGCCGAACCATAATTCGGCAAGGGTCAAAACATTGGCGTCATTGTCGATGCGCACCGGGGTTTCGAAGTGATCGGCAAAGATCTGGCCCAGCGGTACATCGGCGTTTTGCAGCAGCGGTGACCAGGCGACCATGCCGGATTCGAAATCCACGATCCCAGCAATCCCGACGCCAATGGCGGAAATCGTATCCATGGGGATCTCGGCTGCGGTACAAAGCTGGGTCACTAGATTTTCTGTGTCTTTCAGCAGGTCTTCTGCCGTCTTCTTGTCTGTGTTGCTTCCTAGGGCGGCACTGGCCAGTAGATTTCCGGCCAGATCGGTCAAGACCGCTGTGTGTGTTTCGTCAGAGAGTTTCACGCCGACCACGCGCAGCGCTTCGGGCACCACCTCCAGAGCGACCGGAGGGCGGCCCCGGCTGGTTTCGCGTGCGGCGCCCTCGACCTCACGCAAAAATCCATCTGCGATCAATTCAGCGGTGAGTGCGGTGACCGAGCCCGGGCTGACATCAAGGCTTCGGGCTATGGTTGCACGGGCGACACGGCCACTGGCGCGGACCTGCTCAAAGATCTGCTGGCGCAGCGAGAAAGATTCGCGCGCCGAGGTGCGTAGAATAGGCCCATAGCCGGTGGCCAGCGCAGCTGATTCGATTTCCTCATGAAACCCATCCTCAAACATAAATTCACCCTTTGAACTATAAGCTACCGAATTTCTCCAGCTATGCCGCAAAACCTGTATTTATTTGCGATTGGCACCGCTGATATTTGCCATTTTACACATTTTGTCGGCTAAAAATAGTAAATTTTAATTTGACAACTGAATTAAATCGCGCAGTATGTCCAAGTGGCTCAGATCTGGCGTCTGCTCGATCGGGCTAAATTTTTGGGAGGACTACAATGAATAAGCTAATCATCGCAGCCGCAGTCGCGGCAGCTGGTTTTACAGGGTCCGCTGCTTTGGCAGAGGGCATGTCCATCGGTGTGTCTTGGGCAAGTTTCCAAGAGGAGCGTTGGAAAATCGACGAAGCGGCAATGGTTGCTGCCATTGAAGCGGCTGGCAACACCTATGTTTCCGCAGATGCGGAATCATCTTCCGCCAAACAGTTGACCGACATTGAAGCGCTGATCACACAGGGCGTGGACGCTTTGGTTATCAACGCTTGGGATAAAGACGCAATTGCACCTGCTATTGAAGCTGCTGCAAACGAAGGCATCCCTGTGATCGGCTATGACCGCCTGATTGAAGATGACCGTACATTCTACCTGACATTCGACAATATCGGCGTTGGCCGCATCATTGCGAAATCTGTGCAGGCGGTTCAGCCAAGTGGCAACTATGCGATCATCAAGGGCGATCCGGGCGATCCAAACGCGATGTTCCTGCTGCAAGGTATGATGGAAGTCATCGGCGCCGATGTTGACGCGGGCAAAATCAAAATCGTTGGTGAATCTTTCTCCGATGGATGGAAGCCAGAAAATGCTCAGAAAAACATGGAGCAAATCCTGACAGCCAATGACAACAACGTGGATGCGGTTCTGTCAGAAAATGACGGCATGGCCGGCGGTGTTGTTGCCGCGCTTTCCGCACAGGGTCTTGTGATCCCAGTGGGCGGTCAAGATGGTGACTTGGCAGCGATCAACCGCGTTGCACGTGGCACGCAGACTGTGTCCGTTTGGAAAGATGCTCGCGATCTGGGCAAAGCGGCCGGTGAGATTGCCTCTGCTCTGGCAGCTGGCACATCCATGGATGCCATCGAGGGCGCGACCAAGTTTACGGGTGGCGAAAAAGGCATTGCAATCAATGCAATCCTTCTCGACCCAACACCTTTGACACGCGACAATCTGAGCGTTGCAATCAATGGTGGTCACATCACCAAAGAGCAGGCCTGCGCCGGTGCTTTGCCTGGTGTTGACGGCTGTAACTAAGCCCTAAGACCTGCGGCGCCGATCCATTGATGGGTCGGCGCCCCTCTTCTTATTCTTTGGCCATTTGATTTGGACATGTTCGAGTAGCCCTGTCAGACTTCGGTCTGCGCGCCCGCTCCTTGTTGATCAGAGTTGAGCCTATAGCCATTTTGGATTCCCCATGACTGATACTTCGACATCAAAGGCCGCAACCAAAAGCCCACAGGGTTTGATTGCGCGCTTTTTGAGCGACACTGAGATAGATACCCGCCTGCTGGGCATGCTGGGCGCATTGGCACTGATTTGGGGAGGATTTCACCTTTATGGTGTGATCTTCAATAATTTCGGAGCTTTTTTGACGCCGCGCAACCTTTGGAATCTATCGGTTCAAACCTCTTCCATTGGGATCATGGCAACCGGCATGGTGCTGGTGATTGTCACGCGTAACATTGACCTCTCGGTGGGATCGATGATTGGGGTGATTGCAATGTCCATGGGGCTGTTGCAGGTGGAGGTGCTGCCGCATTTTGTCGGGCTTGGTCATTGGTCAATCTGGGTTCTCGCCGTGATTTGTGGCCTGATCGTTGGCACATTGATTGGGGCTCTGCATGGGTGGCTGATCGCCTATCGCGAAATTCCTGCTTTTATTGTGACCCTGGGCGGTTTGATGGTCTGGCGCGGCATGGCGTTTTTATCGGCCGGTGGCCGGACGATCTCGCCCGTGGACAGCAAGTTTGCGCTTCTGGGCGGTGGTCCCTATGGCGCTGTTGGTGCGATGGGCAGTTGGATTGTTGGGATATTGGCCTGTATCGGCGTGGCCTATATCATTTACTCGGGCCGCAAGGCGCGCGTGCTGCACAATTTCCGCCTGCGCCCCCTCTGGGCCGAAGCCTTCTTAGCCCTTGTTGGATGGGCGACCATCATCGGTGCTGTGATGCTGGTTAATTCATACCCCTGGCCCAAGGGCATCGTACGCCAATATGGTGCCAAGATTGGGCAAGACCTAGAGGGCACCTTCATCTCTCACGGCTTTGCCATTCCAGTTTTGATCTTGGTTGCAGTCGGCATTGCCATGACTATTTTGGTCACACGCACGCGGTTTGGTCGCTATGTTTTTGCCATCGGGGGCAACCCGGAGGCCGCCGCTTTGGCGGGGATCGATACCCGTTGGGTGACGCTCAAGGTGTTCGCCTTGATGGGCACATTGACCGCCATTGCAGCAATCATCGCCTCGGCCCGTCTCAATTCCGCAACCAATGCATTGGGCACGCTTGACGAGCTTTATGTGATTGCCGCCGCAGTGATTGGCGGCACCTCACTGGCTGGCGGGGTAGGTAAAATTTACGGTGCGATTTTGGGGGCTTTGGTGATGCAAAGCTTGCAATCGGGCATGGTGCTCATCGGATTTGACAGCGCCATTCAACGGATCGTCGTGGGTGTGGTTCTCGTGCTCGCTGTCTATCTCGATATTCTCTACAATAAACGCGTGAAGTGAGGAGACAGATCATGAGCAATTCAGGCACTCCTTTGGTCGAGTTGAAGGATATCTCGATCGCATTCGGCGGCATCAAAGCGGTGGACCGGGTCAGTGTTGATCTCTATCCGGGTGAAGTCGTGGGGCTTTTGGGCCACAATGGCGCCGGCAAATCAACTTTGATCAAATGCCTCTCTGGCGCCTATAAGGCCGACTCTGGCGATGTCTATATCAATGGCGAGAAAGTGGTGATCAATAACCCCCGTGATGCGCGTGGGCACAATATTGAAACCATCTATCAAACACTGGCCTTGGCCGATAACCTTGATGCGGCGTCCAATCTGTTTTTGGGGCGTGAAATTGTTGGTCCGGGCGGGTTTTTGGACGACAGCAAGATGGAAGCTGAGACGCGCAAAATCATGGGCCGTCTTAATCCGAATTTCACCAAATTCGCCGAGCCCGTGTCCGCCCTGTCTGGCGGTCAGCGTCAATCTGTTGCCATTGCGAGAGCGGTTTATTTTGATGCCAAAATCCTGATTATGGACGAGCCCACGGCGGCGCTTGGCCCGCAAGAAAGTGAAATGGTGGCGGAGCTTATTCAAGAACTGAAAAAGCAAGGCTTGGGAATCTTTCTAATCGAGCATGACATTCACAACGTCATGAAGCTCTGTGACCGGGCCAGCGTGATGAAGAATGGGCAGCTGGTTGGCACGGAGCGTGTTGCGGATGTGACCGAAGATGATATTCTGTCGATGATCATTCTTGGTAAAAATCCGAAAGAGTCCGGTTAGCGAATGTATATTGGTTTAGATCTTGGGACTTCAGGTTTAAAGGGCATCGTCATTGACGATGCCCAAACTATTTGTGCCGAAGCCACGGCGCCCTTACAGGTCACCCGGCCCAAGGCGGGCTGGTCAGAGCAAGCGCCGCAAGACTGGCTTGAGGCCGCAGAGGCGGTTCTGTCGTCCTTGGCCGCGCAGGCCGATTTGAGCGCCGTGCGCGCCATTGGTCTTTCCGGTCACATGCATGGGGCGACGCTGCTGGATGACCAAGATCGGGTGGTGCGCCCCTGTATTTTGTGGAACGACACCCGCGCTGCGGCTGAGGCTGACGTGATGGATCGCAATCCAATCTTTCGCAAGCTGACCGGCAATATCGTCTTCCCGGGCTTTACCGCCCCAAAGCTGGCCTGGGTGCGGCGGTGGGAACCTGAGGTTTTTGCCAAAGTGGCCAAGGTTCTTTTGCCGAAAGATTATCTGCGGCTTTGGTTGTCCGCTGCGCATGTGGCAGAGATGTCTGATGCGGCTGGCACCTCTTGGCTGGATGTGGGCGCGCGGGCTTGGTCCGATGAGCTGCTTGAGGCGACAGGGTTGCAGCGGGCACATATGCCGGATCTTGTAGAGGGCTCCGAGCCCTCCGGCATGCTGCGCCGGGATCTCGCGGCGCGCTGGGGCATGCGGGCCGATGTGGTCATTGCTGGCGGCGGTGGGGACAATGCGGCCAGCGCAATCGGTGTGGGCGTGGTGCGCAGTGGTGAGGCCTTTGTCAGCCTGGGCACCTCGGGCGTCTTATTCGCGGCCAGCGACGCCTATCAACCCGATCCGGCCAGTGCGGTGCATAGTTTTTGCCATGCTGTGCCGCAGACCTGGCACCAAATGGGGGTAATTTTGGCGGCCTCTGATGCTTTGAGTTGGTTTGGCCGCGTGCTGGGCGCGGCGCCAGAGGATATGACCTCCGGGCTTGGACCGCTGCAAGCGCCCTCCGCAACGCTGTTTCTGCCCTATCTGGGCGGGGAGCGCACGCCGCATAATGATGCGGTGATCCGCGCCAGTTTCCTAAACCTTGATCACAGCACGGATCATGTCGCCATGACGCGGGCGGTGATGGAAGGGGTGACTTATGCGGTGCGCGACAGCTTTGATGCGCTGACCTCGACTGGAACAAAGATTGAGCGCTTGCTCGCCGTGGGTGGCGGCTCGAAATCTGACTATTGGGTGCAGGCGATTGCGACCATCTTGGGGCTGCCCATCGAGTTGCCGGTCTCAGGAGATTTTGGCGGTGCCTTTGGCGCGGCGCGGCTGGCTATGATGGCCGCAGGTGCCAAAGTGAGCGATGTGGCCTATGCGCCAAAAATCGCGCGGGTGATTGATCCCGCCCCAGGGCTCACCGATGAGTTCATGGCAGGTCTGAGCGCCTATCGCGCGGCCTATCAGGCCCTGAAAGGGCTTGGCGGATCTGCGGCTGGCTAAGCATTGGGGCCTTTGCGCCCATCTCAAGATGTGCCACTCTTGCCCTATCATGGGTATTAACCTGTCTAAAAAAGGTGTTCGATGACTGATTTCTTCCAAGGAATTCCCCAAATTCAATATGAAGGGCCGCAAACGGACAATGAGTTCGCCTTTCGTCATTACAATCCAGATGAAAGGGTGATGGGCAAAAGCCTCAAAGAGCATTTGCGCTTCGCCGTGGCCTATTGGCATTCCTTCGCTTGGGAGGGCGGCGATCCTTTTGGAGGACGCACCTTTGAGCGCCCTTGGTTCGGCTCACAGATGGCTTTGGCCAAGCTCAAGGCCGATGTGGCCTTTGAGATGTTTGATATTCTTGGCGTACCCTATTTTTGCTTTCATGATGCCGATATGCGCCCAGAGGGGCAGAATTTTGCTGAAAATACCCGCAATCTCGAAGAGATGGTGGATTATTTTGCCCTAAAAATGGAGGCCTCACAAACCCGCTTGCTTTGGGGCACTGCAAATTTGTTTTCTCATCGGCGCTTTATGTCGGGGGCGGCGACAAACCCGGATCCTGATGTTTTTGCCTTTAGCGCTGCCACAATTAAGAGCTGCATGGATGCGACCGCAAAGCTCGGCGGTGAAAACTATGTACTTTGGGGGGGGCGCGAGGGCTATGAGACCTTGCTGAACACGGATTTGGCACGGGAGCGCGCACAGGCTGGGCGTATGCTTCAGATGGCGGTCGAGTATAAACATAAAATCGGCTTTAAAGGCGCTATTTTGATCGAGCCCAAGCCTCAAGAGCCGACAAAGCACCAATATGATTATGATGTCGCCACGGTCTATGGTTTCCTTAAGGACTTCGGTCTGGAGGAGGAAGTTAAAGTCAATATTGAGCAGGGACATGCGATCTTAGCGGGTCATTCCTTTGAGCACGAGCTGGCTCTGGCGCGCGCTTTGGGAATTTTTGGCTCCATTGATATGAACCGAAATGACTATCAATCGGGTTGGGATACGGATCAATTTCCAAACAATGTGCCGGAAACGGCTTTGGCTTACTATGAGGTGCTAAAGGCCGGCGGGTTCACCACCGGTGGCACCAATTTTGATGCGAAGCTGCGGCGGCAATCTCTTGATCCACAGGATTTAATTCTCGCCCATGTGGGGGCGATGGACATTTGCGCGGCGGGGCTAAAGGCGGCTGCGGCCATGCTCGAGGACGGCCGGCTTGAGACAGCGCGCACAGAGCGCTATGCCGGCTGGGACAGTGCGGAGGGTCAAGCGCTTTTGCACAGTGATTTGGAGCAAATTTCTGCGCGGGTGGTGGCCGAAGATATCAATCCAGAGCCAAAATCTGGCCGCCAAGAGCGTTTGGAAAATCTGGTGAACCGCTTTTTGTAGGCGCGGGTTAGGATTTGGTGAATAAATCGCGGAACTGATCGCGCAGGGCATTTTTTTGCACCTTGCCCATCGTATTGCGCGGCAGCTGGGGCAAGAGGATTAGTTTTTTGGGAAGTTTGAAACGGGCCAGCTTCTCGGAGATATGGCTTTGTATCGCGTCCAGATCGGGCGTGACGCCTTTTGCGGGCACGAGGAGCGCCAGCACGGTTTCGCCAAAATCCGGGTGGGGAACACCGATCACGGCACTTTCCAGCACGCCCTCTTGCGCATCCAGAATCGTCTCGATTTCCTTGGGATAGATATTGAATCCGCCCGAAATAATCAGATCTTTGTTGCGTCCGACAATCTGGACGTAGCCATCGGCATCAATCATGCCCAGATCTCCAGTGATGAAAAACCCATCCTTGCGCAGCTCTTCGGCAGTTTTTTCAGGCATATTCCAATAGCCTTTGAACACATTCGGGCCGCGCACTTCGATCTCGCCGATGTCGCCCTGTGCCACTGTCTCGCCGGTGGTGCTGTCGGTGATTTTCAGCTCTATTCCTGGGAGCGGAAATCCGACCGTGCCCGCGCGGCGCTCGCCCTCATAGGGGTTCGAGGTGCTCATATTGGTTTCTGTCATGCCGTATCGCTCAAGGATGCGATGACCGCTGCGCTCTTCAAACAGCTTATGGGTCTCCGCCAGAAGCGGCGCGCTGCCAGAGATGAAAAGCCGCATATGCTGGGACAGCGCCCTGTCGAAGCGCGGATCATCAAGCAATCTGGTGTAAAAGGTCGGCACGCCCATCATGCAGGTTGCTTGCGGCATCAAAGCGAGGATCGCCTCGAGGTCAAATTTTGGAACAAAGAGGATTTTGCAGCCAGACAATAGGGCAATATTGGTCGCCACAAAGAGCCCATGGGTGTGAAAAATCGGCAGAGCATGCAAGAGCGCATCCGTGGCGCTGAAGGCCCAATGGCGGGTTAGGACCTCGGCATTGGACAGAAGGTTGTTCTGCGTCAGCATTGCGCCTTTTGATCGACCTGTCGTGCCGGACGTGTAGAGGAAGGCGGCCAAATCCTCTGCCTCACGCGGAACGGTTGCAAACTCCATAGGCTGCGCCGCCGCCTTTTGCGCAAAACTGCCTTCTCCCGCGGCATCCATAGTTTCCAGCTGCGCCCCAGTGGCCTGGGCAATCGGGGCTAGGGTTTCTTGAGATTTGGGATCACAAATGACCACCCGCGCGCCGCTGTCCTCCAGGAAATAGGACAGCTCACTGGCGGTATAGGCTGTGTTCAGCGGCAAAAATATCAGGCCGGCTTGTACGCAGGCGGCATAGATGGCCAGGGATTGAGGAGATTTTTCAATCTGTACGGCCACCCGGTCACCAGGGTGCAGGCCAAAACTGTTTAAAACATGGGCATATTGCGCCGCTTGCTGCAAAAATTGGCCATGGGTGAGCGCCGTGCCATCTTGCATCTGCAAAAAGACAGTCGCCTGTCCCGAATGTCGACCGAATAAGGCGTCATAAAGTGGATTGGCCATGTCACTTCCCTGTTATTTTGGTCCTCACTGAGGCGCAAAGCGTGCGCACGGGGGCCGAGGCCACCACCGTTTTATCTTTAACAAATTGTTCGTGATTGTGGGAAATTTTTGCAAGATCGTAAAGGTAATTGACCATGGTTCCATTGGATTGTGCCAAGCCATTGGCCGAGGTGTCCGCACCGGTGTGCACCGCGTGAATGCGCGCACCATTGCCCAGATGAAACCGTGCTACGGGATCATAGGGGCTGCCATCGGCGGTCTTGGCTTCCAGCAAATAATAGGCTGCGAGCGAGGCGCTTTGATTTTCGATGCCCTTGGGCAAATCCGCTTGTTTCAACCAGCGGTTTAGGCTTGGGATCGGCGATAGGGTGACAAATGTGGACAGCCCCGGCAAATCCTGCGCCAAGTCGGCGGCCACTTGTTTGATCAAGGAATTGCCAAAAGAAATGCCGGCCAACCCCGCTTGGCAATTGGAGATGGAATAGAAAACGGCCGTATCTGCATCGCCGGCGCTGATGGCTTCGCGCTCATCTGTCAGCAGGTCTTGGATAGAATTGGGAATGCCTTTGGTCAGCGCAACCTCCACAAAGATCAGCGGTTCATTCGGCATGGATGGGTGGAAAAATCCAAAGCAGCGCCGATCTTCAGGCTTAAGTCTGCGGCGCAAATCATCCCAACTGTCGATGGCATGCACGGCCTCATAGGCAATGATTTTTTCCAAAATATCGGCGGGGCTGCTCCAATTTATTGGGCGTAGCACCAAGAAACCACGGTTAAACCAGGAGGCGAAAAGGTGCTTGAGATCCACATCTAAGGGCCCCAAATCGGGCCGGTCTTTGATGACCTGTAGGAGGTCTTTGCGCAGTTGCACCAATTGCCCCGTTGCACCAGGCACCTGATTGAGCCGCCGGGCCAGCTCTTGGCGTTTTGGCTCGCTGGCGATGGCAAAGCTGCGATAGCTGTCTTTGTTGGGATCGGCTTTATAGGCTTTCAGGCTTTCGATCACCTCTTCAGGATCAATTTCAAGCTCATGGGTCATGAACTCGAAAAAGGCCAATTTTTCATTTGCATTCATCGTCTCATAACGATCGAGAACAGTATGGGCCATGGCCACGCCAGAGACCTCGCCAATACTGCCCAAAAGCGCACGGGCCAGATCGGTGGTGCTGCGCCCCTCAGCCTCTTTCGACAGGAATTTTTGATAGCGGCGTTCAAAAAGCGTCGAGACCAGCTCGCTGAAGAAACTCATTGTGCCCACCCGCGCAGAGGGTTGCGAGGCCCGGAAACATCACCACCGCGTTTTGGCAAGCTTTGGGCTGCGCGCGCGGCGGGCAGTGTCAGAACATTTAAGATCATAGCTTTTTCCAGACGTATCTCGCCACGCAGAACGCTGGCAGCCTCAAAAACTAGTCCCACGCATCGCGCCCTTGGTCAATAATCTTTCTGCAAGATCTCCTGTGTTGGAGGCTTGCT
>Ga0213863_10002870_pt1 | contig 12060 bp, 10 predicted proteins | sample PICome_8_FD_160128 | JGI IMG/M metagenome (GOLD analysis project Ga0213863, IMG submission 160128) | Coastal seawater microbial communities near Pivers Island, North Carolina, United States - PICO497 | ecosystem: Environmental > Aquatic > Marine > Coastal | place: USA: North Carolina... | reverse complement strand
TGTAACCACCGCGCCCAGCTTACGCCCGCCTAGCAGATAGTCGCTTTGGTCATTGGTTTGCCTATAGGCGCGCACTCCGAGGGCAAGCACTCCGAGAAGATACACGATGAAGGTAATTAAAAGGGGCAGCTGGGTCATGAGGAATTGGCGCTCAAAGCCTAAAACCCTAACACGAGCCGCGCAGCGCAGGCCAATTGAGCGAATCGAGATTCGCGATAGCCTCTCAACTTTAAGTAAAGTAATATATTTATTAATTTTTCCAAACGCAGTCGAACTCGCAATGACGACGCTACAGCACCTGCCCAAGTCTCAAGCTGCCCTGATCAACTATCTCAAGTCCCGCGGCGCCCAATCCATCAAGATTCTAGCCGCGGCGCTGGAGCTGACGACTATGGGGGTTCGCCAGCATCTAAGCCAGCTTGAGGAGCAGGGCTACGTGCAGCAAGCGCAGCGCAATCGTCAGACTCGCGGACGTCCAGTGACCCTGTGGAAGCTCAGCAGGCAGGGCCACGAACTATTCGCAGACAGGCACGCGCAGCTGGCCATGACGCTGCTTCAAGAGACTAGAAAGAGCTTTGGCGACAGCGCGCTTAACTCGCTCATTCAGAGCGACAGCCAATCGACTCTGGCTCGTTATCGCGCGCTGCTACCCGCTGCCGCGAGCGACCTAAAAAAGACCCTCGAAGGCTTATGCGAGCAAAGAACCATTGAAGGCTTCATGGCAGAGCTGCGCTTCACGCCAAGCGGCTGGCTGTTGATAGAAAATCACTGCCCACTCTATGCGGCCGCAAGTCAGTGCCGAGCGCTGTGTGATACCGAACTAACCCTGTTTCGCGCCCTGCTCGAGCCCCACGCACAAGTCCAGAGAGCGGACCACGTGCTCGCCGGCGCCAGGCGCTGCGCGTATAAAATCACACCTGCGGCAAACGCAACGAGAAACTAATCACGGCAAACGCAGGTATACGCGCTATAATTGCCGCCCACGAAAGCTAAGAGCAAACCATGGCCAAGCACGACAAAACACTGCACGCGGACGAGTTCAGTCCCCGCAAACTATTCTCCTACCCTAAATACTGGGCGGAATGTTTTGGCACGGCTCCCTATCTGCCGATGTCGCGTGCGGAGATGGACGAACTTGGCTGGGACAGCTGCGATATCATCATCGTAACGGCGGACGCCTACGTCGATCACCCCAGTTTCGGCATGGCCGTCGTTGGACGACTCTTGGAGGCGCAGGGTTTCCGCGTTGGCATCATCGCTCAGCCCGAGTGGGATAGCGCCGAGGCGTTTAAACAGCTCGGCAAGCCGAATTTATTTTTCGGCGTGACCGGCGGCAATATGGACTCGCTCATTAACCGCTACACCGCGGACCTGCGTCTGCGCAGCGACGATGCCTACACGCCCCACGCCGAGGCCGGCAAACGCCCAGACCGTTCGGTTATCGTTTACAGTCAGCGTTGCCGTGAAGCCTATTACGATACGCCAATCGTTATTGGCGGCATTGAGGCAAGCCTGCGCAGGATCGCTCAGTACGACTATTGGACTGACTCCGTGCGCCGCTCGGTCTTGATCGATTCCAATGCGGATATTTTGCTCTACGGCAATTCAGAGCGCGCGCTAGTTGAGGTCGCCCATGAGATAGCCAACGGCAAACAGGTCAGCGAGCTTTGGCAGATGCGCGGCGCCGCAGTCGTGTTGAAAGAGCTGCCCGAGGGCTGGACGGAAATAGATTCCACGCGGATCGATTGGCCTTCCAAGATCGACAGCATTCCTAACCCTTACGACTTTCACGACCGCGAGCCGAAGACCGAGGATAGCGAAGAGCCCTTGGCTGATGCACCGCAGCCAATAAAGATCGTGCCCATGCCGCTGCAACGCAAAGAGAAGTACGACTCGAAAACCGCCTACATACGCCTCCCCTCCCACAGCAAAGTGGTCAACGACCCAGCCCTATACGCACACGCGTCGCGCGTTTTGCATCAAGAGGCTAATCCCTATAACGCTAAAACCTTAGTGCAGCGCCACGATACGCTTGAGGTGTGGGTAAATCCGCCGCCGATTCCCTTAGAAACCGAAGAGATGGATTGGGTGTTCGATTTGGCCTATCAGCGTCGCCCTCACCCGAGCTACGGCGACGCGCGCATTCCGGCTTACGACATGATCAAGACCTCGGTCAACATCATGCGCGGCTGCTTCGGCGGTTGCACGTTCTGCTCTATAACCGAGCACGAAGGCCGGATTATTCAAAGCCGCTCGGAAGAATCGATTCTCAGCGAGATCGAGAAAATCAGGGACATGGTGCCCGGCTTCACCGGCACGATTTCGGACCTCGGCGGCCCTACCGCCAATATGTACAAGCTCAACTGTAAGTCGCCGAAGATTCAGCGCAGCTGCAAGCGTCTGTCCTGCGTCTTTCCTAGTATCTGCAAGCATCTAGAGACCGACCACAGCCCAACGACACAGCTCTACCGCAAGGCGCGCGCAATACCCGGCGTTAAGCGCGTAGCGATCGCTAGCGGTCTGCGCTACGACCTCGCATTGAAAGACCCAGAGTACGTAGAGGAGCTTGTCACACACCACGTTGGCGGCTATCTAAAAATTGCGCCTGAACATAGCGAAGACAAAACCTTAGGCAAGATGATGAAGCCAGGCATCTCGGCCTACGACGACTTCAAGAAGCTGTTCGACAAATTTTCGAAAAAGGCGGGGAAAGAGCAATATCTCATTCCCTATTTCATCGCGGCTCACCCCGGCAGCGATGACGAAGACATGCTCAACCTCAGCCTGTGGCTGAAAGAGCGCAACTTTAAGCCGGATCAGGTGCAGACGTTCTATCCATCGCCCATGGCGCTGGCGACGGCAATGTATTACTCCGAGAGAAACCCGCTGGAAAAGGTGAGGTATAAAAGCGAGAAGCTGAGCGTGTCAAAGAATCTCGATCAGCGCCGCTTGCAGAAGGCCTTTTTGCGCTACCACGATGAAAAAAATTGGCCCATGTTGCGCACGGCGTTGACCAAACTTGGACGCAGCGACTTAATAGGCAGCGAAGAGAAACACCTTGTACCTCACGAAACGGCTCGCAATACGCCTAACTCGCGGCTTCCAAAAGCCCGTGGCCGCGCCGGCAAACCGGCAAGAAACGCGAAGGCTGTCGGCGCCAAACGCCGCTAGCTATTTTCTTTCTCAAGCGCTTCTTCTATTTGCTCGATCGTGGCGCCCCGCGGCGGATCTTTGCGCTCGTCGCGGTGTTTAATATGCCACTCAATATTACTTAGGATTCCCCTGAGTATATTCATTTCCATGACGTCTATCCGAATACGCCCAAACAGCCTGCGCATGCGCTGCATGAGCTGGCGAGGATTGTCGGGGTCGTGAAAGCGGATTGCGATCATCACGCGCTCGAGATGAGTAAAGAAGCGCTCGTTTTCTTCGGCTGTTGCCCTCTCTTGGTCCCAAAAATGATCTTCGGGCACCGCCTTTGCGGCCTCATCTAAACGCGCACGCTTGGCAATCTCATAGCTGAGCACCATAACGGCCGCCGATAGATTAAGAGACGGACACTCGGGGGACGTAGACACTTGAACATGATAATGGCACAGCTGCAGCTCTTCATTGTTCAGTCCGGAATCTTCGCGCCCGAATACCAGCGCAACCTTATTAGTCGCATGCTCGTGCAGCACTCGCTCGGCACAAGCTTCGGGCTCCAGCATTGGCCAGGGCAGCTTGCGCGAACGTGCGCTCGTCCCAATAATTAGCCCGCAGTCGGCAACGGCCTCCTCCAAAGTGCTGACTACTCGCGCGTTCTCCAGCACATCCACGGCCCAGGCTGCACGCGCTGTCGCCGCCCCGCTGGGGAAGTCCTCGGGATCTACAAGAATCAGTTGGTTGAGCCCCATATTCTTCATAGCCCTAGCCGCTGCACCGATATTACCGGGATGAGAGGTGTTAACGAGAACGATGGCAACCTGTGAAGGATCGATTGCTGGCATCCACTCTCTCGCAGTGGGCTTGTTTTCAGTATTCAACGCGCGCTCCTTCGGGAAGCTAAGAATTGGGTGAGCTATACAGGCGCGCGATTATAGCAGCCTGCTTTGCCGATGCAGAGGGCTAGCGAGGCCCGCAGAGTGATAAATGAATTGCCTAGCCCGAGGAGGCACTACCTGCGGGCAACTTCTGTTATGATGCGCGCCTGTAGCTGTGCACCCGAGCGTGCAGCAGCCAAGCTCTTTATTTTTTCTGAACTCCACCCCTAGCCACGCTAGCAGTTGCAGCTTCCCGTAAGGCAGTAACTAGTGAGGCGCGCAGGGTTGTTGAGCTCAGTCACCCAGGAAGGAATACCGCGATGCACCCGATGATAAATATTGCCCTGAAAGCTGCCCGCGATGCCGCCGAAGCGATTGCTCATAGCAGCGACCGATTGGACCGGATCAAGATCGTTGATAGCTCGCCCAACTCCTTCCTAACGTCTATGGACTTAGATTCCGATAAGACGCTGCAGTACCATCTCCTGAAAGCTTACCCAGAGCACAGTATCGACTCACGCGCGACGGGCGTGAAAGCCGGCGCTCGCAAAGATATCGTCTGGTTTATCGACCCCCTCATTGGCAATCGCAATTTTGCCCGCGGCTACACGCAGTTTGCTCTGTCGCTTGCCTGTCAGATCGACGGCGTGATTCAACACGCTGCTGTCGTCTGCCCAATGACTAACGAGGAATTTACGGCGACCCGCGGCGGCGGCGCCCAGCTCAATTCACGTCGCCTGCGCGTCGGACGCGAGACCGAACTCATAGCCGGCTCGCTGGTTGGGCTTAATGGTGATGCTGAGGAGCGCGACATCTTAAGCTCGATGCAGGAAGCCGTTTTTGCTGTTGGCGCGCAGCCACGCATCTCCGGCTGCACCGCACTGGACATTGTGAATACCGCAGCCGATCGCCTTCAGGGCGGCTGGGCACCGAATGAAGGCGGCCAGAACCACTCTCTCAAAGCCGCAGCGCTTATCCTCAAAGAGGCCGGCGGGCTGATTGGATCGGAATCCGCCAATCCCGAATACGCAGAAAGCGCCGAACTGCTTTTTTCTAATCCCAAAATATTTAAGCAGCTAGTAAAAATGCGACAGGCCAAGAAGTAAGGTAAGGTGAGCTCTACTTGGAGAAGCTCACCCCTATGCCTTCTGATCGCCATCCTCAAAAAGCGCCACAAGAAAAGCCCGCAGCCAAACACAGCCTAACCGAAGGCTCCATAAAGGACGCCCTGATCCGCATGACCATACCGATGATCCTCGGTATGTTCATGATGTTCACGTTTAGCTTAGTCGATACTTTTTTCGTCAGCCTGCTCGGCACCCAGTCACTCACGGCGATCAGCTTCACCTTCCCCGTAACCTTCACCATTATGAGCCTCGCTATTGGCTTAGGCGTGGGCGCATCGGCTGTGGTTGCTAAATATCTGGGCCGCGAAGACCGCGAACGCGCCAAAGAGAGTTCCACGGTCATTAACTATGTCGCCCTGCTGTTCGCCGCCGCGCTCATCGCAGGCTGCTGGTTCTTCATGACCCCACTGTTCACGCTCATGGGCGCCGACGCGGAACTACTGCAACTCATCAGGCAGTATATGGGTGTTTGGTTCCCCGGAAGTGTCCTGCTTGTGGGCTTAATGACAGCCAATAGCATTTTGCGCGCCCACGGCGATTCGAAAACCCCCAGCCTAATTATGGCCGGCTCGGGCCTGATCAATGCGCTGTTAGACCCGCTGCTCATCTTCGGCTACGGCCCTGTACCCGCAATGGGGATAGCCGGCGCCGCCTATGCCACTCTAGCCGCCTGGGTTCTTGGCTACGGCTACCTGTTTTATCACCTCGCCTTTCGCCATGAGCTCATAAGCACCACGCTGCCAAGCTGGAAGATAATGAGCAGCTCTGCTCGCGAAATGCTGCGCATCGGCCTGCCCGCTGCGGGGGCTAATATGATGACGCCGCTAGCAATGGGTACCATGACGGCGATAGCGGCAGGCTTTGGCACCAGTGTCGTAGCCGCCTTTGGGGTGGGGGCAAGGCTCGAACCCATTGCAACGCTTCTCGTACTCGCCATGTCTTCGACACTGCCGCCGCTGATCAGTCAGAACTATGGCGCGGGGAGGCTCGACCGTATCCGCGAGGCCTACGCGATGAGCCTGCGTTTTATCGTAATTTGGCAGCTGCTGATTTACCTATTTCTGATACTGGCAGCCCCTTGGATCGCGCGCCTGTTTAGCAGCGACCCCGAAGTGCTGGAGGTGATAGAACTCTTTATCTGGATACTGCCGATAGGCTACGGCATGCAGGGCATCATCATTCTCAGCAATTCTTCTTTGAATGCAATGCACAGACCCATGAGCGCGCTGTATCTCAGTATCGCGCGCTTCTTCGTCTTTTATGTGCCGCTGGCCTATGTGGGCAGCCGACTCTATGGGATTTCAGGGTTTTTCGCAGGAGCGGTGTATGCGAACGTCTTAATGGCGGGAGTGAGCGCGCTCACGGTTAAGCGCGCGCTGATTAGCGAGATGAGCCAGCAGGACTCAGCGGAATAATCAGCGCGCGGCTCTTAACTGAGGAAGAAACCTTTAACGCTCTGCAGCAGCGAGGGCTTGGCCTGAGGGGGCGGCATAGGCACGTCAGCGGGCTGCGCAGGTGCGGGCGTATATTCTTGAACACTCGCCGCTGCAACTTCGCTCACGCTGACTTCGCTTTCGCCCGTGGTTTCGGGCGCTCGAGACTCTTGTGGCTCTTGAGGCTCTTGTGGCTCTTCACTAAGCGAGAAACTCTTATCTTCAACCGTCACCGGATTTGTCTCGCCCGTCTCTTCATCGGAGTAGGTCAGACGATTATTCGCCTCTTGAAAGGCTAGCATTTCACGGCAAATTTGATCGTATTCCTCAGCGTTCAACAGCTCAGGACACTCTTTCATATTTAGCGTGAACTGCCGGTCATTGGCAGCCGAGAGATAGTGCATATTCTTCTTATTCTCTAGCAGCAGCCCCTCTTCTTTCGCGATGTTATAAAGCGGCGTGCCGCGTAGCGGGATGTAGGGGAAGAAAAAGAAATGCTCTGGGGCGATCGTCTTATTGAGTGCGAGCGTGGCTCGCATGTTATCGGCAGTCTCAAGTGGAGCTCCGACAATGTTGAAAGTCAGACGATTGATGCCTGCTTTTTTACAATTCTCGGCGGCAGCAATCACCTGCTCGTTGGTCATCTTTCTACCGAGCATTTTTGCGCGGTATTCTTCGTCTCCGCTTTCAATGCCGAACCAAATGGTGTGGCAGCCCGCTTCCGCGGCGCTCTTGCAGAATTCCTCGTTCATAACTTCAACGCGCGAGTTGATTGAGAACGGCAAGCGTATCTGTTCTTTGTAGAGCTCGAAGAATGCGCGGACAAATTTGAGGTTGGAGAGGAAAAGCTCGTCCCAGAACTCGAAATACCCGACTCCGTACTTGTCCCGCAGGCGTATGAGCTCGTCGACCATATCCTGCGGGTCATATTTGCGCAGGAAGGTCTTCTTAGTTTTCCATCCTTCGAGTATAGGCGTGTTACAGCAGTAGGTGCAGCGGTAGGGACAGCCACGCCCGGTCATTACTGGCAGCACTAGCTTGCCCTTAGGACCAAAAATAGAGGAATTAACATCTTTAAAACCGTCGGCTTTGGCGAAGACATCATAGTCAGGGAAAGGCAGTGCTGCTAAGTCGCCAATCTGATGCGCCTCAGTCTCGTAGACCTCACCGTCGCTGAGTTTTTCCCAAAGACCGTCGGCAGGACCATCTTTAGTCCCCTTTAAATGCTGCACTACATTGCCGATAGCGTATTCGCCATCGCCAGTGCAGATGTAGTCGACGTTGGGGTTTTCAATGGTCTGCTGCTGCGAAAGCATCGCCTGATAGCCGCCGATAACTATGGGGAGATCCGGTAGGCGCGCCTTGAGCTCAGCGAAATAGGGTTCCATCGGATACCAATGCGGGCTCATTACCGAGAAGGCGATGACGTCAGCGTCATGCTCTTCTATGAGCTTGGCGTAATTTTCCGGGGAATATTTGTTTTCGTCGCGCAGAATTAGGATAGGTTCGTTGATCACATCAACCCAGGGGAAGTCGCGCTTGAGATAGGCTGACATACTCGCAATCGGCATGGCGATCTCGTTGCCGTCAGGCGAGTAGAAAGCAAAGACTAAGCGCAGCCTCTCGCGCTTGACGCTGCCAAACCAGCGGGACTTAGCTTGCGGGTATGGCGCCCGCTCGGTGCTCATCGCGATGACATCTGCTTTAGAGTTCATAGTCTAGCCGGTCCTGTATCTGGAGAATGTTGCAGGCATTTGGAGCATTAGTACGACCTAGAATGGCACATAGTCCATTTAGAGGGCGTGTTTCTAATCACAAGCGCTGCGCGGCGGCTGACCCGCACGCAGCGCGTTTGTTTAACCACCTCTGTCAGCGGCTTTGCATGTTGACCGCTTTGCAGAGATGACAAGTAACGGATCGCCGATCAAAGGCGCCTGAAGAGTGTGTCGTCAATAAGTGAAAAAAGTATACCATCTCAGAGTATGAATTATCACCGAATTAAGACCAAGTCTAATCGACAAGGCCTTGTTTTTGCGCGTTATTCACTCTCACCTAGTGTGGTTATTCTCACTCGCCGCGGTCCTCACGCCGTGTTAATTTAGACGCCTGTTTTACTTTGGCAAATCACGCCCACGGACTCGCTATGAATGCGCTCGACGCCCTACTTACCCGCCGCTCCAGCCCGCGACTCTGCGCACCAGCGCCCAGCCCCGAGCAATTAGAGAATATCCTTCAAGCAGGGCTACGCGCCGCTGACCATGCCCTGCTACGCCCCTGGCGCATGCTGAGCATTAGCGGCGAGGGTTTAGACGCTCTCGGCGAGCTTTTCGTTCGCGCCGAACTCGCCGCTGGCAAAGAATTAGACACGACTCAGGAGCAAAAGCTTCGAGACAAGCCCAAGCGAGCACCCTTGATAATTGTCGCACTCGCAAAGCTGAGCGATCACGAAAAAGTACCCGCGATAGAACAAGAGTACTCTGCCGCCGCCGCTGTGCAGGCCATGTCACTCGCAGCCTACGCCCAGGGACTTGGCTCCATGTGGCGAACAGGAGGCAAGGCCTATGACGCGACTGTGCGCCAGGGACTCGGCGTCGCTGCTAACGAGAAAATTGTCGGCTTTCTTTACCTCGGCACGCCCAGCGGACCACTCAAAGGTCTGGTTGAACAGCGCTCGCAGGATTTTATGCAAAAATGGCCAAGCTGAATTTCGTTATACTAAGTCAGATTTAAGACAAAACTGTGACATTGCGCCCGGCGCCGAAGAACGCCGCCAATTTACAGCACCTAGACCTCTAAGGATCCCATCGCCATGCGCATGACCGTATTCTCCACCCCCATTATCACCCCTATACTCAGACTACTTTCGGTAGTGGGACTCAAGCTAATCGGCTGGAAAGCGGTTGGCGAAGAACAGCGCCATGGCCGCTTCGTGCTCATTGGAGCCCCCCATACAAGCAACTGGGATTTCCCACTCATGCTCATGGTCGTCCTCAAGCTACGGCTTAGGGTCTTTTGGATGGGCAAGCACACGCTGTTTCCCTTTGGCGCAGGCTGGCTGATGAAGTACCTCGGCGGCATACCGATTAATCGCAGCAAATCCCACAACGTCGTCAACGAGACCGTGCGACTCTACAGAGAGAATGAGGAAGTGGTTGTGCTAGTCCCCCCCGAGGGGACACGCAGCAAGGTCACGAAATGGAAGTCAGGCTTCTACCACATTGCCCGTAATGCCAATGTGCCCATACTCATGGGCTATGTAGATGGTGAGAACAAAGAAGCAGGATTCGCCGACTTCTTTCACCCGACCGGCGACATAGAGGCAGACATGGAAATAATCCGGGCGTTCTACGCCGATAAAAAAGGCCTTGTTGCTGCCAACAGCTAAGCTTGGGCGGCACTGGGCGTGCAGTCGAGGCCGCGCAGTAGGCTGTCGAACACGTATTGGGCGTAGTCGTCGTTACTCACCTTACGCAGCTTGAACTTCCACTGTTTCAGATGCCACTGCTCTAGCTGCGCGGTAACCTGGGAGGCTAGCATCAGAGGCTGCGCACAGCGAAACTCGCCGGCGGCGATACCGCGCTCGAACACCTGAACCAGGGAGCGCTCGAAGCGCAACTCCAGCTCTAGAGTTAGCTGCTGCTGCTCCCTTGGAAGCCCCTTTAGCTCCATGAAGCAGAACTGATACCAATCACGCAGCAGCTCGACCATGTAGATCTCAGAGAAGATCAGGGTCTTCAAGGTGGCAACTGGAGGTAAGTCGGCCTGTTGCAGGCGCAGCACCACTTCGTCGATGCAGGCCCGCAAAACTCCTTCAATAACGGAGGCTAGATCGTTCTTACTGCCAATGTAAGAATAGAGCCCACCCATGCTGATCTGCGCCTCGCTGCTCAGATCTCGCAGGCTCATTGCCTGGAAGCCTTTCTCCGCGGCCAGCGCAAAGGTTGCGGTGAATATCTTCTCAAGATTGGCGACAGCAAGACGGGAATTCTTAATCTGCATCTTCTCGCGATGCATCTCGAAAACGGTTTGCCAGAAGGGCTCGCCTTCGAATGGCAGCGCTTCTCGAAAGGCGCTCATAGAGAGTGTCTGCGGCCAAGGGGCCGCCGACACATTGCTACCCTCAAAGGGATCTGCGAGATCTAACATCTTACTTCTATCTTCATCTTCGCACCGCCCACTGCACGAAAAGTACAGCAGGCTTAGGCTTTTTACTCGCTGCTACATCATTTCCTGCAAAGTCGCCTTAGCTTCTGCGCTAGGCACGTGATTGATGTTCAGCACGATCTCCGCGAGCGTTTTAGCCTGCGCATCGGCCATATCGCTGGCTACAATTTGCTGCATCGCCGCTTTGCCCTCTGCGGTGGCTGCGTGCTGAATCTCTGCTACCGCGCCGGCGAGTGCGCGCACGGCCATACCGTTAGATTCATCACTAGCGATGGCCGCAAGAGCCGCTTTATCTTCAGCCGAAGGAAAATGATTAAGGCCGGCAAGCACGCCAGCAATAGTTTTAGTGGCGGTCGCATCATCTGCTAGCGCTACCTGCGCAAGCGAGCCTAGAGCAACTAAAGCCGTGATGCTTACAGCGCGAACGAAGGTCATTGTTTGCTTTACTAACATGGCACTATCCTCTTTTATTGTGAGCGTGGGGTTTGAATAAAGCAGTGATCGGACTTGGTGCTTCGCAGCGAGTTCGCCAACCACTCTAGCGCTTTGAGTCTACCTGATCGTAATAACAGTGCCTACCGGCTCTGGGCTGCTCATTCTCAAGCTAGGACACTAAGCTAAAGCAGTACAGAGAGCATCGATGCGCTGCCCGCAACAGCGCAGAGAATTAGGCTAAAAAAGCGCAGGCGCCGGTGAGAGATGCGATGCATCGTTTTGCGCGCTAGCCAATAGCCCGCGAGCGTCGCCGGTAGTAGCGGTAGGGAAACCGCGAGCTCGGCTGCGCCGAAGCGATCGATCGACACGAGCATCGCTAGAGACAGCACACAGCTAACAATAAAAAAGGCAGCGAGGTTGGCGCGAATGAAATCACTGCCCTCGTGCTGCATCACCAAGGCCATTGGAGGGCCGCCGATCGCCGAACTGGTACCCATAAAGCCCGATAGGAAGCCCGCGGTAAGCATTGCCGGTTTGCTGGGCCGGATCACCACCTTGCTCAGGCTAAGCGCCACAGCGAGCAAGACCGACGCGCCCAACCATAGGGCTAGGGCGTCATGGGAGATCCACAGCAGAAGGAAACCACCAGCCACGGTTCCCGGCACCCTGCCAAGTACGGCAAACTGCAGGCCGCTTAGGGACACGGCTTTGCGATGATGGTAGGTATTGGCTAGGGAGAGAGTTAGCGCGCACACGGTAACAGGACCCGGCACGTAGAGCGGGTCAAGTGCAAACAGTAGCGGCGCCGAAATGATCGCCAAGCCAAAACCGATGCTGCTCTGTACATAAGAGCCCACCAAAATAACCAACGCTGCGAGT
>Ga0213863_10002869_pt1 | contig 12061 bp, 9 predicted proteins | sample PICome_8_FD_160128 | JGI IMG/M metagenome (GOLD analysis project Ga0213863, IMG submission 160128) | Coastal seawater microbial communities near Pivers Island, North Carolina, United States - PICO497 | ecosystem: Environmental > Aquatic > Marine > Coastal | place: USA: North Carolina | collected... | reverse complement strand
TATCGACCGCTACACTATGGAGGTAAAGCGCCAACTCGATCTGCTCGATCAAACACTTCAAGAGCGACAGTACATTGCCGGTGATGAATATACTATCGCGGACATGGCCATAGCACCCTGGTATGGAGCCGTAATCCGCGGTCTTGCTTATAACGCTGCCGAGTTTCTGGAGGCGCACAGCTACACTCATCTAGGCCGCTACGTGGACGAGATGAATAAACGACCCGCATTCAAAAGGGGTCAAATGGTGAACAGACCATTCGGAGACAAATCCAAACAGTTGTGGGAACGTCACGATGCTAGCGATTTCGAGTTACGAACACAGGATATTCTTGATCCCGATCCACCAGCCTAGGACAAGGACAGAAGCGAGGGTACCCGATATTGAGTAGTTTTTTTAAGCGGCCCGTCGCTACATCCGGTCGGGCTCGAGTACCATGGCAGAGTATGAAGCGGGCACTGCTGCCATCGCGACCCGAGAAATGGTCATCTCAACCCGCAGATAAAACACGATCCTTAACTATAGGTGTGTCGCTGCGGGCAGGCATGCGCTCTATTACACCGCACTGTGTGCAACATGATGGTTCCTTCCCATGCTAGAGACAGACTTATTCATCTCCTTTCTCGGTGTACTGCGCAACCAGCCGGTGCTGGGGCTATTTCTCATCATTGGCATCGGCTACTTGATCGGTGGGATTAAGCTAGGCAGCTTTTCATTGGGGCCGGTGGCTGGAGTTTTGTTCGCCGGGCTATTTTTAGGACACTTCGATTTCCGTATGTCGCCCGGCGCCCAGGCGGTCGGTTTTGCGCTATTCATATTTTCTGTAGGCTACCAAGCCGGGCCGCGGTTTTTCGACGTGCTGCGCACAGACGGTTTGCGCTACTTCTTGCTGGCTGTTGTTATTGCAGGCTGCGGCTTCACGATTGCAGTGGTCGCCTCTAAATTTTTAGCACTCGAACCCGGCACGTCCGCTGGCATATTGTCCGGAGGACTGACCAGCTCGCCTACCCTCGCAGCCGCCCAAGAAGCGATACGTTCCGGTCAGGTGCAACCGCCACCAGGTTTCACTGCAGATGAGATGATGGATAATCTGGCCACTGGCTATGCCATTACATATATTTTCGGGCTGGCTGGCCTTATTGCCATCATCAAACTGTTGCCACGGTTACTGGGGATTGATCTTGTAGCGGAAGCAGCTGCACTTGAGAATGCCGAAAAAGACGCTCTCACACCGGAAGATGCGAATGTCGACGCGCGCGTCTATCGTATCACCAATCCTGATATTACCGCCCTAACTCTTGCCGAACTGCGCGAAACGTACTGGGATGAGCGCTCCCTTGTCCATATACGTCGCAACGGCAATATTCTAAAACACGGTGATACTGATCAAGTTCAGCTTGGGGATGAGCTTCTTGTGGTGGGCCCTGTAGAATTTTTTACCACTTCCATTTCCAAGATCGCTGAAGAGATAACACCCGACATTAATAGAGACGAAGCAACGCAGACAGCGCAAGTGGTCGTCATCAACAAGGAGGTTGTAGGCAAGACAGTTAATCAGTTGAATTTGCCATATAAATTCGGGGTTATCATCACCCGGTTATCGCGTATGAATATTAGCGTGCCACTGAGAGCGGAGGTACAGATTTCAAAGGGTGACATCCTGACAGTCGTCGGCACGAACGAAAATATCGACGTGTTTGGGGACGAAATCGGACATGTCGAGCGTCCAATCGCGGAAACCGACATGGTAACTTTTTCTTTTGGCATAGTGGCGGGTGTACTGCTGGGATTGTTCGCTATTACATTTGGACAGGTTTCTATCGGACTCGGCTCTGCCGGAGGGTTACTCGCATCAGGCCTCATCATCGGTTACTGCCGTGGTGTCTATCCGGTATTTGGGCGCATTCCAGATGGTGCACTCTGGATCCTGATGGAGTTTGGCTTGTTGCTGTTCATGGCAGGGGTAGGGCTTCGCGCGGGTGGCGACATAATCGCCACCTTTGTCACCGCTGGACCAGCACTGATTATAGCCGGAGCCTGCGTCACAGTAATTCCGGTTCTGATTGGTTATGTGTTCGGGCGAAAAGTGCTGAAAATTCACCCTGTCCTGTTACTCGGCGGCATTACCGGCTCGATGACAAGCGGCGCTTCATTAAGCGTAGTCACCAGTGAAGCAAAAAGCCCTATGCCGTCGCTCGGATACACTGGCGCATATGCGTTCGCCAATGTCCTACTGACTATCGCTGGCAGCCTCATACTGTATATTTAGGTCCTCGTCAGCGCGTAAAGAAACAAGGCAGAGTCGCTGTTTATTCTTTTTTTAGCCTGACAGAAACATGCATGTAGTATTCTTATGTTGGAGCCAGGCGAGAAAGACGACCAAAGGCAGACTATCTCATCATGCATAAAAACGATCTGTTCACGGGCTAAGTAACTCACTCATTGCGATTTTTCGCGTTTTCCAGCAACACACCGACGGAGCATTGGTATTACACTTGGTAGGGCCATACAGTAAATGCTGTTCGAAATTATCTGACTGACTGCATAAATCATTGTTAGATACCGCAGCGGCTGGATATAGATCTGCCTAGGATGCACTGCGGCTATGGCCCTGGTCTCAATTTGGAGATACCCTGACTACTACAAACTACTACATACTATTACGCCACGACACGGGAGAGACGGATGATCAACCATGTAATGATTGGGTCCAGCGATATCGAAAGAACGCGCGAGTTCTACACTGCGGTACTAGGTGTGCTAGGCGCTAGCCCACCCTTTGATCACGTTAACGACACGGGGCAAACACGTATTTTTTTCATGCATGACGGCTCCACATTCTGTGTCAGTGAGCCCATTAATGGAGAGCCAGTGACTGTCGCAAACGGCTCGACGATCGGCTTTACTTGCGAGTCGCCTGAGCAAATACAGGCATTCCATGATATGGCGATTGCCAGTGGCGGTACGAGCGTAGAACAACCGCCGGGAGCTCGTGAGAGTGATATGGGCGCGGTTTATCTGTGCTATTTTCTTGACCCCGATGGCCATAAAATTTGCGGCTTTCATCGGCCAGGTTAATTGGAGGTGTCGGCAGGCTACTTGCGGCTTACACTTCCCAAGTTTTGCGCCTAATTGCACGCGGGCCACGCCGTTTGTTGTCGAGTCTATTTTTATGGCTTCTCACGCGAACTACGTAACGTTGTTCGCGCTTAAACAGCGGTGATTTAACTGCCGATGTCAGCGCCAATCTGATTGATCATGCCCAGCACATCGTCCAAACGCTCCTGGGGATTGGTCATTTCCAGCAACCTTTGCGATGTCTCCGGCGGCATACCTAGCAGGCCCGCTATTACGAAACTAAACTTGTGTGCCGACATGCCCTGCCAATGCGCGCTTTTTAGCTCTGCTTGTGCTTTTTCATTGTCGTGGGTCAGTATGATCAGGCGCTGGAGAATTTTCTCCTGCGCTTGAGCCAAAAGCGCTTCTGATGTGGCATCGAAACCTTCATCCAAAAGCTCTTCACACGCCCAAATGCTGAAGGGCAGAGTCTGTTTTTCCGTCTTCAGTCGGACGCGGAGCGAGGTATCCACCTCTATCAATAAGCGACCATCCTCCAACTCCTGCAACAATTTTACAGAGCCCGCAGAGAATATTCGACACGGCTTATAGGTGGACTGGTTGCTGTTAAGCGCCTCGCTCATGCTCTGCGCATCGACGCCATCATGCAACACTTTCTCAGTATGACAGATGCCCATGAGCATACCGGTCTCGATACAGTGCCTAACCATCTGCCGATAGCGTGGCTCGAAAACGTGGAGTGCACACGGAACTCCGGGGAAATTCACCGAATTGGGGATGGGGAACAGGGCGACCTCTACCATTACGCTACCTGCGCTGATGCGACTTATAGTTTTGGACCTATTACATACGCGTCGCAGCCATCAACAGATTGGTCTGCGTCACATCCCCTTGCTAAGCAATCAAACGTGCAAGCTCCGGGCCTGCATGGGGTAAAAAACCGCGGGATTTGTGATTTGCGACACCTCAACCCCGATTCGACTAAAAGAATTGATTACACCCGTGAGTCGCGCATAGCCGCAAGGTAATGACCATATGGGCCTGATCTTCTCACATCATGCTTTGACAAGCCTGCGGCATGCTTTGTATCTCCTTCCAATACTAAAGGCACTTTTCCACGCGAGACCGCGTATCATCTGCAATAGCGATCGTCATATATTCGAAACACCTATTGTGTACTAAAACGTTCGTCGCCGGCCCAATGGCATAAAAACCACTCGGGCGCTGCTCGCACTTCAACGTCGCTTGAAGCTGAAAATCGAGCCGTCGTCAGTGCCCCTGTGAAATCGGCTATCAAAAGTAAGCACTTTTGAACTGTTTCTGGACTTTTTGGCTCTGTTTGCCCGTAAGCGCGAGCATCAATTTACGTCACCCGAGTTCGTAGGGGATAATGCTGTGACAGGACTGGTGGCGCATATATGCTGGACATCTCCGCGTGCAGCTTTCACTCGTTCGCCCTTTTTAGGAGCATGTCATGTCTATCAGCGTTATTCAGTGGACCACAGGTCATGTCGGCCGCGAAGCGGTCAAGGGTATTTTACGTCATCCGGAGTTGGAGTTAGTGGGCTGCTACGCCTGGAGTGGCAGCAAGGTCGGTCAGGATGTTGGTACGCTTTGTGGTCTAGCGCCCGTGGGCATTACCGCCAGCGGCGACATCGATGCGCTACTGGCGATGGATGCTGATTGTGTTTGCTACATGCCAACCTTCCCGGATATAGATGAGGTTGAGCGTATTCTGGCATCCGGAAAAAATGTCGTTTCGAGCTATTTCATCAATGCCAGGTCCTGGGGAAACGACGTTCAGTCGCGCTTACAGAAAGCGGCGGAGACAGGTAACGTCAGTTTATTTGGTTCCGGTATATTTCCCGGCTTCGCAAATTTTGTCGCTGCCATCATGGCGCAAGCTAGCTATGGCTTCAAGAAGGTTCGCTTTCTCGAATCGGTCGATCTGTCTCACTACGAGGCTTTTGCCAATTACGCCAATCTTGGGTGGGGCCAAACACCGAGCGATCAGTGGCGCGATACCAGTGAGCAGGTATTAGGTACCTATTCAGAATGTATCGATGTAATCGCAAGCCTGCTCAATGTGCCTGTCTCCGGTATTCGTTTCGAGTACGAACACGCCACCACACCAGATGACCGCGAGTTTTTTGGTTTCCCATTACCTGCGGGCAGTATCGCGGGGCAAAAGTGCCGGTGGATCGGCAGCGTGGGCGATAACGATGTCATAGAGTTGGAGGTTGTCTGGAATGCAGGAAAGGGACTCGAGCCTGAGTGGCCCGTGCGCCATGGCTACACCATGGAAATTGACGGTGATCCGCAAATCCATACGCGAGTGAAATTTATTCCGTCCGAGAGTCAGATGCAGGGTGGACGGCCCGCTGATTTAGCCAATGTTGTAACAGCGATGCCCGTGATAAATGCGATTCCTGCCGTATGCGCGGCTTCAGCAGGGATACAGACCTACGCCGATTTACCCTTGATCAAACCCTACTATACGCCCGACTAATACCCGCCTTACTTAACGGATACTGGCAACCTCGACGGTCCATCAGCAGCTTGCATATGCTGCGTCATTTTGGTCAGCATCTCAGGCAAAATTTCTTCCGGTAAGTCGTGCCCCATGCTGTTAAATACAACGAGTTCTGAACCTTTAATCATTTCGGCTGTGTGCTCTCCATGGGGGGGTGGCATCAGAGTGTCCAATGCTCCGTGGATCACTAGCGTTGGACGAGAAATGGTCGCGACTTCCTCCGAACGATCGCCAGTCTTGAAAACAGCCATCATCTGTCGCCCCATCACTTCGGGATAAAAGCCTCTTTCCACCATCGCGGCTCTGCGTTCGGCAGCATCGTCGCTGTTAGTGGCCGTTCCGCGCAAAGAATTAGACGCCTCGGCGCTCGGCGGGGGCAAGTGTGGTGCGCCGGTAGTGGACATAATCGAGACAAGGCTGCGAGTTCGCTCGGGATAACGCGCTGCTATGACCTGCGCAATCATCCCCCCCATGGACGCTCCAACGATATGCGCGTCCTGCAGTTCCAATACATCCATTAGCGCGATTGTGTCCGCGGCCATATCGTTCAAAGTGTAAGGAGCATCGACCGGCGCGCCCAGCTGAAACTTTAACAATTGCCACCAGAGAGTTGGCTGACCCCAGTCATCAAACCGGGTACTCGCGCCGGTATCACGATTGTCCAGCAGGATCACCCGAAAACCCTTGTTCTGCAGCCCCTGCGCCATCGCGTCTCCCCAAACCACGTGAGACGCTCCCAGACCCATAATCATGATAACCGCAGGCTGCCCCAACTCTCCAAGGCTTCGATATGCGATCGATATGCCATTGGCAGACGAGATCTCAAGGGGCTGCTGATCGAGATACTCCCGACTGAATTCGGCTCTTGCCGGACATGCAAATACCAAGAGAGATAGCAAGACAGAACGGATCATGATCGATTATTCCAATTTCATTAGAAGCACAACAGCGACCTCTACAGCGTCAGACGCTGTTTACCTCCCGACGCACTGTTCCTAGGCTACAGGATCGAATAAACCCACACAAATCCGATCAGCTGGAGCTGGTGATGCCTGCTTTTTTGCCCAGACTGTGGCCTAACATCTTCCTCGTCACAACACATTTTGCGGAAAAATCAGCGCCCCGAATCGCGCGCACTTCCACTCCCTATATAAGGCTCAGTAAAATCACTACAAAAAAGCCACTGCCACAAAATATCGCTGAGAGTTTGAGGTTTCAACAACAGATAGCGACAGGAATCGGCTTTGGGTAATGGAGCTGCCTAGATATACGGCGCCATCATCACGGCGGAATTCGATCACAAGGGTCTGGTCGCCAAGCAGATCCGGCTTTGAACCACATTGGGGACCGTGACTGCATAGTCTCTAAGCAGAGAAACTACTTGACCTAATTGACTTACTCTACGCCTCCCTGAATAGTGCTTGCCACTCTAGACAGTGACCATAATGACTTCCTGGGGTATGACAAGCCCGGTTTTTACAAGCCTGGCAAAGCAGACATTATCTTATGCTGCTTCTGGACGTCCTCTCCCATGGCGGGTAACGTAATGCGTTTAAACCTCTTATTTTCATTTGCCGAAAAAACAGGCGCATAGTGTTCTCATTTTAGGATCGAGCCAATGAATGTACTGACTATCAATACCGGTTCTTCCAGTATCAAGTACGAGTTATTGGATGCTGCAACCGGTTCACCGATCACAAGGGGTTTGGTCGAGGGCCTCATGACGCCCGAAGAATTTCAGGAAGGAGTGAAGTCGCTTATTACTGTGGCGCAGCAGCATACAGTTGATGCGGTTGGCCACCGCGTCGTTCACGGCGGCAACACATACAGCGACGCCGTGCGGATTGACAATCAGGTGATTGACGAAATCGAGCACTGGAGCGCCCTTGCGCCTTTGCACAATCCCCGCAATCTGGCTGGCATTAGAGCCCTGATGTCTGCGATGTCAGATATCCCGCACGTGGCAGTGTTCGATACTGCTTTTCACGCCACGCTGCCACGTCGAGCCAGTACTTATGCTATCGACCAGACAATGGCTGTAAAACATAAAATCCGGCGTTATGGTTTCCATGGCACTTCACACCAGTACGTCGCCCAGGAAGCTGCAAAGTTTATGGGGCGGCCGTTAGAAGAGTTACGCCTTGTGTCGCTACATCTTGGCAATGGAGCCAGCGCGTGTGCTATTGAGTACGGCCGCTCGGTAGAGACCAGCATGGGGATGACGCCTTTGGAAGGGCTGGTGATGGGCACCCGCAGCGGTGATATTGACGCCGGAGTTTTACTCGCAATGTTGCGCGATGAGTTCGACAACGTGAATGAATTGGACGATTTTCTTAATAACTGCAGTGGCTTGAAAGGGCTCTCCGGCCTTGGCAATGATTTGCGAGAAATAGAAGCTGCGGCCGCCGGCGGTGAAGATAGTGCCAGGCTTGCTATAACAGTCTTTTCGCACAGGGCGCGCAAGTATATCGGTGCGTACACCGCTGCAATGGGCGGCCTAGATGCTGTCATACTGACCGGAGGCATCGGCGAAAACAGCGCCACTCTGCGTCACCGCATCCTCCAGCGCCTCGATTTTTTTGGCATTACTCTGGACGAAGACCTAAACGACAGTGCACGTGTTAGCAACGAAAACCGAGTGGAAAATCTGTGTCAAAGCCACTGCCGCACCCCGGCTCTTGTGGTCAAGACTCATGAGGAAGGCATGATCGCGAGGCAAACAGAAGCACTTTTAAGGCTAGGAGCGCCTGCTCAGTTTGCGATTCCTATCGCTGTGAGCGGTCGCCACGTTCACCTGGACAGAAAGGCCTTCGCGAGGCTTTTCGGAGAAACAGCCGAACCCACCCACTACAAAGACCTGTCTCAGCCTGGACAGTACGCCTGTAGAGAAAAGGTGGACCTGGTGGGCCCGAGAGGACGTATCGACGGCGTGCGCTTGCTGGGCCCGCTGCGATCTAAAAATCAAGTAGAGGTGTCCCGCACTGATGAATTTCTGTTGGGGGTTGACGCTCCCGTGCGCGACTCAGGTCGGGTAACGGGTTCTGCGCCGATCAGACTGGAGGGTCCTGAAGGCGCGATAAACCTTTCCGAAGGCCTTATTTGCGCTCGCCGTCATATTCATATGCACACTGATGATGCGGAACGTTTCGGCGTTAATAATAGGGATGAAGTGGAGGTTGCTATCACCGGAGGCCCCCGTGACCTTATTTTCGGTGACGTGCTGGTAAGAGTGAGTCCGGGCTACAAACTAGAAATGCATATCGATACCGACGAAGCCAACGCAGCTGAATTAGCCTCTAATAGCAGCGGCAATCTCGTATATACCGATGTTGATTCGGCTATCGCGGAGCTCAGGGTAACTAAGACTCGGACGGGGGGAATCTAGCAGCAGAGTTGTTTGACGCTACTTTCTTCTTCAGCCAAATATCCAGTAGCTCGCCGGGTTATCCGGACAAACTCCTGGGCCACACAGGGCAAATGTTGACAAGGAGTTTATAACAATAATGATCAGGAACATGATCACCGCGACTTTACAAAGCCATGGCTGAGCCTTCAGCGGCAAAAACCCATCGTCGTTTACATACTGCCGTGCGAAGCTGGTGATCACTGCGAGCACTGCCAAAGCCACAACAAACCAAATGAACGCCCATGTATAAAAATGATAACCCAGGAACGGTGCGCCGTAGGGTGGCGTGCCGGGTATCACGTGCAGGCTTACCTGACGCAAAGCTACCGCACCACCTACTAACGCGGCTAGCATAGAGAAGCTGTAGTGAGCGGGCCGAGGCCCCCGCATAACATTGAGCAAGACTCCTATGCCCACTGCAACGAAACCTATGCGCTGCAGCAGGCATAGGGGGCAAGGCAACTCGTGAGCCACAAATTGATCAAGCAACGCAAAACACAACATCCCGCTGATAACGATCAATCCCATTGCATTCAATTTTCGATATACAGACATAGGAGACTCGCTACAGCAGAATGCTCAACGGATCGCTCGCATGGTGCATGAACCACATAGCGGTTCCTACAAGGCATATATATGCGCCTACCAAAATATACTTTTTTTCCCCAAATACGACGCCGCATGCAACCACAAGGAACAGTCCAAACAAAAGTGCCATCATACTATTCTTCTCCAACTGCGCTTCCGTGGCCATTCTAACTCTTCTTGCAGTACTTGATGCACTAATATCTTCATACTGTACCAGCCGATCATCTGTACTTTGAACATCGACTTCAAACATATCCCATAGCACAAAGCCCGTGCGGCACCCTCGCTTCATCATGATCCGCAGCGCCGGATGGGCTATTAAGCGGCTGTGGCACTGGATTAACAGCCGAGTTCACCGCACACTCAATCGAGGTTTTCGCCAACTCACAGCCCGCATCCGAATATATGCCATCATCGAACAAGTCCCGCAAGAAACCGGGGGTACAACCCAGAATATCACTAGGTAATCAACGATACTTTGTAACGGCTTGGCTGCATTAAACTGCACTAATGAAACATATTTTCTGCTCGAACCCCCATCACAGGGTAATCCAACAGACACACGGCTCCGTACTTCACTTATCTCCTCACATTTTGATTAATTTATGGAACTTATTCGCACCAATCTGATAAGACAAGCACTCGACTCTGACCTTGTGGTTTCCCTCCTCAAACGCACCGTCCCCAGACTCGATAACGCGCTTCTTCGTGGCTCTCGCGGTTGGCTCAATACGGGCCTGCAGGCGGTTGTGCTTCTTCGCACCACCGGCGCAAAGTCAGGCGTGGAGCGCGAAATCGCCACGCTCTGCATGCCGATTGGTCGTGACCTCGTGCTGGTCGGGTCCAACTGGGGGCAGGATCGCGACCCCGCCTGGATTCACAATCTGCGGGCGCATCCAACCGCTCACATAACCTACCGTGGGTTCAGTGGTGAAGTGATAGGACGGGAACTCAAGGGACGGGAACGCAGCAGCATGTGGCAACACCTGGTGCACTATAATCCGCAGTACGGTGTGTACCAGGACAACACCCAGCGCCGTCTGCCTGTCTTTCTCATGCACAGGCCAGACTAGCATCAGCCCCGCAGGCTGCCTGGTGATCAGTACCGACTGCACCCCCTTTGTTGCCATTACCTGAGCTTGCTGAGCAGGTCCAACCCCATATCGCCGCCATTCAACCTTAATTTCACTGACTTTACCCTCTTTGACCATTCCCGCCCTGAGTGCGGCGTTGTGTTGGTCATTATTCTAAGAGTCTCAACAATTTAGGCGCTCGGAAATAGCTGTATACTGCTCAATAACGTTGAGCGAGCTATATTTCACACAAGGGATATCGACCCTCTTACGTCGTGCTACTTAAACACTATACAATGCCAGCAATCCTGTCTGGAGTGTCGCCAAAAACTGCTCCTGATCTTGCTATCCGAAGAACGGTACTATTTATGCACATCCTCTCACTCACCGGTACTAAGCGCTTCACTATTGCCTTTATTTTTTTGCTAGCACTGGGTTGTAGCGACAGCGCCGACCTAAACACCCTGAATAACGACGAGGCGGAACTCACCCTGAAAAATCGTTCTATTTTCCCAGTGGGCAATGTGATTTATGCGGAAGACGATTCAAGATTTACTGCATACCAACCCAGCTACAATGACGTGCTTGACATTATTGCGATGGAGTTCGACTACGTCGGACATGATGAACTATTTCGCATACGTGAAACTAACCCGACCCCGTTTTCCAGTAATTACAGCCGATTGGACGCGTTTGTCGAGGATGCAACCAGCAAAAATTATCGTATACATGGGCACAATCTGCTTTTTTATTCTGACATCGGATCCGACAGCTGGATTGCCGAGTACCGGGAAGGCAAGGTATGGAGCAGAGAACAATGGCTTCAATGGTTCGAACGATATGTCAAAGATAAGGTGGGACGTTACAAGGGGCGAGTAGCCTCGTGGGATGTCCTGAACGAACCCTTGGCCAGAGTTATTGTGGATGATCCGGAAGCTCGCAATGTGTTTATAGATTTAGCCGGAGAAGATATTTACGCCAAGGTTTTTCGATGGGCGAGGGAGGCTGACCCCGAAGCGAAACTTGTACTGAACGAGTTTTTCCTGGGTCCTGGAGGCAACAAAAAAACAGAAGATTTAATAGATCTCGCCAATCAAATCGGACGTAGCGGAGGCAAAGTTGACGTTATCGGCTTTGAGGGCATCTATATATTCTCTACCCTGATTTTCACCAGCTATTCCTACAATTACGATCGATTTAAAAAAGCGGCGGATGCCGGCTACATGGTGACCCTTTCAGAACTAAACGTTGCGCTAAATATTTATCCCGCTGCAGGCAAAAACCAAAACCAAACACGCTTGCTGCACTCGATCCAGCGTAAAGCCTTTAACAACATTATCAGAGCCTATATCGATGCAGTACCAGAGAAACAGCGCTGGGGT
>Ga0213863_10002865_pt1 | contig 12072 bp, 10 predicted proteins | sample PICome_8_FD_160128 | JGI IMG/M metagenome (GOLD analysis project Ga0213863, IMG submission 160128) | Coastal seawater microbial communities near Pivers Island, North Carolina, United States - PICO497 | ecosystem: Environmental > Aquatic > Marine > Coastal | place: USA: North Carolina... | reverse complement strand
TCTAGCGGGCATACTTGGCATTGTTGGGAATTTTGAAGGCATGTGTGGTAGTACGCAGCGCCATTACTGCCGCACCTCTTTCCATGGCCGCCTGAAACTTGTCCATGGTCTCATCCGGCCAGTTGCGGAAACGTATATTCAAAAATACCATATCCGCACTATCGAGAGCCTGAGGATTGCTGAGAGAAGTTTGCTTGTTGGGATCGACCGTCTTGCCATCATCAGCCAGGGAGAACAGTACCGTGCACTTGAATCCATGACGTGCGAGTACCTCCCCCATCATCGGCATGGCTTCCTCAGAACGATACTCCTCGTCACCAGCAATGAGCACGATGTGTTTTCCATTGGCCTCGCCCTGAGGATGAAAAACCAGATAATCAGGATGGCTGGAAACCTTTTCTGCGCTCTGAGCTTTAGTAGACATGACTGAACTTGCCGCCAAGATGGCCAGGGCAAAAAAAGTGAAGGTGTTTTTGTTCATGGTTTTTTATGGTGATGACAGCAAGGTTTTAGTGACTCGCGCTATAGTCTAATTTTACGGATGTTTGAAAAGCAATCTTTCCCTCTATTTCTTAGAGTGATCAGGATGCACTAGGCACGGATTTTATGATTTTCACGCTTGTTCGCCGCTGGGCCAGTCTCCATCCTAGTCTTCTTCTGAACCACCACATCCAACACCCTGTTATCGAAGACCGTCTGGCACGATTACGCCAGCGCGATTGCCCTCCCAGTGATTTTCGACGCTGCGTGCGGACCATCTCCCAGCTCATGGTTCCCTCCGTGACTGCAAATTTACTGACGCTGCCCATCGAGGTGGAGACCCCCATGGAAATTACCACGGGCAGGAGGCTAGAACGCGAGATCATACTGGCTCCTGTGTTACGAGCCGGCCTCGGCATGCTGGATGGTTTCCTTGATTTGTTGCCTGAGGCCTCCGTCGCCCATGTAGGGCTGGCCCGCAATGAAGACACCCTGCAGCCTGAATGTTATTATCACAAGAGTCCCGAACATATCGCCGACGGGGACGTGATCGTGCTTGACCCCATGCTTGCTACCGGCGGCTCTGCGAGTGCGGCTATTACCGAACTCAAAAAACAGGGCGCCAAACACCTCTCCTTTGCATGTATGGTGGCCGCCCCTGAAGGCCTTGGCAGAATCAACAGTGATCACCCTGATGTTGCTGTCTACTATCCTGCACTGGATAACCGGCTTAACGAAAAAGGCTATATCCTACCAGGCCTGGGAGATGCAGGCGACCGCATCTTCGGGACACTCTAAAATCCCAGCGTGGCCAGCCTCAATACCTCACTAGCATAATGCCACGGGGCCAGCGGTTCACTGATCCGCCCGCGGGTGCGCGGCATCGTAAGCCTCTCTCATGCGCTCTTTGGTAACATGAGTATATATTTGAGTCGTAGAGAGAGACGCATGGCCTAACAAAGTCTGCACACTACGTAGATCCGCACCATGATCAAGCATGTGGGTGGCAAAGGTATGGCGCAATTTATGAGGTGTTACCTCAAAGCCTATGTCGGAAGCGGCCAGATATTTCTTGAGTAGCAGCTGTACCGATCTCGCCGAGAGGCGCCGCTTTTGTGGGTCTTTATTCTTATTAATAAACAAGGGACCATCATGCACCGCAGCTTCACTACGATATTTCTGAATTGCCTGCATGGCGTGTGAACTAATTGGCACGATGCGCTCTTTGTTCCCTTTACCCAATACACGCAAGGTTTCAGACAGAAAATCGGCATCCCTGACATCGAGTGCTACCAGCTCGGAGACGCGCAGGCCACTCGAGTAAAAAAGCTCCATGATCGCCACGTCCCTTGATGCTTGCCATGGTAAGGCACGAGCATCAGGGTCGATTTTTCGAGGCATTTCCAGTAGTTGCTCCATCTGAGCAAGGGTCAAAACAACGGGCAGTTTCTTATCCGGTTTGGGAAGCTGCACATCACTTAGTGGGCTCACTGCAAGACCGCACCGGTGCACTAGAAACTTGTAAAACGACCTTAGTGCTGCGAAGCGCAAACGGATGGTAGACCTTGCCATCTCTTGCTTCATCAATTCGAAGAGATAAGCACGGAAGTCATCTGCGGAGCAATCTCGCCACGAGTTAAAATCCTTACCACGCCAATCCAGATAAGCATTCAGCGCATGGCTATAATTTCTTAACGTGCGTAACGAAGCGTTGCGCTCCACTCGCATAAACTCGAGAAATGCTTCCACATCATCACCCATTACTTAAGCATTCTAAAGCAATGGTGGCGCGCAACAACGACAAAATCTTTGTCCCGTCATTTAACTCACAGCGTGACCATCTCGCCCGTGCGGAATGACTTGTCCGCAGCGGCGACGATTTTCATCGAATTGATAGCATCGTCCATGTGGTCGCCGAGATCAACATCGTTGTGGATGGCATCGAGGAAGAAGGCCTGCTCACGATGGCAAAGCTCATCATGATCGGGCTCATCACCGGTTTCGGTCCAAGCATCTTCGTGGACAAAGTTCCCCTCCCCGTCCAGCTCTGAGTAATGGCGACGTAGGGTGTTGGTCTTGGTGTGGGCATCCACATCCGCGGAGGCTCCTGCTCCGGCGGCCTCTTTGGCCTCAATGGTGACACAGCCCTTGGGGCCAACCACGTCTTTTACAAAGAATGCGGTCTCACTCATCATGGGGCCCCAACCGGCTTCATACCAACCCACGGAGCCATCCTCAAAGGTAACCTGTAAGTGCCCGTAGTTGAGCTTCCCCTCTGGCAACTCATCAGTGAGCCTCGCACCGAGGCCGGCTACCCGGACAGGTTTGGAACGCGTCATCTGGCACATCACATCAACATAATGCACCCCACAGTCCACAATGGGTGAAATCGAGGCCATCAGGTTCTTGTGGGTTTCCCACTCGCTTCCGGATGATTGCTGGTTAAGGTTCATCCGCATGACCAGTGGCTTACCGAGCTCGTGGGACATCTCGATAAATTTCTGCCAGCTTGGGTGATGGCGAAGGATATAACCGATGACGAGCTTACGGTTGTTGGCTTTGGCCGCGGCAACGATTTTTTCCGCTTCCTCAACCGTTTCAGCGAGCGGCTTCTCAATAAAGACATCACATCCGGCCTCGAGAGCGGCCACCGCATACGGGGCATGGGTATCCGGGTAGGTGGAGATGGAAACCGCGTCCGGCTTGGTTTCTTCAAGTGCCTCGAAAAAATCGCCGAATAGGGCGTAGCCTCCTCCGAGTTCCTCATTAAGCTTCGCTCTCGAGCTCGCCGAGCGAGTGCAGATTCCGGCAATCTCAAAGCCGGGAATGTTGTGATAGGCAAGGGCATGGGAGCGACCCATGTGTCCCGCTCCTGCACAGAGAATTTTAATCGTTGGCTTACTCATGATCATTGAAATATTTTAAGTGTTAGACAGCGCTCTCTTCGTCCGGAGATGCCGCTTTGGCTACCTCGTCCTCGGTGACGTCCTTGTCCACCTTGTCCCAGAACAGCAAGGCAAAGAGAACGAAAATCACTGCGGCCATTCCCGCAGGAAAAAGCCAGTAATTTTTCCAGTCTGCCATGGCTTTGGTGATGAGCTCAGCATTGACCCCTTCCGGATAGCCTTTGCCGAACATGCCGAGCAGACTATCCATAAAGCCCGTCTCTGTGTTAGTTGAGACCTCCTTGAGGTTTTCCATCAAAGCATCTTGTCCTGCGGGATCCACACCATACTCGCCATAGGTGTTGGGGAGAGCCTTGCCCGTAAACGGAAAGTTGCCTCCGAATGCCATCCTGAATCCAAAGAACATCCCCAGCCCCTGGGTCAGGAAAACGAGGAGTGACTGGGCCTGACCGCGAATATCCACCGAGGCTTTTTTGTCGGTGTAAATAAAGCCGGTCACAAAAAAGAAGTCATAACAGATGCCGTGCAGGGCAACTCCCAGCAAGAGCATCCAGGCAACCTGATCGGGCGCGCCAAAAGCAAACAAGGCGTAGCGAGCTACCCAGCATCCCATGCCAATGAGCAACATGAGTTTGACCCCCAGCTTGCGGAAGAAAAACGGGATCAGGATCATGAAGATGATCTCCGACATCTGGCCTAAGGTCATCGTGGATGCGGCTTGCTCAAAACCGGCAGCACCCAGGAATGCTGATGTTTGGCCATAGTAATAGGCCAAGGGAATGCAGATCAACATGGAGCAAAGCGCAAAGACGAGAAAAGGCGGATTTTTGAGCAGTTTGAAAGCATCCACCATCAGTAAAGATCCTAAATCCAGAGGCTTATTCTTTGCCGGAGGCGGCGTGTGCGGCAGGGTGAAGCTGTATAAGCCCAAAAGCAGGCTGGATACCGCACCAAGCCAGAAAATATTCAGTGACGCAGACCAGCCGCAAGCACCCAGGGCCAGGCCGGCCACAATCCAGCCGATGGTGCCCCAGACCCGCACCTTGGGAAACTGCTCCTGTTTAAGATGGGTAAAGGTAATGGTGTTGCCGAGCCCCAGTGTTGGCATATAGCAGAGCATATACGCAATCATGAGCCACACGATAAGCTCGCCTTTCTCGCTGCCTTGCGGCGCGATGGTGGCTATCGCACACATGATTGCTCCGCCCACAAGCATCAGAATGCCCATCACCCTTTCCGATGAAAACAGCCTGTCGGCTATAAGGCCCAAAAACAGCGGTGCGACAATGGCGGCGATCGGCGCACTCTCGTAAGCACCGCCGATGAAATCCCCCAGACCGTTATTGCCCATGGCGAGAGCGAGCGTAGCGAACCATGCACCCCAGGCAAAAAACTGGAGAAACATCATGATCGAGAGACGGGGTGCAATATTACGCTTGGTCATTAGTGTTAAAAGGGTAGGTGCTCGGGGGCCTGAAGTGACAGGAGTGGATATTAAGAGGATGGGCGATAAGGATGCCAATTAAAAAACTCCCCAAAAAAGCCCGACAGCTCAAATCATGAGTCAGCCGGGCTTTGAAAATTTAATTGGGGCACTTGGAGCTCAACGCTCGCTGATCGGAGGAACCGGCATGGTTTCCTGAGGTCCGACATATTTGGTAAGCGGACGATAAAGACGATTGTCACGGAGCTGCTCAAGAATTTGGGCGGCCCATCCAGACGCACGGGCGATGGTAAAGATCGGCGTGAAGAGATCCGTGGGGATCCCAAGTGAGTAGTAAACGGTTGCGGAGTAGAAATCTACGTTCGCGTTTAATCCCTTACGCTCAAGCATGAGCTCAGCGATGCGGTTGGACATGTTAATCCACTTGGGCTCACCAAGCTCATTGGTCAGCTCAAGGGCCATTTTCTTGAGGTGCGGGGCGCGTGGGTCGAGGACTTTGTAAACCCGGTGGCCGATGCCCATGATTTTCTTTTTGTTGGCTAGGCAGTCCTCCACATAAGCATCCACCTTGTCTTCGCTGCCAATTTTCTCCAGCATGTGGATCACGCCCTCATTAGCTCCACCGTGAAGCGGCCCTTTCAGCGTGCCAATGGCAGAGGTCATGCCTGAGTAAATATCACTCAGTGTTGCGACTGTAACACGTGCGGAGAAGGTGGAGGCATTCATGCCGTGATCCGCGTGCAAGGTGTAGGCGATATCGAGAGTCTTGACAGCAGCCTCTGTGGGCTCCTCGCCATTGATCAGGTAGAGGAAGTGTGCGGCACTGCAGAGGTCCGTGCGGACCGGTGGCAACTCCATCCCATTACGGGCGCGATGAAAATACGCGATGATGACCGGGATACGGGCAATGATCGAAAGTGCAGCCTCATAGAGCGCCTCATGATCAGGCTCGCCGATTTTGGCACGTTTATCATAGAGCCCCAGCATAGAAACCCCGGTGCGCACAATATCCATGGGGCTTGCATCTTGAGGTGCTGTTTTGATGAAATCAATCACCTGAGGCGGCAACTCACGGTTTTGGTGTAGCTTGGCCCTGAAGTTTTGCAGCTCCTTGGTATTGGGAAGACGTCCTTTGAGCAGAAGGTAAGTGACTTCGCCAAAGCAACAGTGCTCAACCAGGTCATCGATATCATAACCAAGATACGATAGTTCCCCCTTCAGGCCCTCCACATTGCTCAGGGCTGATTCATTGGCGATGACTCCTTCAAGTCCTTTTGCATAGTCACTCATGATTATTAATACTTCTTGTTTGATTTTTTTATGATTGCCGGCTGGGGCGGACCCCCAACGATTTCAAGATTTACCGGCCATGCCTGAGCATGACGACAAAGAAAATGTTACATAGCCTATATCGGATCATGATATTGAGACCATTGGCGGAATGGAGGTAAGCGGGAAATGAGAAGGGATGCAAGAATGAATCGCTTTGGATATGTGAGGTTTTTTTTAGATATTTTTCGCAATTCGATGATTGGTATTTTGCATGCCTTGATTAAGTTGGACTTGTGACAACATTACTTGCCATCGAGACCAGCACACCGGATGCCAGCATTACACTTTGGTCCGGCGGTAGTTGCCTCTACGATGCCCAATTCGTTAGCGACAGGAGCCATAACTCCATGATTTTTGAGCCCCTTGCCCAGGCGCTTGCCGCACTTGACGGACGTGAGCTGACGGCTGTCCTTGTTGGCACTGGCCCCGGAAGTTACAGTGGTACCAGAATAGGGATCGCCGCGGCCCAGGGCGTAGCCATTGCCCATCATTGCCCAGCTGCTGGTCTTGGGTCCTTGGCTGCAACTCCCATAGCTCGCAGCTCTGAGGCCTCGGCAGCATCAGCCACAGTCATAGCCATTGGAGATGCCCGCAGGGGTCTCTATTATCTTTCGCCCATCGCCAAGTCCGGCGAGGCGGCCGAGCCTGAGCTCATGGATGCGGATACCTTGAATACGCGACTTGGCTCTGATCCCAATCCTATCCTGTTTACGCTGGATATCCCCGCCAAGCTGCCACTCAACGAAGCCCTACAAACCCTCCTCACACAGACTAAACCGCATTCGCGCTTGCTTGTTGAGCTCTGGCTGGAGCTCGATGAAACGAGACGTCAGGAGCTATTATCCAAACCCTTGGCCCCGACCTATCTTAGGGCCCCCTTCACCTCAAAAGCAAAGCAGGGGCACCCCCTGTTGCGCAAAGGATAATATCTGCGTTTCAACTTGACGCGATCACCGCCAGCGCTTGTGATCACACCACACCAATCAGCAGTAATATCCATATGATAAAATACATGACCCGACTCGCCCCGCAGCAGCTTATCGTGCTCGCGGGTTTTGTTTTGATGGCCAGCTTTAGCACAGCCCACGCACAAAACTTTGAAGGGGAAAAAATCAATTCCGTAACGGTTCGATACAACGGCCCTCGCACCGTGGATGAAGCTCGTATTCGTGGATACATGTCCACACGCGCGGGGCAAAAATACAGTGCCGCGCGCCTCGATGATGACGTTCGCTCTCTTTACGAAAGCGGCCTTGTTGATGATATCCGCTTTTTTGCTGAATCCGGAGGAGGAGGAATCAATGTCATTGCTGAGGTTAAAACACGCGCCAAGATCATCTCGGTAAGCTTTGTCGGCAATTCAAAATTCAGCGACCGTAAGCTCGCTAGCGTCACCGAGCTCAAAGCCGGGGGCCTCTTGAGTGATGAGGACATTCTCGGCGCGCGCCGCAAGGTGTTCGACTACTACATTGGCTATGGTTTTGCAGATGTAACGGTATCCCACAATATACAGGCAACGGACACACCCGGTTCTGCCGAGCTTGTCATCGTCATTGATGAAGGGGATCGCGCTGAAATCCACAAAATCCGCTTCCAGGGCAATACCACCTTCAAGTCGCACGAGTTGCGCAATGAAATGAAAACCAAGCAAAAAGGCTGGTTCTCCTTCATTACCAAATCCGGCCGCATCGACGCCACCAAACTTGATGAGGATCTCGATCGTGTGCTCGATTACTATCGCAACCGTGGCTATCTCCGCGCTTCTGCCAGTGTCCAAAGAGTGCCCATGGAAGATGACCGCGTCGATCTTGTCATCACCATTGATGAAGGTGAAAAATTCACCGTAGCGGGAGTCGGCTTTGGCAAGATGACAGTATTTACCGCAGAGGAGCTCATGCCCGCGCTCACGCTCCTTGCTGGAGATGCCTATTCCATTACCAAAATGCGTGATGACATCACTATGATTCGCAAGTATTATGGCTCGAAAGGTTATGCTGATGCCTCTGTCAGTCCTGACATTCGCGATGTCAGTGCCACCAGCGTCTCCATTACCTACCGCATTGTTGAGGGCGGCCGCTATCGCGTTGGCAGGGTTACGATCGAAGGTAACGACAAGACCCAGGACAGGGTGATCCGCCGTGAGCTTCCCATGCAGCCGGGTGAGTATTTGAATTCCGTGGAGGTGGAGAGATCACGTCAAGTCCTCAGAAACATGCGCTATTTCAATGATGTGCAGGTAACGACATCACCAAGCGCGCAAAAAGGGTATCGTGACATCAACATCCTTGTCGATGAGCGCAAAACCGGCTCCGTTGGCTTTGGTCTGGGCTTTAGCTCTGTGGACAACATTGTGGGCTACGTCAATCTTGAGCAAACTAACTTTGATATCACCAACTGGGGTAGATTCACCGGCGCCGGACAACGCTTTGCCGCCAGACTTCAGCTTGGTAGTGAGCGCACCGACCTGCGCTTATCACTCGTCGAGCCCTGGTTTTTGGGTCGTCGCTTAGCCCTCGGAACAGAGTTGTTCTACCGCAACTCGCTGTTCTACAGCTCTGAATATGAGCAAAGCCAGTTGGGTGGCGCTGTCTTCCTGCGCAAGCCGCTGAGCAAGCGCTCCTACATACGGACTGAATACCGTCTGGAAAATATTAACATTGATCCGGAGTCGGATACCTCAGACGCATTCAAGGCGGAGGAGGGGGACTACCTGCGCAGTGCCTTGAGTCTGAATTACGTTTTCGATAGCCGGGATGATAACCAGTTGCCCCGCAAAGGAGAGAAACTTGACTTTGGCATTACCTACGCAGGGGGCGCCCTAGGTGGAGATGTGGATGTGTTCATTGTTAGCGCGAGTGGATCCAAGCACTGGAATCTATGGGGAGATAGCATCCTTGATGTGTAAGGTGGGGTTACCGTTGCCGATACCCATGGCAGCTCCTCCACGGTCCCGATCTTTGACCGTGAGTTTCTCGGCGGTCCTTACGACCTGCGTGGATTTGAAAACCGTGATGCGGGTCCACGTGATCCGGAAACCGGCGAAGTACTTGGCGGAAATACCGCTGCCTTTGCCTCCGTCGAATACACCTTCCCCCTTGTGGAGAATGTCCGTGGCGCGGTATTTTACGACATAGGAACGGTGAATGAAGATTCATGGGAGTTCGGTGACGGATACTACCACGACGTTGGTTTTGGTCTCAGAATGAACCTGCCCTTTGGCCCTATCGCGATTGATTACGCCTTCCCGCTCGGCACTCCCGATGATGACGAGGAAGCTGACCAGGGCGGTCAGTTCCAGTTCTATCTGGATTACCAGTTCTAAGGCATCTGATCCGCCGCTTGAGGAGATTATCCATCAAAACTCACCCATATTGATTTCAAGTATGGGTGTGCCGTATATTCATCCGGCATTGGCAGTGATGTGACCCGCCCATGCGGCACGGCTTGGCGGATATCTCGCATGAAGTCCCCCAGCTCAAGTTTCCGGCAGTTCGTACAACACAGCATCCAACCATCAGGGCTCAGACAAGCCTGAGCCATCTTGACCAGACGGCCATAATCTTTTTCGACACGAAACACCTTGCCCTTGTCATCCCGTGAGAATGTTGGCGGATCCAGAATAATGCCATCAAAACTCCTGCCCTGGCGTGCAAAGCGTTTCAACCAGTGAAAGGTGTCACCTTTGCAAAAGTAATGATTCGCCGGGTCCATGCCATTGGCCTGAAAATTTTCTCTCGCCCAGTCCAGATAGACTTGGGAGAGATCCAAAGTGGTGGTGGTGGCTCCTGCCATGGCAGCAGACACGGAGAAAGCCCCTGTATAAGCAAAGGTGTTCAGGATGGTCATGCCCTCCTGTGAGTGACTGCGGACAAGCTTACGATTAAGGCGCTGATCGAGAAAAATGCCCTGTGAGTACCCGGCTTGAAAATTGACCACGTAATTCAAGTCACTCTCCTTAATGGTGAACGGTTCCTCCTGCGTGGGTCCGGCAAAGTGCTTGGGGTTTGTTTTTTCGTTCTGATCGAGTCGTTTCCAGTAAATGGACCGCCCCTCTTCCCCCTGCGCCTTCAACCATGAGGCAAGCCCTGGATCAAGTTGATCGCCTTGAGTGCTCACAAGCCAACGCCCGGCAAAGGCATCCAGGTAGAAACCGGGCAGGCCGTCACCCTCACCATCAATGAGACGCAGCGCATCAGTATCTCCTCCCAGTCCTCCCAGAATGGGGGCACGTTTATCGATAGCAGCCTCTGGTTTATGCCTGATCACAGGGTTGCAATCTCATGAACTCTGCCTATCATCCAGCCCGAAATGTCTGATATTCAATCTGTTCTCGATACCCTTGATGACGCCGTATCTGCAGGCCAACTGCTGGAGTCATCCCGCGACAATATCCAAGCCCTTCTCAACGGCACTACCAGCCCGATTGCCGCAGCTGCCATTTCTGAGCTCGCAGAGAGCGGCTCTTGGCAAGAGCTCAATGACCGCTTTTTCAAAACTCTCGCTTTTGGAACCGGTGGTCTGAGAGGCAGAACCATTGGTCGTACTGTCACTGAAGCAGAACAAGGAGCGGGGGGACCCAATGACCGGCCTGAGCATCCATGCGTAGGCACCGCCTCGATGAACTTCTACAATGTCAGCCGCGCTGTCCGCGGCATGATCATCTACTTGAAGCGCTATCTCGCGGAGCAAGGTATTGAGCGTAAACCGGCATTCGTCTTCGGGCATGATACCCGCCACTTCTCCAGAGACTTTGCTGAGTTCTGTGCCAAGCTTTGTACCGAGCTAGGCTGTGACGTTCACCTCTTTGACAGCGCCCGGGCCACTCCGGAAATCTCTTACGCCATCCGGGCCCTCAATGCCGATGCGGGTGTAGTTCTTACTGCAAGCCACAACCCCTCTCATGACAATGGCTTCAAAGCTTATTTCAACCAGGGGGCTCAACTTGTCGAACCCAATGCCACCGGTGTTATCAATGAAGTCAATGCAATCACCAGTGAAGCATATGATGCTTTGCCTGAGAGCGAGCAGGGCACACTCCACGTCCTTTCTGCTGAGATGGACCGCGTCTACATGGATGATGCCAAGAGCCTACTGCTACGCCCTGACCTCATGGAAGGCGGAGAAGAAAAAACGAAGGTAGTCTTCACCAATCTTCACGGCACGGGAGGTCACTGCATCGTGCCTTTGCTCAACGAGCTCGGCTTTGAAGTCATTACCGTGCCTGAACAGGATGTCCAGGATGGCCGCTTCCCCACCGTGGACTCCCCTAACCCTGAAAATGGCCCAGCCTTGGCCATGGGCATTGCCCTTGCCAACGAGCATGGTGCCGAGATTGTCATCGGCACAGACCCTGACTGTGACCGCATGGGAGTGGCTGTGCGCAATGATCAGGGTGAGATGCAGCTGCTTACCGGTAACCAAATTGGCTCACTGATGGCTTGGTATCGCACCAAGACCTTTGTCGACCAAGGTATCATCACTGATTCCAACAGAAGCCGGGCGGTATTAATTAAAACACTGGTCACCACCGAACTTCAGCGTGCCATCGCAGAAAAATACGGAGTAGGTATTGTTGATACCCTCACCGGATTTAAATACATCGCGGCCAAGTTGCAAAAATACGAGGATGCCATCCCTGCAGACAAAAAAGGAAATTACCGCGCCCTGAGTCCCGAGCAAAGCAGAGCATTGCGCCTGGAGTATTCCCGCTTCTTCATCTTCGGGGGTGAGGAAAGCTACGGCTATCTAGGAACGGATTCCATTCGTGACAAGGATGGAAATGGAGCTGCGGTCATGTTTGCCGAGCTCGCTGCCTACGCCAGAAGTGAGGGTAAAACCATCGCCGCACTCATGGATGATCTTTATCGCGAGTACGGCTATCACCTCGAGGTTGGCAAAGCACTTGTCATG
>Ga0213863_10002864_pt1 | contig 12073 bp, 11 predicted proteins | sample PICome_8_FD_160128 | JGI IMG/M metagenome (GOLD analysis project Ga0213863, IMG submission 160128) | Coastal seawater microbial communities near Pivers Island, North Carolina, United States - PICO497 | ecosystem: Environmental > Aquatic > Marine > Coastal | place: USA: North Carolina... | reverse complement strand
CGTCGGTTAAATCTTGACCTTCTCCTTTGTTGTTACCATCCTCGGTGACGTTCGTGAGTAACAATTCCGCGGTGCCTTCTTTGTCCAAGCCTTTCTTCTCCGCTATGAGTTGTTTCAAATTCGCGACGGAGATGTAGACGCCGTCGAAGGTGACCGTGTCGTAGGACTTTTGAGATTTGAACTTGTAATGGATCGTACCTCCAGACGCCATGATTCGTACAGTATTGGTGCTGTTGTTTGCGTAAAAGCGATGGCGTATTATTGCCGCGTTCTTTGTGTGTTCAATACTACTACGCCGCCGAAGTGTGGATTTCCAATCGAAATTTCTCCATTTCTTTCGCAGGGGAATCGCGTATATTCATCGCGAAAGAGGATGAAGAAACCCGATAAAAGTGGCGCTTTGAAACCAAAAACGATGTCGTCGTCGATGCTTCTCGCCATGGAACGGTTTTCGCGACCAAATTCGTTCCAACAAGATGACGATGATGACAACAACGCACTCGGGGGAAATTCAAAGTTTCAGAGATGTTTCTTTTCACTCAACGCGTCCGCGTTACAGTTCGTCTCGTCGCTGAGAGTCACTCTGGAACACGTGCTCACCCTGGAAAGTTTCATATTGTGCATGATTTCCTCGGCCTCAGTTTTGACGTTCAGTTTATACGAAGTGAACGGACATCGATTAGCCGCGAACGTCTCTTGGGCGGTTATTAGCTTTGTGATTATCTTCCCTCTGACGTCGAGTTTGTCCGAGGCGTTCAAGAGAAGAGAGAGAGCGCTGGAACACGTGGCGACGTTTAAAGCGACTTTGGTGTCGTACTTTTACGGACATCGCGACTGGGATTGGTACGCGCCCGGGCACTTAATAGGAAGTCAAAAAAGCAACACAACGCGGAAAGAACGAGGTCGGATGTTACTCCCGAAAGGCCACGCGGATAAAGTTCGATTGATAGTCGTCGATTTAATATCGAACGCGAGGGACGTGTTGTGCATGAGAAGCGCGCACAGATTGATGCATTTGAACACGGTTAAAGGGAGAGAGGCGAAAATGAAGGCGATGAAGATGCACTCGAGGTTGTGCGATGACGTTTTGAGTGCGTTTAACAAGTTGAGCATGTGCACGGAAGAGTTGAAGTACGTCGGTTTTCCCGGTAACGAGGCGGCGAGATTGAGGAATTATTTGACGACGTGCATGACAGCGTGGGAGAATTTGAGATTGATTAAGACCTATCGCACGCCAATTGCTACCAGAGCGTTTGCGAGGGTGTATATTTTCGTCCACCCGATGTTTTGGGGGCCGTATTACGCGAATTTAGTGACGAGCATGTTGCGCGACGAAGAAGACGGAACAACAAATCCATCGGAATCGACCAAAATTTGGGTTCTCGCGTACGCGTGCCTACTTTCCTGTTTGAGCTCCTTAGCTATGTTTGGGTTATTTAACGTGAGATACAAGCTAGAAGATCCGTTCGCGAAACGTATTTTGGTGAAAATGGGAAATAACGACGTAGAAGTAGGGGAAACGACAGTAGTTTCGACGACGACGGACGAGTTTACGGATGCCAAACGATGGGAGATGGATTCTACTCATTTTGGGTACAGTTCCAGAGACCAAATCAACGTCCACGGCGAATTCGGAGAAATAGCGAGAGCGATTAGTACGGATTTGGAGCACGAGATGCCGAACGCGTGCGGCGGCGGTCCAGTGAAGGAGGTGTGGGTAGATGTGGAAGTAGGTGATGGTGAAGGGGGCCCTCCTTCGCTAAGCGCGTTGGAACAAGTTTCTGTTCAAACGTTTGGATCCCATGAAAAATAGAAAGGTACCAGTAGTAGAACTTTAAAAATCCATAATACGAATGTATGAAAGCTTCTTCTTGGCTTCTTTAGAACGCACGAATAACAACTCTTTTTTCACAACTTTGGGACTTTCTTCTTCTTCAACAACGCGAACGAGGCCATCCCTAACGTCACCGCGGAAAGTGAAAACCACGTCATGGAATAATTCATGTGCTGCTCGGGAAGGACGGAAAACTTCATCAACTCTTCCTCGGCGACTGGTATTGGCTGCTGCGACGACGTCGACGTGGTCGTGCCAATCGGCCTGATTAATTGAACGTACGGCACGAACCCCTTTTCCTTTTTATCTTCGTTCAAATTCTCATCTTTCCCGAGAGTTGCGATACTACTGCTATGACTACTCCCCCCGCCTACGACTAATCCCAAATACTCCCCAATCCCTCTCACGTCCACGTAATGCCAAACGTTCTTCTCCGGCACATTTTCCGGCGTGAAATACCCTTTCACATCTCCTTTTCTCACCACCCCGATCGTCTTCAAACACATCCCGCCTTTCGCGTCCTCAAACGCGCGTTCGGCGAAACCTCTATTCACGAGCGCGACGACGTCGTCGTCGTTTACGTCGTCGTTCGAACCACCACCGCCGCCAAATGGCCAGACCCCTTTCCTTCTCGCGTTTTTGTTTCTCTTCTCTCTCATCGGCGTGATTAAATCGTACCCGGCTATTTTCTCGTTGTTCGAAACCTCCGACGTTCTCACTTTCGGTCCGACTCGAATCGAATTCTTTATCATCTCGCCTTCCACGCGAACCCTTCGAAACTCCTCCGTCGTTTCCGTCACCTCTGAGAGAGACTGCAACGGTTCGCGGTGCAACGCCGCCGCTCGCGCGTTCATTTTGAGCAATTTTTCTTCTCTCCGTTGGAGTTGCCAGTACCCGAGCGAAGCGCAAAGAAGCGATGGAAAGGTGTACACCAAGTAATCCAATAACGGTGCATTTCGAGCAGCAGTGCTCGCATTCAAAGACGGAGGATGATCGATGACGGCGTTCGTCGTCGTCGTCGTCGTCGTCGTCGCGCTTCTTCTTCCTCTGCTTCTCATAAAGCGTGAGACCGACGATGACGAAAGCGTCCGCATCATCAAAGTCTTCTTCTTAAGAGTTGATTTCTGCGGGAAATTCCTCAGTTAAAATGCACAAAACACATCATCTTTGTGCAACACAACTCGTCCTTTTCGTCGCGTCTTTTAGGTCGAAAACGAGTTCTTCTCGCAGAAAAAGAAGCACCAGGTTTCGGAGGAAGAGTTCCGCGTCTTCTTCTTCTTCCGTGTCTTCCGATGACGATGAAAACGATGAGACGACGAATGATGGAAAACAAAGAAGACGGGTCACGAATTTCGACCGACTGGTCCAACAAAACGCGTGGATGTTTCCTCAGCCGCAAAAAGACGAAGAAACGGAAAGCCTGACGAAATTTTGGCAAACGAGAGGAGTGAAAGACCGAGAGATGCTGAAACGATTGATAGAGTTAGGAGGCGGGGTGTTGGCGGAGATGCGGTTGGAGGATGAGATGATGATGGAAGAGAGGCTGGAGGATGATGAAAAGAAGAAGAAAAATTCCGAATCGCTCGTCGATCGATTGGATCGGATGAAGATATTATTCCCGAATTGCGACGTGAACGCGATGCTTTGGAAAAAACCGGAGGTGGTTCTGGAGAAAAGCTTTAAGGAGATCACGAAAGCGGCGATTGAATGGAAAATGGTTTTGCGAGACGTGAAACGTTTGGATTGGGTGGTTGAGAACAACCCGCAGATTTTGTTGATGACGAGCGAGGAGATTGGAAAAGCGAAAGACGGATTGGAGACGTTGAGGAGAGAATTTTTCAGTTTCGAAAAAGATGAATACGAGGGAGAGGCTTTCATTGAAACGCTCGCGCTGAAAACGACGAACAAAAACGATTCCGTCGTTTTAAAAGACGACGACGACGACGATACCTCCAAAAATCAACCGCCGCCGACCACCTCCACCGGGTTCTTAATCACCCCGGAATTCACCTTGGCGAACGTCGTCGAAGGCGAACCGCACATCCTCACCTCCAACTTGAAAAGAAGAACGGAACGCTTGTTGGAAAGGAAACAAGACTTGCTACAAAAAGCGAAACAGAAAGGCGGCGGTCTCGGTTTGTTCTATTTGCGCCAATCGACGAGCACCGCTTTGTTCGGAAAGCTGTTTTTGATGGACACGGAGGAAGAAGAAGAAGAAGAACAAGACAAAGAGTAACACACACGCAGTAGTAGTCGTGTAAAAGTAACAGAGAGTAGACGCAGTAGTCATAGAGCAATTATAATATACGCACGCAATAAGAAGAAATGAAAGAAGAAGCGACGGTACCATTTTCTCTCTCTTTCTCAACTCTTCCTTTTCCTCCGTCCTCATAAAGAAAGCGCTCGAGTAGAATAAAATGTCGGACACCGAGAGCGAAGGTGAACAAAAACCTTTACCCACGCAAAAGAAACAAAATGAGGACAACGACGATTCGGACGATTCAGACGACGACGATGCTAAAGTCGTCACGTTCGCCTCTCTGGGCATCTGCAAAGAACTCTGCGCCGCGTGCGATGCCATGAAATGGCCCGCCGCCTCCCCAATCCAAATCCAATCCATCCCGCACGCGTTGAACGGGAAAGACGTCATCGGTCTCGCGCAAACCGGGTCAGGGAAGACCGGCGCGTTCGCGTTACCGGTTTTGCAAGACTTATTGCACGAGCCGAGGGCGTTTCACACGTTGGTGTTATCACCGACGAGAGAGTTAGCGAGTCAAATCGCGGAGCAGTTTGAGTGTTTAGGGAAAGATATCGGGGTGAAGTGCGCGGTACTGGTGGGAGGGATGGACATGACGTCGCAGTCGTTACAGATCGGGAAACGGCCGCACGTGTTAGTCGGGACGCCTGGGAGAGTGGTCGATCACTTGGAGAATACCAAAGGGTTTAGCTTGCGACAGTTGAAAGTGTTGATATTAGACGAGGCGGATCGACTGTTGAATTTGGATTTCGAGGAGGAAATCGATACGATTTTGAAGGTGATTCCGAGGGAGAGACGAACGCAGTTGTTTTCGGCGACGATGACGAGTAAAGTGAACAAGTTACAGAGAGCGTGTTTGAGAGATCCGGTGAAAGTAGAAGTCGCGAGCAAGTATTCCACGGTGAAAAGTTTGAAGCAAAATTATTTGTTCGTGCCGGCGAAACACAAGGAGTGTTACGCGTGTTACTTGTTGAACGAGCTGAGCGCGAGCACGATCATGATGTTCACGAGGACGTGCGAACAGACGAGAAAGTTAGCGCTGGTGGCGAGAAATCTTGGATTCAGCGCGATTCCGATTCATGGGCAAATGTCGCAGCCGAAAAGGCAAGGCGCGTTGAATAAGTTTAAAGGCGGCGAGAGAAACATTTTAGTCGCCACGGATGTGGCGTCGAGAGGTTTAGATATTCCCAGCGTCGACGTGGTTATCAATTTCGACGTCCCGATGAATAGTAAGGATTATGTGCACAGAGTTGGAAGAACCGCGCGAGCCGGTAGAAGCGGGTTAGCTATCACGTTAGTCACGCAATACGACGTGGAATTGTATCAAAAAATCGAACGGCTCATCGAGAAGAGATTGGAGAAGTACCCGGTGGAAGAAGAGCAGTGCCTGGTGATGTTGGAACGCGTGAACGAGGCTCAAAGGATCGCGGCGAGTCAAATGCGAGACGCGGACGCGAAGAAAGGTGGTGGATTTAAAAGGATTCGAAATGATGACGTCGGCGAGGACGATTTGAGCGCGATTATCGGGAGGAAGAAGTACGCGTTTGGCGACGAAAAGAAAGGCATGAAGAAGACGAAACAGAGCGGCGGAGGCGCGAAAGGATATAAAGGTCGCGGGCGATAAAAAACAACACTTGACGACAAGGAAAAATCGATCGACGATTTTTGTACCATATCATGACGCTATTCATCTTCCTCGCCAAAGCTCAAACCCATTATCGGCGGTTTCGTCTCCTTCTTTCGTTTCTTTTTACTCGCGGCCATTTTTTCTTCGTCTTCTTTCTCGTTTTCATCGTCGCTCGTACCCGGGCACTCCCGCGTCATCAAATGCGGCGGCAGCATCGGCCCCGCCGCCGCCTCTAAAACGACCGCGTCGTCTTCCGCTACAACTACATCATCTTCATCTTCATTATTATTATTATTATTATTATCACCCTCCTCCCGTTTCTTCTTCCGTTTCTTCTTTTCCTCTTCCTCCTTCTCCTGCGTCTCTTTCAATCGTTCGACGATCTCTTTAATCTCCCTCTTATTCGTCATATCCGCCGCGTACTTACGCTTCGCGCTCTTCAAAAGCACCGAGACATTCTTCTTCGCCAAGTACTCCACCAACTCCTTGTTACCACTCTTGACGGCAAAATGCATGCAGTTTTCGTTCTTGCTCGTTTTCGCTCGAACGTTCGCGCGATTCGTCCTCTCTCGCGAGAGGAGCGTTTTGACGATACCTAAATGCCCTTTCATGCATGCAAAGTGTATCGCCTGCACGCCATCCGCGGCACCAACAGTCACATCCGCTCCAAAATCGAGCAATCTTTCCACGATTGCTTTTTCATTCGCCCAAGACGCTAAGTGTATCGCCGTTCGTCCGTGCATGTCTCGTTCGTTGATGATGTGGTTGTTGTTGTTGTTGTTGGTGGTGGTCGGGGAAGAATGTGATGCGAGCAGTTTGGAGAGCGATTCGAGGTCACCTTCTCTCGCGGCTGCGTGTAACGGAGGTACGATTGGTTTCTTTGTTATCGACATCGCTCCGTCTTCTTCTTCTTCTTCTCGCGACGGTGGATTCTCGTCGCGCTTTGGATGCTTTTCCTTCTCTTCTTCTTCTTCTTCTCGTGAATCCATCGCTCTCGCTAATTTTTTGTGTGAAACTTTTCTTCTGTTTTCTGTTCTGTGCACAAGGTACGAAAATATCTTTCATAACGCGAGAACATCATCACTTCAACCACCTCTGAATTGAAAACGGATGACACGCGTTGGAACGACTTTCGCGCGCACGAGAGCAGATTTTCCTCTCTGCTTTTCACCGAGATGATCTCAGAAAACATCGTCATCATCGTCTGCTTTCGTACAAAGCGTATTTAAAATTGAGGACATGCAACACATGCATTAAAAAACGGCAATATTTTGTATTTTCGTCAAAAATATTTTCAACACACAGAGGCAAAATTTAAAAATACGACCATCTCTCTCTCTTGCCTACTATGGGCATCGCGCCGTCGCACTTTGAAGAACACCAACAACGAGAAGAAGAAGAAGAAGAGCAGTCAGCAAAAGCACTAATGATGATGAACGCGCACCACGCGCGATCGATCAGTTTTGGGGAGGAGATTCCGAGCGATTTAGAGTGCACTATTTGTGCCGAGGTACGTGTCTACTCTTTTGTATCGGAAATAACCTTCTTATTGGGGGTGACGTGTTTTTCGCGCGCGCGCGCGCGCTGCTTCGAGAGCGCAGAAGGGAAGAAAAAAAGAGAGTGAGAGAGAGTGTCAGCGGAGCGTTTGCTTGTGGCGATTCCCGTGACGATGTGTGACCGATGCGTCGTATGAAGGCACTCCTCTCTCTCTTTTCTGTCTCTTTTCTGTCTCTTTTCTCTCTCTCGGAGAGACTTTCAGTCGATTTGAATACTTGCTTCTTCTCTTTTTTTCTTTCCTTTCTCTCTCTCTCTACATCTTTCTCTCATTTACGTTTACATCAAATAACCACAACAGCCGAAATCTAACCCGGTCTTTGCGGGATGTCGCGTGCATTCGTTTTGCGAGGCGTGCCTGAAGCAATGGGCGTCAAAATTTCCGACGAAAGCGATGGCGCCCTGTCCCGTGTGTCGCGAAAAATTTTCCGCGTTATCGCGTAAGTTTAAAGTCGACGAACAGTGCGAAGAGAAGTTGTGCGCGTTTATAGTGAAATCGTGTCCGTGTAAGACGTCGTTCAAATTGAGCGAACATCGAGAGCACGTGGCTAAATGCGAGGCGCACAAAGAGTTTCGCGATGCGGCAGCCAAGGCGGTGGAAGAGGCAAAGAGGAGAGAAGAGGAAAGGAAAAAGTCAGCGGCGGTAGCGGCGGCGACGTCCACGCAAAATTCGACGAACAGAGGAGGATCGGGGACGAACGTTTCGTACGCGTGTCCGTTGTGCGAGGACGGTTTCAGACACACGTTTACGTCCGTCGAAGGTTTCACGAGGCACGTCATAACTGAGCACGGTACGTCGAGATCTTCCGCCGTGTGTCCGATATGCGCCGCGATGCCTTGGGGACGCCCGGACTACGTCTGTCAAAACATCGTCGCGCACGTGTCGTTACGACACCGATTCGCGTACGAGGATTTTACGGCCAACGTCGAGGAGGAAGAGAGGGATTTCCAGCACGCGCTGGATATGAGCGCGGCGATTGAGTTGGGTAACGAGAGTCCAATTGCGACATCGAGCGACGACGACGAGGAAGGAGAAGAGGAGGAAGAAGATTCCGTCACGTTTTACGCGCGAGTGCGCTCGTTTTAAATCTATTTCGTGACGCGCGAGATGTTGTGTTCGGCGATGATGTGAAAAATTTGAGCAAACCAGTAAATCTGAACATCTCTGATTATTCAAACGAACCGACTGAGCCGAATTCACTAGCCGTCGTTAAGTAGAGTAAGAAATGAAAGACATTGCGCACGCGCGCCCGCTGGCGAGCGTGGCGTCTGTACATACACACATTTTGTTTGTAAAACTAACCTTGTAAACCAATAAATACAAAAATCTTTCGATTTCTCTCTCTCTCTCTCTCTCTATATGTATAAATATTCCTATGACTTCTTCTTCTTCTTCTTCTTCTTACATGCGTCCGGTGTAACTCGGCGACGTCGTGTACTTGGCCGAAGGCGGCATGCCAGAAGAAATATTTTTCCCGAACGGCGTGCCGTCGTCCGCTTCCGCGGCGGGCGCTTCTCCTCCCTCGATTTCTTCCTTCTCGCGCTCTAATTCTATGCGTCTTCTCGCAAACTTTTCGCGATCGAACGAGGACCTTTTCGCGTCTCCTGAGATTCGGCCCAACGGTGACATTTGTCTCGGTGGACCCTCTTTCATGTCTCCTAAACTTTCGCGGCTGGAATGCGAGATGGTCAAGTTGCCGATGGACGACGTGAGACTTTGTTGACTCGCGTTGCCGAGCTTTGATTTGTCGTACATCGGCGGCGGATACGCGACGTGATTGTTCGCGGTTGTTTGCATGTCGCTCAAGTTTTCACCGGAAAACGTGCCCACGTTCGCCATTCGAATGGACGATTGCGCTTGTAACGACGGCGAAGCGGCGCGGTTACCGAAGAGTTCGTCCATGAGTTGAGGCGGTTGGCCGCCGAGAGGATTGTCGTCGTGTAAACTGTCTCTTCGACCGGCGGCCCAAGCGGAAGTTTGCGCGTGCAACGCCGCGGCGCGTCTTTTCTCGGGAGAACCTGGAGAAGACGTCCCAACGTTAATGCTATCGACGACTCTTCCGCCGTATTCAAGAATTTTGACCGTCGAGACGCCGCCGATTAATTGGCAAAACACGCAAACGCCTCCGGGTTTAATTAAACCGAGTTGTCGCAACCGCGCCATGGCTTCGACGTCCGCCGCACCGGACGGATTCCTTCGCAGAGCGTCTAAAAATACGTCCGATACGTCCGAATCGTTGCTAATAATGTTACTCACTGCCTCGCGCCCGTCGGATAAAACAGGAATGATGCCTCGAATGATCAACTGTTGCCTCGCCTCCTCGGCGCCTTCGATGACCCAACTCAAGCTGCCGCCTCGAATAGACGGAATCGTCAAACTCATCACCGGACAAATCGGTCTGTATTTTGCAATCATTCGAGTCGTTTCCCCGGTGTGCGAAAATACGACGATACAGCTCGCGCGCGTTTGGTACGCGCACGAGACCGCGGCGTCGGCTAAAGACCACTTGTGCAACTCTTTACGCGAGACGTTGCTTATGTGCTTCATCCACGCGCTCTCTTCCTTCGATTCGCGCGCGTTACCTTTACCAGAAGGGAACTTATCGCTTCTACCTTCCGATAACGCGGAAATTCGAGAGGAAACGAACTTCTTTTGTCTCGCATATCGCGATTCGTAATCGTACACTCTATCCGCGGCGTTCGCGATGGCTAAAACAGTCTTGACGCATTCCACCGGGAACATCCCCGAGTAGGTTTCTTTACCCAACATTAAAGCGTCCGCGCCGTCTAAAACGATGTTTGCGATATCTGTCGCTTCTGCTCGGGTCGGTCGTGGCGCCTTAATCATCGAATCGACGAGTCTGGTGACAACCGCGACCGTTCCCAGTTCTTCGCACACGCGCAAGACGAACTTTTGCACGCGAAACATCTTCTCCGGGGCAATGACGGCACCCAAATCGCCTCTGGCTAATAAAATGGCATCCGCGACTTTACACGTTTCTTTGACGCTCTGCAACGCCTTCAACGTGTCCACTCGTGCAATCAACGCGACTTTCGGATAAAACTTTTGCGCCGCTCGTTTCAAATCCGCCAACTGATGGCTTCCCGTGGCGCCTCCGAAAGAGACGAAATCCACCGGAACCGATCGACTAATTTTTTTGAGCAACTGTTCGTCCCCGGGCGAGAGCGCCCCGGATTCGCGCCTGAACCGAATCGCGATTGAATTCCCGGCAAAACCCACGTCAAACTCTAAATCTCCGTCGCACTCGCACGTCACCGTCTCTCTCTCTACGTTTCTCACAATCAACTTAGCGCTCTTATCGTTGTTATTCCCAATCAACGGCGCGATAAAAATCTCATCCCCAACATCGCAGTGCGCCGCGAAATGCTCAAAGTGATCTCCCAACGGAATCGATCTCGCGCTGGTAATCTTTTGCGCCTCTTTCGTGTTGGTCAACTTCACCGCGCCGCCCCTTGAAAATTTCAACGACTTTTTCTTCTCGCCTTTCTTCGCCGGAGTAAACCTTTTCGCCGCCACGCTCTCCGACGAGGACAACCGATCGTCTCCGCGAGACGAAGACTCCTCCTCCTCCTCTTCGCCCGACGACAAAGCCGCCGAGTCTTCTTTCTCCTCGTCTTCTTCCAACTCCTCGGCGACTTCGACTCGGCACGTGTCCCCGCCAAACGCGAGGTACGTCGCGCACAATCGTTTCTACGTTTGTCGATATTTATTAAAGAGTGAGATGATGCGAGAGATGTTCTTCGTCGTCAGTACGTACGCGGCGACAAAACAAGCGCGCTGATAATAATGATACTAACACTTAAAAAGACGATAAGAAGAAACGTGTACCACGATTGACGCGACCGATGATGATGCTCTAAAACGTACCGTTATTTTCTGCGCTCGCGTCAGATTCTTCATCACCTCCTGAAACTCCTCGTGTGAACTGGTCGAGTGACTAAAGTCGTACCTCGCCACGGTCACGCCGCTTTCTAAAAACATGCACAAATCGTCCACCGTTTTGCTCATCTCCCCACCAATCGTGGCGATCACTTTGCACTTTTGGTGCGGCACCGGTGGTTTTTCGATCGAGGAGCACTTCTCCGCGATCGAAAGAACTTTCGAGGAGTGCTTGTCGTTGTTGGAAACGACGGAATCGATTTGGAAGTTGCTCAAGCCGTTCGTGCTCGGCCAGGAGTTCATCATACCCGCGGTGGACGATAACGCCCTTTTTAATCGAACCATATTCTTTCCTTGCTTCTTTCGTTGCGCTTCTTTACTAAAGTCTTCTCTTTCTCTCTTTAATAATAGCGGAGAAAAGCGGTGAAGAGTGAAGATCTCGAAAAGGCGGATTCTTAGGCTCTTTTTGCTGCAGAAAATACGGAAAGCGGAGAACAAAGTCAGCGGGGTAACGCTCTATCTCGTAGGTTTTCTTTTACTCTTTTTTGCTTTCGTATTGGTTCGTTACGAGTGCATGTTACAATTTATGTGTACACGTTTAGTATTTATTATGTTTGTCGCACACGTGTGCGTGCTTGTATTTGACGTGTCTCTCTTTTGTCTAACGAGCGCGAAAAGAGGAGTACGCTCTCTTTTTTCTCGCTCGCGCGTACGCGCCGTCCGGGGAGCTATTCTTCTTCTTCTTCTTCCGAGTCGTAGAACTCGTCGTATAACGTTCCGCCTTCGTATCGCCAACCGGGTGGGAGAGGACAGTTGGTGTCGAGGAGGTATTGTACACATTCGGGGTGGTTGTTCTCGTGCGCTCCTTCTAGGGCGCCCTCGTTCCAAGGCGCTTTGGCG
>Ga0213863_10002863_pt1 | contig 12074 bp, 11 predicted proteins | sample PICome_8_FD_160128 | JGI IMG/M metagenome (GOLD analysis project Ga0213863, IMG submission 160128) | Coastal seawater microbial communities near Pivers Island, North Carolina, United States - PICO497 | ecosystem: Environmental > Aquatic > Marine > Coastal | place: USA: North Carolina... | reverse complement strand
ACCGTCTTCAGTCTTAAAATGAAGATTTTGCTCCTCCTCTCCAGCATCAGAATCGGACGCCTGGCCCTCATCTGAAACGATCTCATCCATGGAATTCTCTCCCGTGCGCTCCAATTCTTCCTCGCTCACCTCCAAAACACCCAAAACACTGCCTACAGCGTAGCTCACACCCTCCTCTGCGAGGATTTCAATCACCTCACCCGCACAAAGAGCTGTCACCCCCATGGTAGCCTTATTGGTCTCGACCTCAATGACCTCTTGGTCCGCGACCACCTTGTCACCAACGGCAATGTTGAGCCTGATAATGGTGGCCTCCGCAATCGATTCACCGAGCTGAGGCATCATAATGGGAACTTTTGGCATGACTTTATTGGTTATGTTTATTAAGTAAATAATGCTGTATTTATCAGTAAGCCAACAACTTACGTAGTTCTTCTGCAATGGATTCAGGTGTCGGCCTGTGAGACGACCATAATTTGGGATGATACGGGATCGGCGTGTCTTTTGAGTTCATCCTGACAGGTGGAGCATCCAGCAAATGAAAGCCGTCAGCGCTCACTCGGGAGACCACCTCAGCCGTCACCCCACCCCATGGAAAAGCCTCCCCCAGGGCAAGCAGTCTTCCGGTTCGAGCCACAGAGGCGATAATGGTATCCGTGTCGAGAGGCTTGACTGACCTCAGGTCTACCACCTCAATTTCCCAACCACCGTCTTCCTGAAGCATTTCTGCAGCCCGCACAGCTTCATGAACCATCGCGCTGTAGGTAACCACGGTAGCATGTTTTCCGGGGCGTGTGATTCTTGCCTGCCCAATCGGCAGGTGATCACCCTCAAAATCCTTGGATTTGAGCCAACGATACAGGAATTTGTGCTCACAGTAGATCACCGGGTCATTCAGAGCGATCGAATCCAGTAGCATACTATAGGCGTCAGCCACGGTTGCAGGAGTAACCACCACCAATCCGGGATAATGAGCGTAAATGGATTCCATGCTCTGGCTGTGGAAAGGTCCTGAGCCCGGGGTTCCCCCTGATGGCAAGCGCATCGTCAATGGCACCGGCACGCCTGTCCGGTAATAGTGCGTGGCAGCTTGGTTGATGATTTGATTGAATGCGACCGACGAAAAATCAGCGAATTGCATTTCAAGGACGGGTCTGGCCCCCTCAATAGCTGCTCCTATGGCTACACCGGCCATGGCATCCTCACTGATGGGAGCATCCAGGACTCTTCCCGGATACTTGTCTTGCAGCCCCTTGGTTGCTTTGAACGCTCCCCCAAATTTGCCAATATCCTGGCCATAGAGGAAAACATCAGGATCCCGCTCCATGACTTCGTCAAGGGCGGCATGAATGGCATCTATGTAGGTAACATCACTCATGATTATCTCCGCATTTGCATTTCAGGGTGAGAATAAGCCATCCAATCATCTTTGTAGGGATCGGGAGCTTCTTCCTTCTGCGCGATTGCCACCGCTTCCTGAACTCTGTCTGCAGCCTCTTGCTGCCATCGCTCGACTTCTTCCACAGAAGCGAACCCACCTTCAATGAGCTGCTTGATACCCAGCTCGATACTGTCGCGCCCCAGGTTTGAGCTCTTAAGCCCTGCATCCACATAAGAGGCGTCATCATGTTCACCATGACCAGTGAGCCTCAGCATGGATGCGACAACCAGTTGAGGCCCTTCCCCATTGCGGGCACGACCCACAGCATCTTGCATCACCTCAATACAGGCAAGCATGTCAGTTCCGTCGACACTGTGGCCGCGAACTCCGTAACCTAGGGCCTTATCGACCAGGTCATGACAAGCAAATTGCCGGTCATTGGGTGTCGAGTAAGCGTATTGATTGTTTGCTACTGTGAGCACTAGCGGCAGCTTTTCAACCGCGGCTGTATTCAAACCCTCGTGAAAAGCTCCCGTGGAGGTGCATCCGTCACCGACACATGTTGCACCCACTACCCCATTCAATTCACCTTTGATACGCTTCGCCAGCAGCATGCCGGCAACAACCGGAATCGCAGCACCTAAATGGGAAATCATCGCTAGCATCCCCTCTGCCGGGCGACCACGATGAATGTTACCATCACGTCCTCGCATCGGGCCTTTCACTGAGCCGAGATAAGTTCTCGTGCAATCAATAATCTCTTCTCCAAATGCCGTGCGCCCGGCTTGGTCACGAATGAGCGGAGCATAGACATCACGCCCTTTTTCCAAGCAAGCCGCCATGGCTGCACTTACAGCCTCCTGACCTTTACCCAGATAGACACCGCCGACTATCTTGCCTGCTTTATAAAGACTGCCGAGTTTATTCTCGAGAACACGCGCAGTAAGCATTGCATTGAAGACCCGCCGCACGTGATCACGATCAACGTCTCGGCTGGGGTCTTTGGTTTCATTGGCCATATATATATCAGGGTTTGCTTATCAACCGGAGCGTCTCTCGGCACAGCATGAAATTCCACCCTTTCCACAGCATATTCATCGGGCGGGCGTGGCTTGAGAATAAAGACAGCAGGCACTCACCTGCAATAGCATTCTTCACCAAAGAATATCGGGTTTTCACAAGAAACCGTTGCATTCGCTCATTATTGCCTTCATAAAAAGCATTCATTTAACATTCACCCATTGATATCCGACATGGAACCCACCCTTCTCATTCTCGCAGCCGGCATGGGCAGTCGCTACGGCGGCCTCAAACAAATGGACCCGATGGGCCCCAACGGAGAGACCGTCCTGGATTACTCCGTATATGATGCCATCCAGGCAGGATTCAAGCGCGTCGTGTTCATCATCCGTGAAGACTTCGCCCCAGCTTTTCGTAAAGGCATTGGCGCCAGATTTGAGGGCAAAATTGAAGTCGAATACGCGTTTCAGAGCCTGGACGACCTCCCCTCAGGCTTCAAAGTTCCAGCAGGTCGTGAAAAACCATGGGGAACGGCACACGCAGTTCGCGCAGCTCGCCACTACGTCACCGGGGCATTCGCTGTGATCAATGCGGATGATTTCTACGGTGCAGATGCATACCTTCGCATCACAGACTATTTTAATAAGTCCTCTAAATCAGACGATGAAGTTTCTCACTACTGCATGGTAGGTTACCAAATCAACAAAACGCTCTCTGAGCACGGTGATGTCAATCGCGGCATATGTGCTGATGAAAACGGTTTGCTGACAGATGTTGAGGAAATTACCGAAATCAAACGTGAAGAAGACGGCCAGATCCGTGGCAACCGACTCGACGGGAGTCGTATCACCATTCCAGAAAGCGCCCTTGCCTCGATGAATTTCTGGGGATTTGACGACAACTTTTTCAGCCAACTCGAGAAGCACTTCATCACCTTCCTTGAGCAATACGGCAATGAAATGAAATCAGAATGTTACATCCCAACAGTCATTGATGATTTAATTCGCCAAAACCTTGCTGACTGCCGCATTCTCGAGACTACAAGTTCATGGTTTGGTGTTACCTACCCGGACGACAAACCGCACGTGGTCGACGCCATACGCCAACTCGTCGATCAAGGCGCTTACACGAGTCCATTGGGCTAATCAACACCTCATCACATCACCTCTTAGCACTTCCAGATGAAAATACTTGTCACAGGCGGCGCTGGATTTATCGGCTCTCACATCGTCGAGCATTTCCAGGGCAAAGCATCTGAAATACGGGTGCTGGATAACTTGCGCTCTGGATATAAAAAGAATCTCAATGGATTGGAATGCAAGTTCATAGAAGGCTCCATCACCGATCGGGAAACAGTCAGAAAAGCCGTCGACGGCATTGACTACATTTTTCACATGGCCGCACTGGTCTCCGTTCCGGAATCCATGAAGCGCATTTCAGAATGCGTGGACATCAATGTCTGCGGACTCATCAAGGTCTTGGAGGAAGCCGCTGCCGCCGGGGTCAAAAAAATCGTATTTGCCTCCTCCGCTGCAGTCTATGGGGACAACCCGTCATCACCCAAGCTGGAAACCATGTGCCCGGCTCCCAAAAGCCCATATGCCATTACCAAACTTGATGGTGAGCACTATCTGGAAATGTTCCATGCAGAGGGTAAAATACTCACCACCTCGCTTAGGTTCTTCAATGTTTTTGGCCCTCGTCAGGATCCCCACGGGGCCTACGCTGCCGCCGTCCCCATCTTTATAGAAAAAGCTCTACAGGGAGAAAACATCACGATTTATGGTGATGGCGAGCAAACCCGTGACTTCATCTATGTCAAAGACATCGTTGGTGCACTGGTTTACGCAGCTATGGATACCTCTATGAGGGGCTCTTACAACGTTGGCTACAACACACAGACGAGCATCCAAAACCTCGCCGACAGCGTTCTTGGCATGACCGATACTCCGTCGCAGATAGAGTATGCAGCTGAGCGCGCTGGTGACATCAAGCACTCACTCGCATCAGCGGACAAACTGATAGAGGCTGGTTGGCAACCCGCATTTGATCTCAATACCGGACTTGAGGAAACCGTCAGGCATTTCAAGGCACAACTTGGCCACTGAATTCCCCCCAACAGGCTTGAAGCGCGCTCTTGGCTCACTTACCGGCAAATCGGACATAGTGACATCAGGTCTTTTCAATTGCCTCAACAGGGCTATATTGCTCGCCTCCACTGATTATGAACAAGCTTCTGGGCATCTTCCTCACGCTGACCATTCTTGCGGGCCCTCTGCAAGCCCACGGTCCGCATGAACATGGAGATATTGGAATATTGAATTCCATATTGGCTCAAAGCATCACTAAAGCTCCCCAAAAACTTATCAAAACCAAGGATGCAAGTTCCGAGGCACCCGGTCCAAAGACAAAGCCCGCCCACACCTCTGATGATCTCGATGTCCGTGTAACCGTATTAGGCTACCATGACTTCTCCTCATCCAAAGAACCTACAGAGATGCTTATCTCTACCGACAAATTCCGCAGACAAATGCAGGCCATCAAGGATCTCGGACTGGATGTGATTAGCTTGGAGGATTTTATCGCCTGGAGGCGCGGAGAAAAAAACATCAAGGATCGATCCGTTTTGATCACCATCGATGATGGCTGGAAGTCCGTATACACCGAAGCCTTTCCTATCCTCAAGGACATGGGCTTCCCTTTTACGATCTTCCTCTACACCAATTATGTCGATGGAGGCTCAGGCGCTCTCACCACTACCATGATCAAGCAGATGCAGAAGCACGGCTGCAGTGTTGGTAGCCACTCGATCTCCCACCCATACCCGGCAACTGTCAAAGCCGAGCGCAATAAAGGAGAAGCTGCATACAGTTCCTATCTGGAAAGAGAAATGGGCCAATCTCGTAAAATTCTGGAAAAGAAATTCGGTAGCAATGTTACATCATACGCCTACCCTGGTGGCTTTTTTACCGGTGAAATGCTACCCATCGCTTCCAAACACGGCTATGAGTGCTTGTTTACCGTGCTTCCCGGAAAAACAACTCGCACGACATCAAGTTTCACCATACCCCGCTACATTATTCTCGGCACACACGATTATATTTTCCGCAATGCAACCAGTTTCAAAGCCACGAAGACAACAGCCGCATCTGAAGGCGCCATTGTTCAATCAACCAAACACCCGGTAATACCGGAGCCAGGATCCATCATCTCTACTCGTCTACCCACCATCATGGCGGATTTGTCCGAGGTCAACGACATCGATCCAGACTCCATTGTGATGCGTGTTGCAGGATTTGGCAAAGTTCCTGTCCAATACGACGCTGAAACTAAAACCGCAAAATGGACAGTGACCCGCAGACTGCGAAGCCGCACATGTGAAGTCAGCCTCCAGTGGCGTAGTATCAACTCCAAGGATTACGAGAAGCCCATGACTTGGATTTTCCTCGTTAATCGGGAAGCAGCCTACCAAGCTAAATAAAACAAACACCACAACACCCTATGTTCTCATCATTATCAGACAGCCTCGACAAAACCTTCAGAAATCTGCGCGGGGTTGGCAAAATCTCAGAGAAAAACATTACTGATGCGCTGCGTGAAATTCGTCTCGCCTTGCTTGAAGCAGACGTTGAATTTGGTGTAGCCAAGGACTTCATCTCCAGAGTGAAGGAGAAAGCCATGGGGGTCGATGTGCTAAAATCGATCAAACCCGGCGAGCAGATTGTCAAAATATTCAATGACGAGCTCACCGAGCTCCTCGGAGCAGACGCCAGCCCTCTCAATCTGAACCCGCCTGCACACATTCTACTCTGTGGTCTCAACGGCGCCGGTAAAACCACGACCGCCGCCAAGTTAGCCCTAAGGCTCCAGAAAGACGGTCGCCGCCCCTTGCTTATCGCCTGCGACCTCTACAGGCCAGCGGCCATTGATCAGCTGGCAACATTATCCGAACAAATCGACGTCCCATGTTTTACTCCCGAGGCGGGCGAGAAAAACCTCCTCAAGGTAGCCAAGCAAGCCTTGAAGTGGGCGAAGACCCAGAATGGAACCACGCTCATCTTTGATACCGCCGGACGTCAGGAAATTGATGACAACCTGGTCGCAGAACTCAAAGAGTTGCACCAATTTGTCCAGCCCGGTGAGACACTCCTGGTAGCGGATTCGGCCACGGGCCAGCAGGCGGTTTCTGTTGCCAAGCACTTCGATGAAGCCGTTGGCATTACAGGCATTGTCCTCACCAAACTCGATGGTGATGCCCGCGGTGGCGCTGCCCTCTCAATGCGTGCCGTTACCGGCAAACCTATCAAATTCATTGGTGAAGGTGAAAAACTTGATCAACTCAATGTCTTCCATCCAGAGCGCATGGCCAGCCGTATCCTCGGCATGGGAGATGTTGTCAGCATGGTAGAGACAGCTGCTGAGAACATTGATGAGGAAGAAGCCATGAATGCGGCCAAGCGCATGCAATCAGGGAAATTCGACTTCAATGACTTCCTTGACCAGATGAACATGCTGCGCAAGCTTGGCCCTCTGGACGGCTTGATGGGCATGCTTCCCGGCTTCAGCAAAATCAAAAAGCAAATTCCCAGCGAAGCTTTTGACGAAAAGCGCATGAAGCGCATGGAAGCCATCGTGCTCTCCATGACTCCACGGGAGAGAACCACCCCACAACTCATCAAAGGCACAAGACGCAAGAGAATTGCTGCCGGATCAGGAAACACGATCATTGAGGTGAACCGCTTCATCAAGCAATTCACCCAAATGCGCAAGATGATGAAGTCCAAGGGCAAGATGAAACAAATGATGCAACAGCTAGGCGGCATGGACGACATGGGTGACATGATGGGCGGCATGGGCGGAGGTGGTAAATTACCCAAGCTCCCCTTCTAGTCACTCGGCAGTCATTCGGTTCATTCGGATCGCCCAAGCAGCCTATTGGTGTCCTCAACACCCAGCCCTTGTTGGTCTTTCCAGTCAATAATGTCGGGCTGTTTGTAAACTCGCCGGCGGACATCTGTCTCAGCATCACTGACGCGCTCGATGCGTTCTGAGCCTTGCTCAAGCGCTGTCGTTCTGTCGTAAGCAGTGGTAGCATATGTTTGGCCTTGAACACCGGCTTGCTTGCCTCCTGCCTGTGCTTGCTTACGCACAAACCATGGCTCCATCTTGTAATGATTGGCATCGGTATTACCCTGATAATTCTTCCGGGAATACTCGGTGTTTCCTGACCAACGCTTCCTGGCATATGACTTGGTCGTATAGTCCTTGCCGCTAAAATCTTCGTTGGAAGCCATGTTGCTTGTTTTCCCTTCAAATGAACTACGCAGATCGGACTTCATGACAGGATTACCTTGCTCATCCTTGCCTACGCTAAAACGCTCGGGCTTGCCCCACGCATCCAGCCTGACCTGTGAGCGCGTTACCGTCCTCTTGCTGGCACAGGCACCCAGAAAAAGAAGGGTGACCACACCTACAAGCAAACCTTTATAACCAAACATGCTGCGTAGATATTGCCACCGATTGACTCCATCATCAAGTAACGATTTTTTGAGCGTCCCGTAAGATTGATACAATTTATTCGTGCCTCGGATTCACTTTTTGGCTTGCATGCCATCATGAGCAGGCAAGATGCAGCCAAATCCAGACTAAGATCAGAGATCAGATCATGCCTGGCTTCACTTCCGGCCGAAACCGTTGACTCAAACTCGCTTCTGACATGCAAGCATATCGCAAGCTCACAAGAGCTTCTTGGCAAGCCCCAAAGCATCGGCCTATACGCAGCCATTGAACATGAAGTCTCCCTCAAGGCACTGCACGATCTATTGCCCGCAAAAAAATTTGCCTACCCACTATGCCAGCCGGGTCGCCAACTCACCTTTCACCTTGTCAGCAACATCAACGAGTTGACTCCCAACTCTCACAGCATCCTCGAACCCACACCAGACATACATGCTGAAATTGAGGTGGCTCAACTTGATCTCATCCTCTGCCCTGGCCTCGCCTTCGGCCGGGACGGCTCAAGGCTTGGGCGAGGACTTGCATACTATGACCGGACCCTGAAAACATTCAGTGGACCCAAAGTAGGTGTTGCCTTCTGTATCCAGACCCAAGACAGCGTACCACATGACGCCCATGATATTGCGATGGACTACCTTGCCAGTGAGGCAGGCTTGTCAGCTACCACACCTTTGAGAGGATAGCGCTTTGCAACTCCTCCATGGCATTACTTTCCCGCTCTGTAGCATCATCATAACCAGCTAAATGCAACAGACCATGGACCACATAGAGCATAAGTTCTCGCTCAAAATCGTTGGCGTATTCCTCTGATTGGCGCTTTGCTGTCTCCACGCTGATGTGAATTTCACCATGTGCAAAAGTTATCACATCGGTCGGCCCCGGGATATTCATGAACTGAAGATGCATCTCCGCTATCGTCTCATCATCCACAAGACTCACTTCCACTTCATCAATATCCTGCAATACAGATGACTCACCTCCGAGCTGCAGTGCCTCTGACACAGCTTTGCGGCCACTAAGCTGAAGGCGATCACACAAACTCGCCTCCAAGCTCATCACCGCTTGATGATTATAAACATTAAGCTCAGGCATGGATATAAGCCCACGGGTTCATTAGGATTTCACCTCAAGCACGGCATCCTCCACAGTCTTGACCTTGTCTTGGTCTGAGGATTTACGCGATTTCTTATCCTTCCCACCATCCTCTTTCGGATAATTGATTCTCGTGTGCATCATACTGCGCAACGTCGACGCAAAACTCTCACAGATCTTTTTGATCTCACTCATGGCAAGCTCGCTGTTATCGAGCTGGCCATCGGCAACACGGGACATAACCACCTCATTGACCTGATTGCGTATCTTTTCCGGCGTTGGCTTGCGCAGAGTCCTTGATGCACTCTCTACAGCATCAGCCAGGCTGATGATCGCGCTTTCCTTGCTGCTCGGACATGGCCCCGGGTAACGGAAATTCTTCCGGTCAACCTCGGGAATATCTTCCTTGTTTTCGAGACCCTTTGCCACCTTACTCGCCATTTCATCACGCTGCTCAATGGCTTTGTGATAGAAGTATTGAACCAGTGAATCACCATGGTGCTCACGTATGACGTCAATGATCTTCGGGTTGAGTTTATGTTTGATCGCCTGATCCACACCATCCTTCACATGGGCAATGATGACAATGGCACTCATGGTAGGCGTCAGGGAATCATGCGGATTACGATCCCCCTGATTTTCGATAAAATACTCGGGCTTACTGAGCTTGCCAATATCGTGGAAATACGAACAGACGCGACACATCGCAGCATTGGCACCCACTTCCTCTGCCGCGGACTCGGCCAGAGTGGCCACCACCATACTGTGATGATAGGTTCCGGGTGCTTCCAGTTGAAGTTTGCGCAGCAACTTGTGGTTGAGATCACTTAGCTCAAGCCAACTGATATTGGTGGTAACAGAGAACAAACTCTCCAGGGCCGGCAACAGGCCACTGACAAGCATACCGGTAAACAAACCAATCGAAACCGGCAACATGCACTGGCCTATGACAACGGCAATCGAGCCGCCTTCTGCGAGAGCGGTAAAATTGATCTTATCGAAAGCCACGCCCAGCAACAAAGTGGTCACCCCCACGTAGAAACCAGCCCGGAGCAAACTTCCCCTACGGCGCACCGTGCGAGTCAAAGACACAGCCATCACGCCCGAAATCAGTCCGATAATGATATAACAAAAAACATCGGCAACGGGAACGAGCAAGGCCCCATACAAACTTGCACTCAGGGCAGAGAAAACACCCGCGTGCCTGCCACAAAGAACGGAAGCCACCATGGGCGCAAAGGCCAAGGTTGATAAAAGGATCCGGTAATCATCAGACCAGGAATTCAGGTCAATGATATGCATGGAAAGCCTCACCAGTGCCAGATGAAGCGCAATGCCGCCGAAAACCAGAGCTACTTGCTCATTCGCATAATTCAGTGCGTGTCTGGTATGATAAATCAAAATCAAACCGGCGGTCACAATGAGACAAAGCATTCCTCTGCGTAAGCCGCTATCACTGAACAAGGTGTCCTCAGATCTGTAGAAAGCAACGAGGAGGCACACCAATGCCGCAAACAGAGGGTAAATAAGTATTTTGAGCCACACACTACGTTGCATCGAGTCCACCACAGCATTCTCGCTCGTGGTCGAAGTACGGCGCTTTTTACCGGATGACATGCCCTTGTTTGCGAGGCGCCATCGCTTAATAGCATCAATAAAACCCATAAAGATAGATTGGATGTTTAGGAAGGGAACAAAGCAATGCCCGTGGCTGGTGAGACTAATTGCCTAAAATGGATGACATTGCCTTCAATACTGCGAAGGGACGCAATGAGCGTCCCAACCGAGTGTAAGCTACTCCAAGATCGAGCTCATTACAACACCATATTACACGGATTTCGAACGTACGTTTAAATTCCCTCAACAGGAATATCATACTCTGTTTGTGCATGTTATGAATGCCTCAAAGGGTGAATGAGGTGCCGCCCCCCTGTAAGCCGGATTCTGTCCTTACCACTATTGTGGCAATGTACGATCATTTATCTTACCCCACCAAGTGGGGCACCTCCCTTGCGGAATGGTGCGACTATTACCCGGGGATTCTGAACGAGCGGGCTACCCTTCCCCTGTTTTGTCTTGCGCCACGCGGGGTTTGCAGTGCCTCCTTGGTTACCCTTGGAGCGGTGGGCTCTTACCCCACCTTTTCACCCTTACCCCGGACTCGTGAGAGCCAGAGGCGGTTTGTTTTCTGCTGCACTTTCCGTCCGGCCGGCTTGAACCGGCCGTCCCTTGTTATTCACAAGGCACGCTGCCCTATGGCGTCCGGACTTTCCTCAATGACTCGTGAGAGCCACTGCGACCGTCCGGGGAGCGGCAAAGCAAACCTATACCCAATGCTACGGAATCCAAACCCGAAATATAAGAATCTGCTTTCTCGCTTTTTTTCGCACTTGGATTTTACGATTTTAAACTTAGAACTATCAGCATGTCCCACATCCTTGAAACCTACGCCAAGTTCCCACTGACCGCAGTGCGGGGTGAAGGCGCGCGTCTGTGGGACAGTGAGGGAAATAGCTACCTTGATTTCTGCGGGGGAATAGCAACATGCAGTATTGGTCACTGCCACCCATCCCTGAGCAAAGCGATCGCTGAGCAATCAACGACCCTGATGCATTGCTCCAACCTTTACCAGATCCCGCTCCAGGAAGAACTGGCACGTGTCATCGTCGAGGACTTCACCCAAATCCCCGGCAAGGTGTTTTTTAGCAATTCAGGAGCCGAGGCCAACGATGGCATGATCAAAACTGCGAGGAGGTTTGGCCACGCACGGCCCAACCAATCAGGCCAAGCAAGATACGAGGTCATCACCTTCAACAACTCTTTCCACGGCCGAACTCTCGGCTCGATGGCTGCTACCGCGCAAAGTAAGATCCAACAAGGCTTTGACCCGATGCTCCCCGGGTTCCGCTATGTAGCCCTCAATGACATGGAAGCCCTAGCCTCTGCAGTCAGTGATATTACAGCAGGCATTATGCTCGAGCCCATTCAAGGGGAAGGAGGCATTCATGAAGTCACCCCTGAGTTTCTGGACTACGTGGCCCGGCTTTGCAAAGAGCACGATTTA
>Ga0213863_10002861_pt1 | contig 12077 bp, 13 predicted proteins | sample PICome_8_FD_160128 | JGI IMG/M metagenome (GOLD analysis project Ga0213863, IMG submission 160128) | Coastal seawater microbial communities near Pivers Island, North Carolina, United States - PICO497 | ecosystem: Environmental > Aquatic > Marine > Coastal | place: USA: North Carolina... | reverse complement strand
CAACAGCTTTTTCCCAGAGACCTTCTGGTTTATTATCCTCACCGATATCTTCGGAGGGTTGACCCAACTGAACTGTCGTAGGTAATTCTACGTGAGGAATTGACCCTAGTATGATAGGTGTCTGAGAGTTCATTCCATCCATAAACATACCAAACACCAATGCATTCGGTTGAATCTGGGGCATACGACCTATTCCCGATACTCCACCTTCGGTAGTAGGGAGAACACATTGTGCCCAAGGTAAGTCTTTCTGAGGAATCAATCGTGTGGAACTAGTATGTAGTCCATGAACTCTAATCTTGACCCTACCCTCAAATCCGTAAGGAGGAGACGCATCCACAACGGTTGCAATAAACCATCGTGTATTATCGCCATAATATTCTGATAGAATAGGTTTCATTACGGAAGTCTCTCTAGTTTACAAACATTCATTGAGACTGTATGTTGAGTCCCTGAAAATGTGTGACGGGTGTCATAGATAATAAAGTTACCAGACTTACCCTTATCTATCAGTTCATCTTCACTTCCAAATGAAGTTGATTCTATATCATCGTTGACAATTTTTAGATTTACGATATCACCAACACTTGCTTTAGAAACAATAAAACCCGCACCCTCAACTACAACATTCATCATATTCTTATAGAGGTGATTCTTAATTGCACGACTCTCTAATTTTTTCTTAAACTTGGTTGCATCAAACTCATCATGATAACTTTTATATCTACCATATGTTCCACTTGAAGTTACTGTATGAAACTTCTGTGCTTCAAATGTATCAACAATAGAATCATCTATTTTAAAGAACGGGTCAAAGACGTTTTGATTTTCACCAATGACTTGTTGATTCTGAAGATTTGATAATGTGTTTCTGATACTATGATGTTGTGAAAAAATCTGACCAGTATTCAAATTAGTATTAGAATAATTAGCAGCAACAGCACCCTCTTGAATTAACTTGAGTGTGTTCCCCATCTTAGATGTTTTCATATTCTTAATAGTAAAGGTTTTTTCCAACTCCGTTTGTGTCTCTGCTTTAGCAACGTTTGCGGGATTAAATGTGTACGGTAATTTTGAGTTAAATGATTTTTGTAATAACATGGAATCAAGATTACCCAGACGAAGATTATCATCGTGCATTGATGCATATGCAAAGAACGGAGAACCTGTTATTGTTGTTGCACGAGCAGTTAACCACTTAATTGCATCTATTGGATGTAGGTTAGGAATGATTCCTTTTATATTAGTTTGAACTGGTTCGGACTTTTTACCATTACCAACAAACAAGTAGGAAAGGTCTACGTCCATATTCATTTCAGTTGCAAGTAGTTTGGTCAAGATTGTGTCAATAGTACCACTGAAGGATTTACTAATCTTTTTTAGACTACTAAGAAACGCATGTTCATCCAGTAATGTAAACACGTACATACTAGATTTACCATTGTCGTTTGATTTGATAGAACGTTCTACTCCTGTCATAATAAAGACACGTTCAAATACAGTATCCAAATCATTATCAACAGATGATAACTGAATCAGGAATCTCTCTGTCCCTTGGAAGTTCATCTTATCAAAGAGTCCTTTATCATCAAGAATAACAACCGTACCAGTTAGATAAGGTTTATCTAGACTCTCAAATATATTAAGTTCTGCAACAGATGTTCTTACATCAAAGAAGTTTGAGGCAAACCCGCCCATGCGGTCAGCACTAATTGCCGCTTCAGTAATCTTAAACTGTTGTGATTGTGTGGTCTTTGACATTAACGAACCCGTTGTTTTTGGAAGTTATTAAATTCACTTACAACTTTATTTACTACGTCTGGTTTTAAAACGTTTATCTCTTTTAGTTCATCGTTGCGTCTTTCAAGTCTATCTCTATAAGTCACCGCAGTCCAACTAGGAGAAGGATTTGCAAAGTCAAATAAAGTAAGGTCTTGATATACACCATTCGCATCTTCATAATGATGAACTGAATTGTATTGTTCGGATTCTTTTACTAGGGTTGCCGTGAAGGTTTCACCGTCTTCAACACTAATATAGGATATCTGTTCGGTTGGCCCAAAGTTTACTAGATTGGGTTCTTCTCCAGTATCAATAATAAGTTGACCCATATCTAGATTACGTTTGATGATTGTTCCAGTCGTAGCACTCGTGATACCAGTGACAACTTGACCCACAGGAAAAGAGTTTGAGATATCAGTATTTGTTGTTACAGTTCGGTATGGGTACTTAGATTTCGCCTGCTCTAGTATGTCGGGAGTAGCAACAGGCCAACCAGATTGACGAATGTGGTCATTCAATAAGTAAAATGTCCAATAGTAATCGGTTGTTCCATATAACCTATACGAAAGTGTATCGGGTCGGTCACCACTGATAATCGTATACTTGTTATAAAAAGAAATGTTATCTTTTAATCCATCAATGATATCAACATATTGCGTTAGATTGTCAAACAGAACGGGGGATTCGTTATCACCAAATCTATAACCAACGACTTGTACATTTTTAAAATATTTTGTTGACATTAGAATCCATCCTCTTCAACATCTTTTCTGTTGAGTGTTCTTGTTTCTTGGAACGCAAGAGTCATTTCAATCTCTTGGAAGTTACCATCCGAATGCATAGACATCGCAGTATTGTTATACGTAACACCAACATCTCTCAAGAAACATGGTTTGATTTTAGTCGCAATCTCTTCTCCATCATACTCAATAGTAATCTGAAACTTGTTTGGAAACTTATAACCGATAGAGATTTCACTACCACCGACAGGTAGATTAATATTCTCTGGATACAACTCTGTTCTAAACAGTTTGATGATTTGTTTTATTTCTTCCGCTTCCTTTGGAGATGTTGCGATAAATTTAAATGCAAAGGAGAATTCTCTTAGACCTACAGATTTAAATAGTACACGAGTATTGGGGTTTGTCGTAACACCCGCAGCAGACCTAAATGCACCCGATACTTCATCTGGTAATGCGGATGCAAGTTTTACTGTACCGAGTTTTGCCACGTCCGCTCCAGTAGAACCACCAGTCAAACCCGCAGTAAGAGTTTTAAGTCCACCCTCAATAAGATTAGAAATTGCACCACTACCAGACTTCAGACCAGCTTCCGCTGCACCACCTAGTCCACCCAAGTCCATATTTTCATATGCAACATTGTCACGATACTGAAGACCTACAGGGAGATATAAAGAAACTTGTTTGTCCAAGTCAATCAGCGGTTTAGGATTTGTTATAGTAACATTAGTACCTTCTTTGAATTCTCGGACTGCACTTGTTACTTCTTCGGGATTGTCTGATTGAATAGCGTCACTCACACCCGCAGTCAGAGAACTAGCAAAACTTGATACTGCTTGAGCAACATTACCTAGGTCTGTTGGTGGTTCTTGCATTACATTGAAAACAAGTCTACCTTTGTACTCATCAGGATTATTGAGAGGATATTCTAGGTTGATTCGTTTTTTTGCTTCTTGAACGCCAGGCTTTTCCCCAGTCGCTGCTTGACGTATCTGAGCAGGAGTAAGAACGTCCCCAACTTCAACATCATTAATGTTTGTGACTTCTCGTGCCATTATATTAATCCGATAAATAGGTTAAAAGTTTCATCTTTATTTATAAGGTTTTTATGGCATATTCGGGAAGATACAAGGTAAAAAATCCAAAGAAGTACGATGGTGACCACACAGATGTGGTATACCGTTCTTTATGGGAAAAACATGCATTTAAGTGGGCAGACGATAATCCCAAGGTAAAGAAGTGGTCTTCCGAAGAGGTCATTATACCATACTTATATGAGGTTGACAAGCGTTATCATAGATATTTTATGGACTTGAAACTTATCATGGAGGATGGGTCTACTTGGTTGATTGAGATTAAACCAGATAAAGAGACCAGAATACCTACCAGTGGTCGTAGAACTAAACGATTTATATCAGAAAGTATGACCTATGTCAAGAACGTAAACAAATGGGAAGCGGCAAACGAATATGCAAAAGACCGTGGATGGAAGTTTGCTATCTGGACTGAGAAGAATGAACCATTGAAGTCTCTTATTCCCAAATCAACAAAACCTTTAAAACCCTTTCAAAAACGTAAAAAATGAATCACGCACTAATTATCACGGGAGCGAATATAACGTATCCAGTTGGATATAGTGGTCGTGATATGCCTGTACGAGGAACAGGAGCACACAGGATTGCCTCACATTTAAGAGAGACAAGAGATTGGGATGTTGAAGTTTTAGATTTTATTGATGCATGGTCAGACGAAGAACTATCAGACTTTGTTGATAGTCGGGTTACTCGTAACACGAAATGGATAGGTTTCAGTGTATTTTTTACATATGCTATTTACTACGCACCACCATTGGTAGTAAAACACAACAGACTTATAAGACACATTAAAAAGAAATACCCTTGGATTAAAATTGTCGTGGGTGCAAACAAACTTGTAAATGTTATACGTCACGAGAATGTAGATTACTTTTCCGTGGGTAATGGAGAACATGCAATCGTTGCTTTGTGTGATTACTTTGTTGGTAATGCATCTGAACCAAAGGTCAAAGAGATGACCAACCCATTTAATCTTATTGATATGACCAATAAGAAATTTAAAATCATTGATTGTTTTAAGGACTATCCCGCATTTCCACACAAGAACCCAAGAACATCATACGAAGAACGAGACTTTATACAAAAGAATGAAGTGTTAACTATAGAGTTATCACGTGGATGTATGTTTAAATGTACATTCTGTGACTATGCACCACTGGGTGTCAAGGGAGACCATACCAGAGATGCAATAAACTTTGAAGAAGAGTTACGGGAAAACTATGATAAATGGGGCGTGACTCGTTACGTACTTGCGGACGAGACTTGTAATGACCGTTCAGAGAAGATTGAGAAGTTTGCTAGTGTTGTAAAGACATTACCGTTTCAACCGCAGTTTCATGGATTTGTTAGAGGAGACTTGTTTGTAAAACGAGCGAGAGAAGACTGGGATAATATGATTACTATGGGATTCACCAGTCACTCTATGGGACTTGAGTCGTTCAATCATGCGTCTGCAAAGTCAATCAGAAAAGGAATGTCCCCTCTTATAATACAAGAAGGGCTGTTGGCAGGAGAAGAATACTTTAGAAAGAACGTATTATCGGGCAATCACTACAACGGAACACTATCAATGATTGCGGGATTACCACACGAAACATTTGAGACTCTTGATGATACTGCGGATTGGTTGAACAAGTATTGGAAGAACCAAGTAACAATGCATGGACTATATATATCGCAACACGTGGGTCATGATGGTATTGATGCGGTATCTGAAATAGAAAAAGACCCGTCAAAGTACGGATACACATGGAGAGATAAGACCCCTATTGATAGGATAGTTGAATCGTATTATTATACCAATTGGGAAGTAAAACGAATAATACCAGATAACGTTTCAATACATGATATGATAGAAAATCGTAACGTTGATTGGTTGAAACAAGAAGAACTAAAAGACCGAGCAGAAGAAACTATGCAACGTGCATGGGTACATCCAAGTGGAGATTATGATTTTATTGATATGGTAGAGTGGAGTGCGAAGTTTCAATCCGATAGAATACAAAAACTAAAAAGACCAGAAAGTCTTAGTGGTTGGCACATGCACTGGTATAGTATACTAGGATATAATTTGAATGATGTGTATTCTGGTAATCCACCGATTATAAATGAGAATGACGTTAGTAGATATTACGATTTTATTGAAAACTACAAAAAATCTAAGATAAATTGGTATAAATAAAGACATGAGTAATATATTCAACAGACTGGAACTACAGGCGTTTCGTGCGGGTGTAACACCTCGTACCAAGGAATCCCGTGAATGGTTCAGAAAGAAAGCATCTAATATGCGGTCTATCAATCGTGAAGCGTTGATGAAAGAAGACCAATTGAAACAGAGTGCCAAAAGGGGTATTATTGGTTCAATGCAGATGTTCTTCTATGACCCGAAGACTAAAGATAAACTTCCATACTATGATGCATTCCCATTGATTATCGTAGTCGGGCCAGCAGAGGGTGGATTCTATGGAATCAACCTTCACTATCTTCCACCTATCCTTCGTGCAAAAATGTTGGATGCGTTGATGGATGTTGCGTCTAGTAAGAACTCTGACGATGCAAAGTTTAATATTACTTACAAGAGATTACAGAGTATTGCAAAGATGCGATACTATAAACCGTGTTTTAAACATTACTTGAATGCACACGTTAAAAGTAAGTTTGCAGAAGTTCCCGCACCAGAATGGGAAATTGCAACCTTTCTACCGACTGCACAGTTCCGTAAAGCGAACTCACAGAAAGTATTCTACGATTCAAGACAGATGATAGGTAAAGACTAATGGCATTTCGTATTGACGATTTCAAGTCACAAGTGGGTGCAGGTGGTGGGTTTGCCATGGGGAATCTGTACAAGATTTTTCTACCCCCACTCAAAGGTGATTCCAGAACACTAAATCTGTTGTGTAAAGCGGCATCTTTGCCTGGCAGACAAATCCTATCAAACGAAAAACAGATAGGTCTTCAGACTACCAAAATTGCATATGGATATGCGGTGGATGATGTTACCTTAACTTTCCACTGTCTTAATGATATGAAAGTAAGAGAATACTTTGAGACATGGCAAAACCTCGCAGTAAATAACGAAACATATGAAGTTGGATATTTCAATGAGTATACTCATCCTGTTATCATTCAACACATTAAAAAGGGTACTTCTTTTCCCCTAAAGAAAAAGAAACTATTTGACTCTGGTAAACTCCCCTCATCTATTGCGGGTAGATTACCAAGACTAGGGCCACTTGACCTTGCACAAGGTGAATTGGATTTGAATGCAGTATTTGGTGATGATATCACTTATACTTTGCTCCTAGATAAAGCATACCCAACTACATTGAATGCAATTGAGTTGAGTGATGACGGACAGTTACTTGAAGTGTCAGTACAACTATCATACAAGAACTGGAAGTCCAAAAAAGGTGACAGCGTAGGTAACGATTTCGTTGAAGGTCTCGCTGGTGACTTAATTAGAAGATTTTTATAATATTTGGAGAATATAATGGCATTACCTAAGTTAAATGACAATCTAAAGTATGAGATGGTAATTCCGTCATCTGATATGGTTGTCACATACAGACCGTATTTGGTCAAAGAAGAGAAACTTCTTCTTTCTGCTTTTGAGTCACAAGACCAAAAACAGGCGATGAGGGCAATGGTTGATACCGTTGTTGCTTGTGTGAATGAAGATATTAAAACAAGTGACCTCGCAACATTTGATGTTGAGTACATGTTCACGCAGATTCGCAGTAAGTCGGTTGGTGAAACATCAACCCTACATTTTAAATGCGAGTCCGAGGAATGTGATTTAAGAACAACAGTTGATGTTGACTTATCGTCTCTTGAAGTTACAAAATCAGATGCAGACAATGTGGTTCAGATTACAGATGATATCTCTATTGAACTGAGATATCCTACTTACGATGGATTCGTAAAGAACTTCCGTGAGGGTGTTTCTGAAGCGGAGTTTGGATTCATGATGTTAGAAGATTGTATGGTTGCAATCATGACAGAAGATGAACACCATCTTGTATCAGATGTAAGTAAAAAAGAACTAAATGAGTTTATTGATTCAATGACAAACTTACAGTTTACAAAAGTTGGAGAGTTTTTGAAAACTGTACCAGTCATGAAAAAGGATGTAGAATTTACTTGTACATGTGGTCACGAAAATAAAGTGACACTGGAGGGTCTTCAAGATTTTTTTTAATATGCCTCTCGCATGATAATTTGGTCAATCATTTTAAGACCAACTTTGCGTTAATGCAACACTTTAATTATTCATTGTATGACATAGAACATATGATGCCGTGGGAGAGGGAGATTTATCTACTATTACTAGAAGAATATCTTAAAGAACAAGAAGAACGAATGAAAAACCAAAACGGATAAGACAATGGCAGAATTAACCATAGCACACCTTACTGAAGCAGTTCAGGTTGAAGGTATTAAAAGTGAAAAAAGAGATGAGAAACAGATTAGCGAACTTGCTACTCTGAATAAATCTTTTGCACAATACTTCAAGTCTATGGCTGCGGATAAACTAGACAAGCTTGAAGAGAAACGAGAGGCGGTGTCTGGCCCCAAACCTACGGGTAAAGACTTTTCGGATGCATCAAAAGGATTTGAAGATGCAATGAAAGTACCTTTCCTTGGGTTTATTGGTGCGATTGGTGCCGCTCTTACTGGTCTTGCGGTTGGTGTTGCAGCGGGTTTTGGTAAATATCTTGCCGCACTCGCAAGAACCTTTGATAATCTGACTGGTAATAAAATCAGTAAACAATTGTTAAAGGTTACAAAAAGTATCCGAAGTGGACTGTATGGTCTTATTGGATTAACACCCAATGGTAAGCCAGGCCCGACCGTAAACAAATTAATTAATTTTTTCTCAAAGATTAAGAACCCGTTCAATAAATCATTCAAGTTATTTGATTCTTTAACAGGTGGAATGTATAAGGTTCTCGGACTGGGTGTTGATGGTAAACCCGTTACTGGTACATCAAACTTTGTAAAGAAACTTTATAAAATTGGTAATATATTTAAACCACTAACCTCTCTGTTTGGAGAAAGTTTCAGGGGAGTTGGTGATACATTTAAGACCATTGGTGAAGTGGTCAAGAATGGTATCTCCAGAATAACTGGTGTCTTTAAAACTATCGGAAGTACGTTTCGTGCATTGTCGGGTGCATTAAAGCCTATCTTTGCAATATTTAAAACACTAGGTAGAGTAATCTTCGCACCTCTTACTTTGATAATGAGTATCGTTGATGGCATCAAAGGTGCAATAGCTGGATTCCAAGAAGAGGGTATTCTTGGTGGTATTCTTGGTGCAGTCGGTGGTGTCCTTGGTGGATTGGTTGGTATGCCTCTTGACCTATTGAAATCTGCTATCTCATGGATTGCGGGTAAACTAGGATTTGAAAACTTCTCTGAAATGCTAGACTCGTTTAGTTTCCAAGACGGCATCATGGATATGTTCATAGGAATTGCGTCAATATTTAATGGTGCAATTGATTGGGTCAAGAATGCAATTGGTGGTGTCGCTAATAAGATTGCATCATTCTTTGGGTTTGGTGGTGACGAAGAAGAACCAGAAGTAAAAGAGATTAAAGAAGGTAAAGTAGCGCCTAAAGTAGAAAACATTCCTGTTAAACCAGCACCTCAACCTAAAATGGTTGTTCAGGATGATGACTTTCATGAAGTGAGAGGCACAGACGAAGATGGATTTAATTATACAGAAACAAAAAGAGCCCCCAAATCTGAACAAGATATGATGGCGGCAGAAGCAGAACGTTACAAGCAACACATAAAAATTAATCAAGAACGTGTGGCCACGTATAATGCACAAGGTAAGGCTGGCAGTAAAGGTGCAATGTGGGCGGAAGAACGTATAATGAAATTGCAAGCGAAACTAGATGAATTACAAGCAAAACAATCTGCGGGTAACACAGTGATTGCACCATCAACAACAACCAATACGACCCAGTCTAGTAACACCGCAGTCTATGGTGACGCATCACCCGCTACGGATGATTTAGATAGAGTCGCATAAAAAAAAGGGAGACCGAAGTCTCCCCTTTCCCACATACAGTTTTTCTTAGTTTCTAATAGGACATCGTATGTGTCTTAACCTATTAGTCCTCAGCGGCGAGTTTCGCAAAATACGAAAGTGTATCATCTTCATCCGTGGATGCAGTGATATTTGGTTCAGGAGCAGATGCAATCACTTGCGGTTCTGCTTCTTTCGCCGCAACAACTTCTGCGGTCTGAGTCAAAGAATCATTCTTGACTGTAGAACCCGCACCAGTTGATTGACCCAATACAACCTCAAGACGACCTTTCAGTTCATCATAAGACTTGTACGAAGATGGTGCAGTGAACTCTGTCACATCATGCAACTGATTGTAAGTCGCTTCAAGTTTAGTTTCGTCTGCTTCCAATAGTGGTGCAGATGCTTTAAACTCTGACTTATCATAGTTACGATATCCCGCAACGTTACGAATCTTCAACTGGAAGTCCGCACCAGTCCAGAAATCAAACGGGTTGATTGGTTCTTCGCCTGGAAATTCTGGTTGCATCTTATCCATAATCTTGTCAAAGATTTTCTTACCGAAGTCGTAAAGGAATACTTTACCTTCGTTTGCAGGATTGGATGGGTCATTCACGACCATAATGTTTGCAACATAGTGAAGTCTACGCTTCTGTTTACGTGCAGTTTCCTTGTCTTCCTCAATACCAGAGTTCCAAAGACGTGAATTATATTCACTAACTGGGTCATTGTTACCAAGAGTAGTCAGAGACTTCTCAACATACCATTGACCAGTTGGCCCTTTGAAGAAGTGGTCAAAGTAACGTACCCAAGGTAGTTCTTGACCTTCTGCGGCAGGAAGGAAACGAACAACTGCGTAACCGTTACCAGACTCATCAACAGTCGGTTTCCAGAAACGAGTATCTTCGTATTTGTTTGTGGTTTGCTTACCACCAGACATTTCTGCGGCGGCATTAGCGAGTTTGGACACATCAGTCCGATTATTTTTTAGATTTGCAAAAGACATTGTATTCTCCGTATATTTGCGTATTAGTAGTATTTTGAGTATTCATTGTATCATAATCAAAAGGTTTTGTCAACTCTTTTATTTATCAATAGGGAGAGTTTCACCCTTATCAAGAAAATTAAGATTCATTGCTTCCAACTCAATCTTCTCTTTTACTGAGAGTGCGATATATTTTTTCACATCCTCAATCTCTAGGTTGTTCTGTTCACACAGATAAACAACCGTGTCCATGTATGTCATAGACTTTGTTCTAACACAGTCCTCCACCATCTTGGTGAATTTCTTTTTGTTCATGAAGTTAGACTCTTCTTCCGAAGAATCAACTCCACCCATAATCATATTAACTTTCGCCATCTTCAATTACCTCTTCAGTATCATTATCTATAACACGAATATCTTTCTTATATAGACTCGCATAATCTGAGTCACGTGCAAACTCTTCTGCGAGTTCTTTAGTCCAGACTTGTGCGATATCAGGATACCATGTATTGAGAGTTCGTTTGGGAGTTCCATCAGGATAGTATGCCATAGCATGACACACCTTCTGGATACGTCCCTCACGATTCTCACCATAACGAAAGTCAAACCATACACCATGAGATAAGTATCTTTTCAGATTATGGATATATGTTTCCAAGTCTTGATATTCTGCCCTCTCCTTAGAAACCTTAGAGGTCTTGTATGACCTCATCGCTTTCAGTTGTTCTTGATTGGACTTCAACCACTCTTTAACTTTTTTCCAATGTAAGAAATGGTCTTCTGGTAAATCTCTAATATCCTTATGGATAGACTTACTACCATCCGCACCTCTAGCTTCACGTGCTTTCGCAAGACGTTCTGTCGCTGCCTTCTTCTGTTCCTCAGTCATAGGTTTGCGAGTACGTTTTACTTTCTTACGTTCAAAACCAAGTTCCTCTAAGGCACGTTTCTTATTCGCTTCCCTAGTTCTCTTTGATTTTTCAGATGCTGTTAGTTTTTTGACCATATCTTATATAGTATATATTAAACTGCGGTAAATGTCAAGAGCGAATCAACACGGAATGAACGCCAGTCATTCACATCCAAATCAAATACACGAACTGCAATTTGGTTCTTTTCAGTATTTGCGTTTGCATCTGTCTTAGGCATCTTGTCCGCAGGTATCATATCAGATACCAATGTTGCTTTCATTTCACGAACTCCACCATCCTTTACTTTTGTAAACGATAAGTTCACGACACCTTCACGTAAGGTGTTAACGATTTCTTCATAGGTCATTTCATTCTCCATTATTAAGGGTCTCTCGGTTTTCCAATATATGAGGGGCAATTTTCGCAAGGTCTTCTAGATACATATCCCAAGGGTAGTGACGAAGGCAACTTGATGCCATCTTACGTATCTCAGTCATGTTATCTCTTTTGTATATACATTTA
>Ga0213863_10002857_pt1 | contig 12085 bp, 12 predicted proteins | sample PICome_8_FD_160128 | JGI IMG/M metagenome (GOLD analysis project Ga0213863, IMG submission 160128) | Coastal seawater microbial communities near Pivers Island, North Carolina, United States - PICO497 | ecosystem: Environmental > Aquatic > Marine > Coastal | place: USA: North Carolina... | reverse complement strand
CGGACGATTGCTTCCCCAAACCGGCAATTCCGCGGCACGCAGTAATTTCGACACCAAGCTCGGCTCGAATCGAATACGCATCACCTGGGTAGGCCTCTGAGGTTCTTCTGAAGCGATCAGTTCGATCCCAGATGCGTCCTGTTCTGAATTGGACGAATCCTCTAACTGATCAACATAACTAAATTCTGAATAGTAGGATTCAGGTTTTCGCAACGCGCCAGCAATTATCGGGTTCGACTCAATGTCTGCTCGACCTGAGACTCGAACCAAAACCTGAAGCAGCCCCTCCGCCGCGTCCTTCCGTCGCTGAGCATCACTTTGGCCTTTGGTGATTACGCTAGCGAGATACAAATCTTCGACCACTACCGCATTTATAGGTTGGGCGACGAAGAGGAGGAAAATCAGTAAACTTCGGGAACTTTTTAACACAAATTGCATTCTGATCTTATAGACCTCAAACAATGAGCTTATTTTGACGACCACGACCCTCTCAGTCTACACCTTTCCTCAAGCTGAAGCAGGGTTGCGCCCAGGAAATTATGGGTCCTTGCAGTCCTTCAATCCCCTGACTCGTATCAAAAGGATGATGGGCCCATGACCCAGAGGAAAGACAGGTAATGATCCAGCGCATTGCATACGCCTCGACAATCCCACGGCGCATTGGCTCAGTGCTTCTGGGAATGGCACCCCTGGTTTCAGCGTTTTTTATTTCTGGAGTACTGAATTCAGGGTTAACCAACAAAGCGATCGCATCGCAGGCGGCCAGCGGGTCACCCCAGGCAGAGACATCAGGCCCTATTACCATACCCCGACCTTTCAAGGTGATATACAAAGCCGACTATAAAGGACTCCCCATCAGCGCCACGGGCATTCGCGAGTTTTCAGTAATCGCAGATACTGATCAACGGATCTACTCCTTGGCGTCTTCTGCAGTGAGCATCTTTGCAAAGCTTACGGAACAATCCGATTTTACGATGGCCGCTGGGAAGGCCCAGCCCCTATTTTACCGATACGACCGAACAGGCCTCGGAAAAAACAAAAGTTTGCGCCTTAATTTTGACTGGCTACAGCATCAAGTTACAAACTTGGACTCCGGCAAAATCTGGTCGCTTCCCGATCAGACCCTGTCAGATCGCCTCCTGTATCAATTCCAACTTCAGACTGATCTTATGAACCTAGGACCCGAGATTACCTTGGGCCATGAGTTGAAATACCAAGTGCAGGACAAGGATCAAATCAAGGATTATCACTTCACGGTGAGACGCCAAATAGAACTGCAAACACCTCTCGGTGCTGTAAACACCTATGAGATCATTCGCTCCAATGCAGAGCGTAGAGACACCACCCTCTGGCTGGCGCCAGACCATGAGTTCATGCTGATTCGATTTGAACAACGTGCGAATGATGGCGAGAATTTTTCACTTGCGATCGAGAAGGCATTTATCGAAGATCAGCCGGTAGAGCAATTCTAATCTGAAACAGAGCGATCGACCTCAGCCTCGGAATCGCTGGGTAAAAGCAAACTGCAATTAAAGCGTTCCCGCCCCATGCCGACAACCCAAAGGCACATTCACTAAGATCCGTTTTTCGATTCAGGTCTTTGGCAGCGTCACCCCAGTTTGACCTTGATACTTGCCGCCACGGTCTCGATAACTCATTTCACAGATTTCATCACTTTCGAAAAACAGCATTTGTGCAACACCCTCGTTGGCATAAATTTTAGCCGGCAAAGTCGTCGTATTCGAAAATTCTAAAGTCACATGCCCTTCCCATTCTGGTTCTAGCGGCGTGACGTTAACAATGATGCCGCAACGAGCGTAGGTGGATTTACCCAAACACACTGTGAGCACACTGCGGGGTATCTTGAAGTACTCGACAGTCCGAGCCAGCGCAAAAGAATTAGGTGGAATAATGCAGACGTCACTTTTTATATCAACAAAACTGCGCTCATCAAATGCCTTGGGGTCAACCGTCGCAGAATGAATGTTGGTAAAGACTTTGAATTCATCCGCACAACGAACGTCATAACCATAGCTCGAAGTACCAAAAGAGATCACCCGCTCACCATTGACGGCTCGCACCTGACCGCTCTCAAAGGGCGCAATCATCGCTGACCCCTCTGCCATTTTGCGTATCCATCCATCTGATTTAATGGCCATTACTACCCTCTCCTCGTTAAAACCCTTTCAGTCCAATCCTTTGCGGCTGCTAAACGCCTCAAAACGCATTCAGCACATCATTATTCGTCTACAATCGAAATGGTGGGTGCAGACGCAGGCTCTTGCATCAACAGTTTAGACGCCACTTCCGCACTGAGCGCTGTAAACTCCCGGGCAGCGGTGCTCTCTGGTTGATCGATGACAATCGGTTGTCCCGCATCGGAGGCCAACCGCGTCTCCAGTGATAAAGCTAAGCGCGCAAGTACAGGCACCTGATACTCCTGTGCAATCCGATCACCGCCCCCTGTGCCAAAAATCGCGCTTTTATGACCACATTCACTGCAGGTGTGGGCGCTCATGTTTTCAACGATACCCAACACAGGAACTTCTACCTTGTTAAACATTTCGATGCCTTTTCTTGCATCTAGAAGCGCAATGTCTTGGGGCGTGGTCACGATGATCGCGCCAGTCACAGGCACCCGCTGGGCAAGTGTCAATTGGATATCACCAGTGCCCGGGGGCATATCGATCACTAAAACATCAAGGTTTGGCCAAGCCGTCTGGGTCAACATTTGTTGCAGCGCACCGCTGGCCATCGGACCTCGCCAAATCGCAGGCGTTTTGCTCGATGCAAGAAAACTCATCGACATGCAAAAAAGACCATGCGCCTCGATTGGAATCAACTGATCATTTTGAACGTCGGGCCGGGTCTCAGGAGGCAGGCCCAACAATGTCCCCTGACTGGGCCCATAAATATCAGCGTCGAGCAGCCCAACTCTTTGGCCCGCCCTCGAAAGAGCAACCGCAAGATTCGTCGCCACAGTTGACTTACCAACCCCACCCTTTCCGGAGGCCACCGCGAGGATCGCTTTGACTCCGGGCAGATTAAGTGGCTCAACTCCTTTGTTCTCTGACACGACTCGATCCTCACCAAATAACTAGAAGCCCCATTGTACCGAGGCTGTGCGCCAAAATCAGTTTATCGATCGCTGACAAAGTCAAATGAGAGGAAAATATAGCGCCGAATCGCTAGATCCAATAAACTTGCGCCTTCTCAACGGGAGTCTCGCGATGGCAGATCGTCGACGCATCCTAGTGACAAGTGCGCTGCCCTATGCCAACGGCGCCATTCACCTAGGCCACATACTCGAACACATACAGACCGATATTTTTGTTCGGTTTCAAAGGCTTCGGGGTCACGAATGCATTTATGTGTGTGCCGATGATGTACACGGTACGGCCGTGATGTTGAATGCCGAATCAGACAATCTGTCACCTGAGGCATATACCGCAGAGATCACCGCTAATCATATCAGGGACTTTGAGGCATTTTTAATCAGTCACGATTGCTATAGCACCACGCATCATGCGGAGAACAAAAGCCGTACCGAAGAAATCTACCACCGCCTAAAACAGGCAGGTCAGGTCAAAAAGGCGTCGGTCGAGCAGCTCTTCGACACCCAAAAACAGCTTTTCCTTGCCGACCGATTCGTGACTGGTGGCTGCCCAAATTGCAAAGCGCCCGATCAATACGGCGACAACTGCGATGCGTGCGGCGCAACCTACGCAGCAACAGACCTCCTCAATCCTATTTCGAAACTATCGAATACGCCGCCAGAGCTGCGGTCTTCCGACCATATTTTCTTCGCGTTGTCTAACTTCACCGATTTCCTAAAAGAATGGACGAACAGCGGTACGCTCCATCCAGCGGTCACCAACAAGCTTGCTGAATGGCTCGATGAGGGACTACAAGACTGGGATATTTCCAGAGATGCACCCTATTTCGGTTTTGAAATCCCTGATGAGCCCGGCAAATACTTCTACGTTTGGATGGATGCTCCTATCGGATATATGGCGACCTTTGCCCAGTATTGCCAAGCCAATGCGATCAATTTCGAAGATTACTGGCGGCCGGACTCTGAGTGCGAGGTTCATCACTTCATTGGTAAAGACATCGTAAATTTCCACGCCCTGTTTTGGCCGGCAATCCTTAAGACCGCTCAATACCGAACGCCAACTCACGTCCACGCCCACGGCTTCGCCACCATCAATGGTGAAAAAATGTCGAAATCAAAAGGGACGTTTATCAACGCGAAGACTTATCTCAGCGAGCTATCACCCGAATATTTAAGGTATTACTACGCCTCAAAACTCAACCCGGGGGTCGGCGATCTTGATCTCAATCTCGAAGACTTCGTCCAAAAATCTAACTCGGATTTAGTCGGCAAGGTCGCTAATATCGCCAGTCGGTGCGCGGGGTTTATCAACAAACAATTCGACGGCCAAATCAAGGCTACCACCGGAACGCCGCTGCTGGCCAAAACACAAGCAGCGGCGACCGAGCTAGCATCGCTATTTGATGCAACTGAGTTCAGCAAGGCCATGCGGCAAATCATGGGTTTGGCCGATCAGGCCAATCAATTTATCGCTGAGCAAGCGCCTTGGCAGCTCATCAAGGATCCCGCAACACGAGACCAGGCAGAAGCGGTCTGCGCCGATGGACTGAATTTATTCCGACTGTTGGTGCTTTATCTCAAACCAGTTTTACCGGGTTTAGCCGAACGTTCGGAATCATTTCTAAATATTCCACCGCTAAGCTGGGCTGATCACGCGCATCTGCTAACCAACCATCACATTAAGCCGTTTACACCGTTAATACAGCGCATCGAAATTGACCAGGTCAATGCCATCGTCGAGGCTGAGCGGAAAGCCTATGCAGCCAACAACGAGCCGCAGGATGCCGGTTCGGACACGGCGGAACCTGAAACTGACAGCGAGGCCCTGATCGACATTGATGCCTTCAATGCCGTGGAGCTCAAAGTTGCGCGAATCATCGAAGCCAAAGCGGTTGATGGCGCAGATAAGCTGTTAGCGCTCAGGCTTGATGTCGGCGATCACGAGCGAACCGTTTTCTCGGGCATTAAAGCCGCTTATTCACCAGAAGACCTAGAAGGAAAACTGACGGTGTTAGTGGCAAACCTCAAACCTCGGACCATGAAATTTGGCGTGTCAGAGGGCATGGTTTTAGCTGCAGGACCAGGCGGAGAAAACATTTTCCTCTTGAGCCCAGACTCGGGCGCCAAACCCGGCATGACGGTGAGCTGAGTGATCCGATGCTGACTGAGGCACTGATCGTGCTGTTTACCGCAATCTTCGTGAACAATTTTGTCGTGGTCCAATTTCTGGGACTGTGTCCGTTTATGGGCGCCAGTCAGAGGATCAGCAGCGCAGTCGGGATGGCCAGCGCAACGCTTTTTGTGCTCACGCTCAGCGCTGGATTGTCCTACCTGATTGAGCACTACATTTTGCAACCCTTTGAATTGACGGCGCTCCGAATCCTAACGTTTATTATTTTAATAGCTGGGCTTGTCCAATTTATGGAGATTGTGATCCGGGCAACCCAACCGCTACTCCATGAATTTCTAGGTGTCTATATCCCGCTGATTACAACGAACTGCATGGTATTGGGCGTTGCACTGATCAATGTCCGCACCAGCGATAGCTTTCTCGGCGCCGTCTTGCTTGGTCTTGGCGCTGGCCTGGGTTTCGGGCTTTTGTTGGTTATCTTTGCCGCGCTTCGTGAGCGCCAATCTAGCTTATCGGTTCCCAAACCATTTCAAGGCGCCGCCATCAACATGATCACAGCCGGCTTGATCGCGCTCGCGTTCTCTGGGCTAACTGCAATGCGCGTATAATGATCGGCTCACTCGCTTTAATGCTAGGCACTGCACTGACGATCTTTGCGCTTATTTTCTCAGCAAAAAGATGGTTCAAAGAGGATCCTGGAACGCTTGAACATCTGATCTTACAAACGCTGCCTCAAACGCAATGCGCCCAATGTGGCTATCCTGGCTGCCGTCCTTACGCCCAAGCCATTGCCGCAGGGGAAGCCATTAACCGCTGTCCACCGGGTGGAGATACCCTGATCGCTACGCTCGCTGAGCTATTAAACAGAGAGATCGTTCCGCTCGCTGACGGGCTCAAAGCGGTGCCTACGCCTCTAAAAGCTCGAATCCGTGAAGAGGACTGCATCGGCTGCACACTGTGCATCAAGGCTTGCCCCGTGGACGCGATTATTGGGAGCCAAAACCTGATGCACAGTGTCATCGACGCCAATTGCACAGGATGCGAACTCTGCTTGCCCCCTTGTCCGGTGGACTGTATTGATCTTGTTGCACAAGTCCCGGTGACGACGGAGCGGTCAAAGCCCGCATTCCCTACGCCGTGCATCTTCTGCGGCGCTTGCGTGCCCGTTTGTCCCAAACAGCTATCGCCCCATGTCTTACTCCTCGCTTATGACCAGCCCGAAGCTCAGCGAGCAGCCAACCTATCGGGCTGTGTCGAATGCACGCTCTGTGACCAGGTCTGTCCCAGCGAAATCCCCCTCACAAAAACGTTTCAATCGATGAAGCACAACAGCCAATTGCGCGCAGAACAAAAAGACTTTGCAGAGGCGACAGAGCAGCGATACTTAGCACGTGAGAGAAGAATAAAAACCGTCGAGCAAACGGTGATTAATCGACCCAAAGCCGATGCGGCCGCGAGTTTGATCAATCAAATAAAGCGAGACTTCTCCGAATGAATGCGCATCGTCAAATGGTGCATACCAGCCTTGCACTCTTGCCTGGTTTCCTGGCCGCCAGTTTCGTTTTTGGCCCAGGCATTGGGATAAATGTACTCGCTGCCTTGTTGACGGCCTTTGTGCTTGAGCTTGGGTTTTATCGAGTCCAGAACAGCCATCCACCGAAGGCAGCAGTCTCAGCGGGATTGCTCGCAGCCGCGTTACTCGGTCTTTGTCTGCCACCTTACCTGCCGCTCACCCACGTCATTCTGGGCGTCAGTTTTGGGCTGATTTTCGGTAAATATGTCTATGGCGGGCTGGGCCAAAATCTTTTCAATCCAGCCATGGTTGGTTATGCGGGCCTGATTGTCTCAGCGCCGCTGCTCATGAGCCAATGGTACCTGGACCGACCCCTCGGCCTCAGCTGGATGGAGCTGCTGGCTGTCAAGGCAGGTTTGCTTGAACTCGACGGCTATTCCGGAGCCACGGCGCTTGACCTATTACGCAATCGGCAAGGAACAACGATGGTTGAATATTGGCGCCTTGCGGAGCACCGGTTTGAGCCTCAGGCCATGATCAGCCTCGGCTATTTTATCGGTGGCCTCTATCTTTTGAAATGCAAAATCATACAATGGCAGCTTCCAGCTGCAATGCTCGCAGGCCTACTCCTCCCCGCCGCGCTCCTGTTTGATGCAGGGAGCTCTGATAGCTTTGGCTCACCCCTGCTGCACCTGCTTGGCGGAGCTACATTGTTCGGTGCGTTTTTCATCATTACCGATCCTGTGAGCTCACCCAGTACACGCTCAGGACTGATCCTCTACGGTCTGGCCATTGGCGCTTTGACATTTCTGATTCGTGGTTTTGGTAGTTTTCCAGATGGTTTGGCCTTCGCAGTCTTACTCGCTAACGCTCTCGGTCCGCTTCTGGACTTGATGGCTCCTAAACCTAATCGATCACAAGCACCCTTATGAAATCCGCTTTCGGAACATTGATGATTGCAGCAGGAATGTCCGCACTTCTGATCGGCGGTATCCATCTGCTTACCAAGTCGCGAGTCCATGACAACCAGCAAACCTATGCGCTTGAGGTTTTAAAGACAGTGGTCCCTCGGGATGAGATTGCATTGGCCCTACAAAAAAAACCCTCACCCTATTACACGATTGACGAAGCTGGCCGCTTTATTGGCGTCTTATTCAACATTTCGACGGAGCACGGATATAACGGGCGCATCGAAGCGTGGCTTGCGGTCGGCCTAGACCATAAAGTACTCGGCGTTCAAACAACGTTTCATCAAGAGACACCCGGGCTGGGGGACTTTATCAATGCTGGATCACTTTGGAATCGCCAATTCTTAGGAAAACAACTGAACCAGGCTCGCTTCGACATCCGGCTAGACAAGGGTGATTTTGACAACGTAACCGGTGCCACAGTGACGAGTCGGGCTTATACTCGAATGATTAAGACCGGAATCGATCATCCCGCATTGATGAGACTGACCCAAGAGCAACAAAGTGACTGACGCAACCCACCACCTTCAAGACGGTCTTTGGCGCAATAATCCCGCTCTGGTGCAGTTGCTAGGATTGTGTCCGCTGCTTGCTGTCAGCCAACAATTGGTCACTGCGCTGGCACTTGGACTCGTAACACTGATTGTTTTAACCACCTCAAACCTTTTAATCAGTCTATTTCGGCGTTTCTTGATCAGCGACATCCGGCTACCACTGCAGATTTTGGTCATCGCAACATTGGTATCGGCTGCAGATTTACTCCTGCAAGCCTTTTTCTTCGAACTGCACCAGCGAATTGGATTATTCGTTGCCCTGATTGTGACCAATTGTACAATCCTTGGCCGGGCAGAGTTGTTTGCTCGTCGCAACGCTGTCACGGCCTCGATCGCCGATGGCTTTTGGATGGGATTTGGATTCTTATGGGTCATCACCCTCCTAGGCGGAATTCGTGAAATCATAGGACGCGGAACCCTGTTCGGAGGTTTTGACCTCATTTTGGGTCCATCTGCTCAATTCTGGGTTATTGAGTTTTCATCAACACCCATTATTATCGCCGGCATGGCACCCGGTGCCTTTTTAGCTCTAGGCTGCATGATTGCTTGCAAAAACTGGTTGGACCAACGATATGAATCAAGCAAAAAGGATCGCGTTTCTCAGCACCCTGCGCGCTGAAAATCCAGCACCCACAACCGAGCTACGATACGACTCGGATTTTCAACTCCTGATTGCCGTCATGCTCTCGGCGCAGTCGACGGACGTTGGCGTGAATAAAGCTACCGACAAACTTTTTCCCGTGGCCGGCACGCCCAAAGCTATCGCTCAACTCGGCGTGTCAAAGCTCAAAGGCTACATCAAGACCATCGGCTTGTTTAACACCAAAGCAGAAAACATCATCAAGACCTGCAAGATCTTGCTCTCAGAGCATAACGGTGAGGTCCCCGCTACTCGAGCAGAGCTTGAAGCACTTCCAGGGGTCGGACGAAAGACAGCCAATGTGGTCTTAAACACCGCATTCGGTGCCCCTACAATGGCCGTTGACACCCACATCTACCGAGTTTCAAATCGAACACGCTTTGCGCCAGGCAAGACTGTTTTACAAGTCGAAAAAAAACTACTCAAAGTCATTCCCGACGAATTTATTCGGGATGCCCATCATTGGCTGATTCTTCACGGACGATATATCTGCACCGCACGGAGCCCTCGCTGTGCGGCTTGCGCCGTTTTTAACGAATGTGAATACCCACAACGCGAGAAACAAGCTCAAAAAGACCGCGAGTCCTGAGCTAGGTTGGCGATCGGCGCCGGCTCTCCATTTTTAAACGGAGCGCATTAAGTTTAATAAAGCCCTCTGCGTCTTTTTGATCATAGGCTCCAGCATCATCTTCAAAAGTCACAATATTGCCGTCATAAAGACTATCTGTTTCTGACCAGCGTCCTACAACAGTCACATTACCTTTGTAGAGTTTCAATCGAACGACGCCGTTCACCTGGGCCTGAGACTCATCGATCAGTGCTTGCAACGCCTGGCGCTCTGGACTCCACCAATAACCGTTATAAATGAGCTTGGCATAGCGAGGCATGAGCTCATCCTTGAGGTGACCCAATTCTCGATCCAAGGTCAACGATTCCATCGCGCGGTGCGCCTTGAGCAAGATGGTGCCCCCGGGGGTTTCATAGCAACCCCGAGCCTTCATCCCAACATACCGATTTTCGATGATATCAACTCGACCGATTCCGTTGCGGCCTCCCAGGTCATTGAGTCCAGACAAAATTTCTGCCGGCGACTTGTGCTGTCCATCAACAGCAACAGGGTCACCCCGCCGATAGGTTAGTTCAACATAGCTTGGTGTGTCGGGGGCGTCCTCGGGAGAAACAGACCACAACCACATACTCGATTCCGGCTCTTGGCTTGGATCTTCTAACACACCGCCCTCATAGGAGATGTGCAAAAGATTAGCATCCATTGAGTAAGGCGATTTCTCTCCCGAATGCTTTTGATCCACCTGAATTTGATACTTCTGACAAAATGCCATCAACGCTTCACGAGAATTTAGATCCCATTCTCGCCAAGGCGCGATCACCTTAATCGCTGGGTCTAGCGCATAAGCTCCAAGTTCGAACCGCACTTGGTCGTTCCCCTTACCGGTTGCGCCATGAGCCATCGCTTCGGCCCCTGTCTCAGCTGCAACCTCAACAAGACGCTTTGCGATCAGTGGCCGCGCAATACTGGTGCCGAGCAGATACTCACCTTCGTAGAGGGTATTGCATCGAAACATGGGAAACACAAAGTCTCTAACAAACTCTTCCCGGACATCGTCAATGTATATTTCTTTGATGCCCATACTTGCAGCCTTGGCTCTCGCCGGCTCGAGCTCCTCGCCCTGCCCCAAATCCGCTGTATAAGTCACAACCTCGCAGCCGTAAGTCTCTTGCAACCAGCGCAAAATCACAGAGGTGTCGAGCCCTCCCGAATACGCCAGCACGACCTTCGTAATCTCCGACATAACATCACCACTTAACCGTTGAGGGCGTATGGTAATCTTTTGCCAGAGTTGAGGCCAGATCTCTTCGGCCATGATCCCCTTTGTTCAGGATCTAAGGCCTTTATATTCAAATCACGCTGATTGCACGACCACAATCAGGCGCAGAGATTCACCGCCTCCCAGCAACAACTGGGCATCTGGTGGTACAATCTCGGCATGCAAACAATCACGCTCACTCAACCCGACGACTGGCACATTCATCTCAGAGATGGCGACTACCTCGCGACCACCGTTCCCGACGTCGCGCGTTACTTTGCTCGAGCCATTGTTATGCCCAACCTAACGCCTCCGGTCACAACAGCAGCGCAAGCGCTGAAATATCGCGATGAAATCCTCGCGCATCGTCCAAAGGGAAGTGCATTTGAGCCGCTGATGACGCTGTACTTGACCGATCAAACCACTGCCGATGATATTCAAGCTGCAGCGCTATCCCCCGCCATCGCCGCCTGCAAACTCTACCCTGCGGGCGCTACAACGAATTCTGAGGCCGGCATCGCATCCATAACCAACTTGTATCCAATTTTTGCAGCGATGGAGCAACATCAGCTACCGCTTTTACTTCACGGCGAGGTCACTGACCCAAGCACAGATATTTTTGATCGAGAACGCCTATTCATTGATCAATATTTATCACAACTGGTCAGGGAGTTCCCCGAGCTCAAGATCGTCTTTGAACACATCACTACTCGCGAAGCGGTCCAGTTTGTTCGAGACGCCGGCCCATTGATCGGCGCAACGATCACAGCGCACCATCTGCTCTATGACCGAACCGCAATGTTCCAAGGCGGCCTCAAGCCTATTTTGTATTGCCTTCCTGTACTTAAAAGAGATGTACACCGGGCAGCACTGTTAGAAGCAGCCACATCGGCAAACCCAAAATTTTTTATCGGTACAGATTCAGCGCCGCACCCACGTCATCAAAAAGAAAATGCATGTGGTTGCGCCGCAGGATGCTACACCGCAGCCTGCGCCATTGAGCTCTACGCAGAAGCCTTCTCACAAGCGGGGCAGATCGAAAAATTAGAGGGATTCGCAAGCCATTTTGGGCCTGACTTTTACGGCCTGCCCAGAAACGCACATACCATCACCTTAGAGGCATCGCCCTGGACGCTCCCTGAAACACTTCCGTTTGGAGCGGATGCACTCATGCCATTACGCGGCGGTGAATTAATCCAATGGCGGCTACGAACTGAGACTCAGCAAAGTGCCTGAACCCAAAGCCCCTATTGCCCATCGCTTTCGAGGTTTTCTTCCGGTCGTGATTGATGTTGAAACCGGGGGTTTTAATGCCGACACTGATGCACTTTTAGAGAT
>Ga0213863_10002856_pt1 | contig 12087 bp, 8 predicted proteins | sample PICome_8_FD_160128 | JGI IMG/M metagenome (GOLD analysis project Ga0213863, IMG submission 160128) | Coastal seawater microbial communities near Pivers Island, North Carolina, United States - PICO497 | ecosystem: Environmental > Aquatic > Marine > Coastal | place: USA: North Carolina | collected... | reverse complement strand
TATGTAGTCGCCCACCCGCTCCGCCCGTGCCACCCACTCCGGGAGCGCCGAGGCGAGGCGATTCACGTCACAGGCCGCCATGGCGGAGAGCACGCGCTGCACGTGCACCTCCAAACGGAACCCCGACAAGGAAGCGGCGAGCGGGTCGAACAGCTCCGGAGCGGGGTGCTTCAGGAGCACCAGGACGGCGTCGCCGCGCTGGGACTCCTTGGAGCTACGCAGGGCCTCCAGAGCGATCGGTACGCCCCAGTCATCCTCCGCGAGCGCGCAGACCGCGAGGACGTTCCGCGCCACGCCCTCGCGCCACTGATCCTTGGTTGCTGATTGGAACAGTCGCCTGAGCGGTTCCGCCGCCTCGTCCCCAAGGCTCGCCAGGACCGCCGTGGCGCGACGCTTTGGCTCCAGGAGTCCGGTATCGAGCTTCGAGGTCAGCACCTCAGGCAGATCGCTGGTGTCGGCCTCGAAGGGGGCACCAAAGGCGCACTCCGCGAGGAGCGGGGCGATTCGCTCGTCGGCCTCGTATTGGGCCTCGACGCTCCACCCGCTGTCCTCCGTCGGTCGCTCCGAGCCCCTCCAGGCGAAGAACGCGATGGCCCCGACCAGGACCAGCGCTGCGATCACACCGACCCGCCCTGAGGACCCCGGCCTCTGCAGGCGCGCGCTATCGGCCCTGGGATTCATCGCCCGCAAGCTCCTGGCGCAGGATGTCCGTCTCTTCACCGAGCGTGCCGCGCGCACGATCGAACGCCACCAGGCTCTTGGCGTACTCCGCGCGCGCCGCGCTACGGTTCGACGCCGCCTCGATCAGCGTCTGCTGGAATTGGAGGACCTCGAAGGTCGTCGTGAGGTCGGCCTCGAAGCGCTGCTGCTCGGCCTCCAGCTGTCGCTTGGCAAGCTCGAAGCTCTGCTCCGAGGCCCGCACCGCCTGAGCCCGATAGCGAACATCCCGGAGGGTTCGACGGATCTCGGCCAGCGCGTTCACCTCGGCTTCGTCGAGGGTGATCTGGCTCCCGCGGACCCGCTCTCGGGCCGCCCGCTCCGCGTTGGACGCTGTGCGGTTCTGCAACGGCATGTTGTAGTCCAGCCGCGCGGCGTACCGCGGGAAGTCGAACTCCAAAGTCTCGCTGAGGGCATCCGTGAAATCAGCGTTGAAGGAGCCGGAGGAGGCGTCCAATCGCAGGTCAAGACCGTAGAGCCGCTCCGACTCTGCCCGGGTGAGCCGGATCCGAGCAGCGTCGACGTCCAGCCTGGAGGTCCGGAGGTCCGGGCGCTTGCCGAGGGCCACCTGGAACGCGTCCTGCCAGTCCGGCAAGGCCAGATCCTCAGGCGCAGCCACGGGCAATGGGGTCGTGGCCTGAATCCGCTCGCCCCAGAGCGAGGATGCCTCGTCCCGCACGATCAGGCGCTTCAGGTCATCGCCCCTCTGGGCGAGGTTGTTCTGGGTCTGCAGCAAGGTCTCTGTCCGGGTTGCGACTTCGGTCTGAGCCTGAAGCACATCAACCTCCGTGCCATCGCCCGCCCTGAGCCGCGCTTCCTCCCGCTGAATCTGCTCCTCTCCGAGCTTCAGGGCAGCCTCCGCCACCTCGAGCTGCTGGCCCGCGGCCACGAGCTCCCAATAGGCCACCTCCACGTCGTGGATCAAGCTCTGCCGGGCCTGACGGCGCTCCTCGACTCTCCGGCGCTCCGTGAGTTCGGCTTCCCTCTGGTTGGAGGTCGCGTACTCCTCCCCGGCACCGCGCATCAGGGGCTGGACGTACGAGACGGCCAGGTTGCTGCTGTACAGCTCCGGAGCGTTGGCGAACGAGTTGTCGGTGACGTTCAAGCCCGAATCGAAGTGGAATCCAAAGCTCCCGCCGGTCCCAAGGGGGCGGCTGAGGTCCAGGTTCAACCGGGAGTCCTGGCTGGACACCACGTCGCCGCCGAACAGCGACGAGCTACCCACCGAGTCGGAGTCCGCAAACTGACCGTTCGCGTCAAAGACCCAGTCGAAGGCTCCCCACGTCGAGAGAGCTTCGAAGCGCGCCACCTCGGCCTCCACCTCGGCTCGCTCCAGGCCGAGGTTGTCCGTGAGTCCAAGGCCGAGGGCCTCCTCCAGGGAGATCGACCGCTCATAGTCGCCGTCGAGGTCGCCAACCGCCCGCTGGCTCGAGAGGCTCGGGGGCGCGGCTTCTTCAACCGACGCCTGCTCCGCGTTGGGGTCGTCGGGATCGGCGGGGTCGAGAGGGACCTGCGGCGCCGAGATCGCAGGCGCAGCTCCCAGCAAGATCGCGGCCACCTGGCCCAGTCGTCGTTGGCTCGTTCGCATCATCTGCGCACACGATAAGCGCTGGGGGCCACGAGGCGTCAGGCCAGCGGGCAGTTCACACCAGGCAAACGCCTACAGTTCCTGAACGACCTGGTTCCAGCGTCGAACGAAGGCATCCCCGGGGGCGACCCCAAGGGCCTCCTCCGCGATCATTCGAAGCCAGTCGTCTGCCCTCAGCTGCGGCAGGCGCGCGTCCGGGGCTGGCGCCGCGAGCCCCAGCTCGAAGGCCCGCCGGAGGGTCCTTGAGGCCAAGAGGGCCAGGGGCCCTGGAGGCGCGCTGTCCACCACCGCCTTTGCCACCACCAGCGTCTCTCCCACCTGCTCGAGCGCATCTTCAAGCCCGCTCCACGCTCCACCCTGCTGAACCTCGTCCAGCAGCCACTCCGCACGGAGGATGGAGACAATGAGCGTTTCAATACCCTCGAGGCCCTCGCTTCCCTGGTCGGTGGCCGCCGAGTCAAGCCCGGTGAACCTCAGCAACGCCGCGCCTGTTGGTGTCGAAGGCGCGGGCACATCTGCCTCCAACGCGGCCTTGACCTGTCCGAGTCGAGCCCGAGCGCCTTCGAAGTCTGCGTCGGCCTGCAGCCAGGCCTCGGCGTCATCCAGGTCCCACCAGTTGGAGCCGCCCACCACGATGAGAGGCTCCTCCTCCGCGGGGAACTCCTCATCCAGGGCCACCTCAGGTGCCGGATCGAGGGTGAAGCGCACGCCGCCCGGACCCGGCTCGGCGAGCAGGTGCCACGCCACGATGGGGACGATGGTCACCTGGACCACCAGCGCCGCGACAGCGACCCGCAACAGCACCGAGTCGCGCAGGCGGTCCGCGCAGAACTCGAGCAGCACTCCCAGGTCACCGCGGCGACGCAGATCCTCTCGCGTCGTCCTGGAGAGGACCCTCCGAACCACACGGCGAGCCTGTAGCTCTGAGCCCAGGGGCTGCCCCTGCCTCAGAGCATCAGCGCACAGCGCCTTCAGCCCCTCCAACTCGGAGACCTCTTCGAGCTCTCGCGGGTCAACGAATCCGTCCAGGTCCGCGGCCCGCCCCGAACCGGAACCACCGGCCTCGGAACCGCCGGCCTCGGAGCCCGACGCGCCTACCATTGACGAGCCTGTCATCGACGAGCCTGTCATCGGCGCGCCCTTCCCTGACGCCGCAACGTCCGACCGCTCCCCCTCGAGGCCAGCTCCCCGCCCCTGGCCAAAGGCCCGGTCGATCGCGCGCTCCGTGGCCTCGGATTCGAGGCCCCTCTGATCTCCAGCGCTCATGCCTGCATCCCTCCGCTTGCGGAGCCACCGCGGGCGCGCAGGGCCTCCTCGACCCGCTCGCGCTCCTCGAGCGCCTCACGTACCCGGGCCACAGCGCTGTGCATTCTGGACTTCACCGTTCCAAGCGGGATCTCAAGCGCCTCGGCGATCGCCTGGTACGGGAGCTCCTCGACCACAGCCAGGTCAAAGACCGCCCGGTGCCCCTCAGACAGCGACGCCACGGCGTCACGCACCACCTGGGCGCTCTCTCGCTGGAGCATCCCCTCGTCAGGCGCAGCGGGTCGACGATCCAGACGATGATCGGTGTGGACCTGGGCATCCGCGAGGTCTCCCGCAGGACCAGGCCCAGCGCCCCGCGTACGGCGCAGCCGATCAATCCACACGTTCCTGGCCACGCGGAATGCGTAGCCAGAGAACTGCCCACGCACGTCATAGGACGTGGCGGCGGAGCTGGCGGCGGAGCGGAACAACTTGAGGAAGGTCTCCTGTGCGAGATCCTCGGCCTCGGCGCGCGAGGCGCCCAGGCGGACAAAGTAGGAAAGGAACGTGCGGGTTTCGGATCGAACGAAGTCCTCGAACGGGGCAGGCCTCCCGGCCCGAAGCGCCGCGAGGGGGTCCTGCGTGCCGTCCCAGGAGTCCTTCACGGCCCCTCAACGCCCGGGAGTGATCCCGGTTCACCACCTTCCTCGGAAACCCGCGCGGCCCCACCCCCAGCGGCCTCTTCGATGAGCTCGTCCGAGGGCCTGAGGGCTTCGATCAAGGCGTCAATCCTGGCCCCGAGCCCCCCATGGGGCCCCTCAGCCCCTCCTGACACGACGCCCTGCGCGCTCGATGGGGTCGCCTCGCCCGTTCGGCTCAGGGAGACCCAACGGGTCTGTGGCGTGTCGTGCCTCAGCTGGATGGCCAGCCTCGGGCTGGGGAGCCACCCCTCGATACGACCGGCCCACTCCACCACCGAGACCCCGTCGTCCCCGAGAAACTCGTCGGCCCCGTCCGCCAAGAGCGCCTTCTCGCGTCCCTCCATCCAGGCGTCGAAGTGGAACAGCGGAAGCCGCCCCCCGTCGTGCTGCTGCATCAGGGTGTACGTCGGGCTCGCGACCCCGTCCTCGATTCCCAGCCCACGGGCGAAGCCTCGAACAAAGGTCGTCTTACCCGCCCCCAGATCACCGTCGAGGGTCAGCACCAGGCCTCCCCAGGCCAGCTCCCCGAGCACCCGTCCAAGCTCCTCCGTCGCCTCGGCGGTGAGGCTCCTGAATCGTCGCGCCATGGCGCCATCCTGACCTTCAGCCACGCGGAGCTCCACCATGGATCCAACCTCCCTCCCCCGGACGCCACGGGGAGCGCCCTTCCGGGGAGCTGATCCAGAGCCCGCTCCCCTCGGTCACCACCCCGATCCGGCTCCACGGGGCGACCCCATCGGTCCCCAGCTTTTCCTCGGGAAGACAGGCCAGCAGCTCATGGTCCTCGCCGTCGTGGAACGCGTGAGCGAGCGCCGGGCGCCCGTCCACCGCGGCTGCGCGCTCGGCGTCCGGGTGAACGGGCACCGCCGACGCCTCCACCTCGATCGCGACCCCCGAGGCCCGAGCCATCCGGAAGAGATCCAGGGCGAGTCCGTCGCTGACGTCCATCATCGCCGTCGCGCCCGCGCGGACCAGGGCCCGGCCCTCGGGCAGCCGGGGCACTGGCCGCAGGTGCCGACCTGAGGCGAGGCTCCCTCCGAGCGGCCCCGTCACGACCACCGCCTGCCCGCGGAGCGCCCGGTCCCGACCCACGGGCAAGCCACCCCCCTCGAGGTAACCCAGGGCGCTCACCGTCAGGCCCGCCGGCCCGGGCGCCTGGGACAGGTCTCCTGCCACGAGCTCCGCGCCATGGGCTACGGCCGCGGCACGGGCACCGAGAATGACCTGCCGCAGGTCGTCCTCGGACCAGCTAGCCGGCGCCCGGACCGCGAGGGTGACCGCGCTCGGGACGGCCGCCGTCGCGGCGAGGTCAGAGAGGGTGCGGAGCACCGCCTTGGCACCTGCCACTTGTCGGTCCACCTCAGGCGTGAAGTGGGTCCCCTCCACGCACTGATCAGCGCAGATCACCGGCCTCCCCCCGAGCTCGGGCAAGACGGCCGCATCGTGTCCCCGGGAACCCGAGAGGCCCTGTGGCCAGGGCTGCTCCGCGAGCCAACGGTGCAGGTTGTCTTCGCTCCAGCTCATGCGTGCACCTCAATACACCCAGGCAAGGAGCACACGGCCCGTGACCGCTCGCCGATCCACCCAACCCTCCTGGGCCGAGTCGAATCCCTCGCACGCAGCGCAGTCGGAGCTGCACCAGATCCGCGCGCCGTCATCGCGACTCGCGGAGACGACAACGAGGTGTAGGTTCCCATCGGCGCCTCGAACCAGCACCGAATCCCCCGGCGCCACCTGCGCTGGTCGCAGATCCACCACCAGCCGATCTCCAGCCTCGAATCGCGCCACCGGGCAGCAGCGATCGGTCGGCACCGTGACCACCTCAAATCGGTAGCCAAGGTAGCCCACCCCAGCCAACGCGAGGACCATCGTCCAGCGGCGGAAGCGCCTCAGCCATCGACGCTGCGGGCTCACCGCTTCGCCTCATCGCTGGGCATGAACGTCGCCGCTGCAGCGGCCACCAGGTCATCAACCCTCTGGGGCAGGCCAGGGCTAGCCGCCCTCTCCTCCTCGGCGCGCACAGCGTCCGGCCCTGCCGCGCTGACCCCGGCCAGCTGACCCCAGACCGCGCCGATGGCAGCCGCGCCCGCGGCGCCGGTCCCACGAAGGCGCGGGAGGGACGCCGGGTTCACGCCGCCGAGCGCCCACACCGGCAGCGGGCAGGCCGCGCAGAACTCCCGGAGCCCTTCCGGTCCGAGGATCCCAACCTCCACGTCCTTGGAGTGCGGCGCGAAGACCGGGGCGTGCATGGCGTAGTCCGCGCCCTCCCATCGATCTGGCCCGTCCCCCTGGTGGGTGGAGACTCCAAGGGTCACCTTGTCGCCGAGAACGCGGCGAGCCTCCGCCGCTGAGAGTGAGCCCCCCGCGAGGTGCACACCGTCTGCCGCCGTGGCGCCCGCGAGGTGAACGCGGTCGTGGATCCCCAGCCAGGCCCCCGGGGCCTCACGGTCCAGCAGCGCCCGCGCCTCAAGCGCCAACTCAAGGAACGGGCCGTCCTCAAGGAAAGGCTCGCGGAGCACCAAGCCGGACCCGCCGGCGCGGACGACCTCTCGGAGCCTGACCGGGAACGACGCGAGCTCATCCCCAGCGGCGCTCCCTGGCGCGCCCCGGGTGAGGGTGCCAGGCGAGAGGACCAGCATGCTCGGGGGCAACCTCCGATGCATCACTCCTCCAGCTCGATCAGGTACCCGAGGTCCCGGAACAGCGTCCGGTAACGGGCCAAGCTGGTCTTGCTCTTCAGCTGCACCGCGTTGCCATCGAGCTTGCCCTTGATGAACGGGCGCACCCCGGCGTCTCGCGCGAAGCGGCCCAGGATCCCCGAGTCTTGCGCCCTGATCACATGGTCCGCGCCGAGGAGCAGCAGCCCGGACTTCGACGCCCAATCACGGATCGACTGGAGGACGTTTCGGGGCACCGGGGTACGCGCGTTGAAGGTCAGGATCTCCTTCATCTTGGTGAGCGTCATGCCCTCCACGAGCCCTCGATGGACGCTCTTCTCGTTGATCCTGAACTGCTTCAGCGCGCCGTCCTTCGTGCGCTCGGTGAACCGGTCCAGGTCGTGGGTCAAGACCGCGTCGTCCCCGTCAGAGAACAGGACGATCTCGAAGTCAGGCGTCACCACGAGGCGGCCGATCCCGAAGGTCTCCTCCTCGGGGGTGTCCACGCCGAGCACCCGCGCCCCGCTGCGGGTGAGCCGCATCGCCACCGGGTGCCCCTTGTCGTCGTAGCCGAGGTCAACGAGCCCCAGGAGGTACAGGCGCTTGCGAACCCACCCAACGAGGTTCCAGGCGAGCCGCTGGAGATCCTCCGTGGCCCCGGCGCCTGCAGCGCCCCTGGCGGCGATCATCTCATCCACCTCGAGCACAGCGAGCTGAGAGAGGTACGCGTTGCGAGCCAGGAACGGGAGGTACATCACGTCGTACCAGACCCCCACCTCCAGGCGCTTCATCAGCGTCGAGAGGATGCGGCGCATGGCCGGGTGGTGGATCGACTCATGGGCCTCATCGAGCTCGAACGTGATGTACTCAAAGAGCCCGGCCAGCTTGGTGTCGAGGTCCTGGGACTCCCAGTCCCGGCCGGCGGCCGTGAGCTTGAAGGTCCGCTCGCCCGTCACCTCGATCAGCCCCGCAGAGCGCGAGAACCTGAAGATGAACTGCAGCACCTCGCCGCGCTCCAGCTCTCGCCCCGGGTTCGGGATGAGCTCGGTGAGGATCCGCTTCTCGGTCGTCTTGAAGATCTCTCCCTTGACCGTGAAGCGCACCGCGTGATCGATGATGTAGGCGAGGAAGCGCGAGATGTTCGCCATCAGGTCCACGCCGAGCGCCGCCTCGTCGTGGGGCGCGTCCGGGTCGGAGGGCACGGCCACGCGCTTGAACCATGCCAGCGTGACCTCGTTGAACACGATCAACGTGTCATCCTCGTGCTGGATCCCATAGCGCTCCAGCTCCAACCTTGCGGTGGTGCCGACCAAGGACTCCTCCAGAATCTTCGCCCAGCGGCGCTGGTTCCAGTGGGGCAGGTCCGTCTCCATGCGCTCGAAGAAGCGCCTGGGGAGCATGCCGCCAAACTCGAGGACTGTCTTCCCGACGAGGTCCCGGAGCCCCTCCGGCAGACGCTCCACCCGGGCGACCGAGGCCGGCTCCTTGGCGTACATCTTGAACATCTCACGGAGCCGCGAGGGCGACATGGGACGCTCCACCTCGGGCCCCGCATAGCGCTCGTCAAGGTGCCCCTTGAGCGTGATGGTGACCGCGTTGGCCCTGGCCTTCTCCGCGATCTCCTGGAGCAGGAGCGCGTCTGCAAGCTCTCCGGGGAGGGCGAAGTACTCCCCTTCTGGGTTCCCCTCGCGGAAGACCATCGCGGCGCGCTCGAGATCGCCGAGGACCTCCGCCTCCGAGGCCCCGCCGAGGATGGAGAGCACGGTCTTGCGCTCCATCCGGTGCCGTGGCGCCAAGAGCAAGGCCTCCACCACGGCCTGGTGGGTCTCTCCCATGGCCAGCTTGCGCTCGACGGCGCGCTCGGGCTCGCACATCCAGCCCTCGAGGGTGGTCCGCAGCTCCCCGACTCTTGCCGGCGATTCGCTGAACTCGCCGCCGGACCAGAACTCGAAGGGCTCCCGCAACTGGGCCTTCTTCAGCCGCTTGAGCGCCGCGCTGACGGAGAGATCTCCGCGCACGGAGCGGCGGGGGACCGTCCCACTGGAGGTCCTGTTCTGGCTGCGCACAGAACGCTTGGTCACACCAGAGGAGTCGGGTTCAGGGGATCGCGCCGTCACTCTACGTCGCCCTCGGGAAGGCTGGCTGGAGTCTGGGTGCCGGACTCCGCGGCGCCAGGAGCCGCATCGTCCGGATCCACGCCCTCAGCGTGGATGATTTCGTACGAGTACCCCTGCTCCGTCAGGAACAGCTGCCGCTTCTCGGAGAAGTCCTGATCCCGGGAGCCGAGGGTCACCACCGAGTAGAAGGTGGCGCCGCTCCCGTCCGATTTGGGTCGGAGCACTCGACCGAGGCGCTGAGCCTCTTCCTGCCGGGATCCAAAGGTCCCGGAGACCTGGATCGCCACCGAGGCGTCCGGGAGATCCACGGCGAAGTTGCCCACCTTCGAAAGCACGAGGAGCTGAAGCTCCCCGTCGCGGAAGGCGGTGTACAGGCGCTCGCGCTCGGCGTTGGGCGTGCGGCCGGTCAAGAGCGGCGCGTCGAGCTCCTGCGCGAGGGCACGGAGCTGGTCCAGGTACTGACCGATCACGAGCACCCGCGCGCCAACGTGCTGCTCGACCAGCGACCGGACCACCGGGAGCTTGGCAGGGTTCTCCGAGGCCCTGCGGAACTGTTGCCGGGGGGGCGCCGCCGCGTACGAGCGGCGGTCCGCGTCGGAGAACGCCACCCGAACCTCGACGCAACGGGCCTCGGCGATGAACCCCTGCCCCTCGAGCACCTTCCAGGGCACGTCGTAACGCTTGGGTCCGATGAGGCAGAAGACCTCCTCCTCCTTGTTGTCCTCTCGGACCAGGGTCGCGGTCAGGCCCAATCGACGGCGGGCTTGGAGCTCGGCAGTGACGCGGAAGATCGGCGCAGGCAGCAGGTGGACCTCGTCGTAGACAACGAGCCCCCAGTTCTCTGACCGGAAGACCTCGAAGTGCTCGAACTCACCGGACTTCGATCTCCGCCAGGTCATCATCTGATACGTACTGATGGTGACCGGGCGTAGGTCCTTGGTCTCGCCGGTGTACTCCCCGACGTCTTCCGGCCGCAGTTCGGTCTTGTCCAGCAGCTCCTCCTTCCACTGACGAACGGCCACCGTGTTGGTGGTCAGGATCAGCGTCTTCGCTCCCACGAGGCTCATGACGGCCATTCCCGTGACCGTCTTTCCGGCGCCGCAGGGAAGGACCACCACCCCGCTCCCGCCCATCACCGTGCCCCCAGCGTGGAACGCCTCGGCGGCCCCGCGCTGATAATCACGGAGGCCAAAGGGCTTGCCCGAGAGCGTCACCTCCTTGAACTGAATCTCGAGGGGGTCCCCCTCCAGATAGCCCCCACGATCATCGACCGGGTAGCCGATGCGAATGAGCTTCTGCTTGAGGTCCCCGCGCTCGATGCCCGACACGAACGCGCGCGGACCCTCGGGGCTCTCGACCACCTCGCAAAGCGCTCGAAGGGCCTTGTGCGCCAGCACCTCTTCCAGGAGCCCCGCCTCGCCCCCGAGGAGCTCGAACTCGCCAGGGCCGTCTGTCGCACGCTCGATCCGCAGCAGGCCGTAGCGCCCGATCCAGCCGCGGATCTCGTCCACCACGCTCCCCGGCACGGGGACGCAGGCGTACCGAAACAGCACCTCCTCGATCTCCGCGGCGCTGATCCCCACGGCCGCAGCGTTCCACACCGAAACGGGCGTCACGCGGTAGGTGTGGAGGTAGTCCGGGCTCTTCTCGAGTTCCGCGAACACGCTCAGCTCGTCTCGGGCAGCCGTGAAGAGCGGGTGCTCCTCGGTGACAGGGTTCCCGTCATCGTCCCGCTCGGGGCGACCGTCGGCGTCGACCCGTGCCCGCACCGTGTGCAGCATCAGCGTCCGGTCGCCCTGGACGATGAGCGGATTGGTGGGCAGCGGCGCCTGGAGCGGCGCCCCCCCGTCTGCGAATCGAGCCTCCGTCACCGGGCCTGCCCCCTCTTCTTCTTCGGCGGCGTCCCCGCCGTCTGCTGCCCCGACACCTGCTGCCCCGCGGGCGCGGTCTTCACGCTGGCCTTGACCTTCGTCTTGCGAGATGGAGATCGCTTCTTGCCGGATGCGCCCTTGGCCACGCGGCGTTTTCCGGAGCCAGCCCCCGCGGCCCGCACCAGCCAGCGACCCGTCACCGAGGCCTTGTCTCCCGCGAGCTCCGCGGGGGTCCCTGAGGCAATGATCTGCCCGCCGGCCTCACCGCCCTCCGGGCCCAGCTCCACCAGTCGGTCGCAGATCTCCAGGAGCTCGGTGTGATGCTCGATGACGACCACGGCGTTGCCCCTTCGAACGAGCCGTCCAAGACAGCGCGCGAGGTGTTCGACATCCGTGGCGGCCAAGCCCGTGCTCGGCTCGTCGAGCACCAGCACGCTGCGCTGCGCGACTCCGGAGGGAGAGTCCGCCCGCCACAGCTCCGAGGCGAGCTTGATGCGCTGGGCCTCGCCCCCGGAGAGGGTGGTCGAGGATTGGCCGAGCGACATGTACCCCAGGCCGACGTCATGCAGCGTGGCGAGGATCCGCCGCAGCGCGGGGGCGGCCCCGAAGAATTCGAGGGCCTCGTCCACGCTCATGGCGAGCACATCCGCGATGGACTTGCCGCGGTAGCGCACCTCGAGGACCTCGGGCTGATAGCGAGACCCATCGCACTCTTCACAGGTGAGCCAGAGGTCCGAGAGGAACTGCATCTCCACCAGGGTGGACCCGCGCCCGTCGCATCCAGCGCAGCGCCCCTTGGTGGAATTGAACGAGAAGTTCGAGGGCGTGAAGCCCTTCATCCGAGACTCGGGCGTCTTGGCGAACAGCTCCCGCAGATGCGGCATCAGCTCGACGTAGGTCGCCGGAACGCTGTGGGGCGTTCGCCCGATGGGCGTGGCGTCGACCACCGCGAGCCGCGTCCCTTCGGGCACCTTCGCGCTCTTCCACCGACCCGCAGCCGACTCCCCGCGTATCGCCGGGACGAGGGCATCCAGGACGAGGGTGCTCTTACCGCTCCCCGAAGGGCCACAGACCCCGAGCAGTTCCCCGAAGCGAACCTCCAGGTCCACCCCTCTCAGATTGTGCTCGCGGGCCCCCTTCAGCTGAACCGTGGCGTCGCCTGACCCGAAGGCGTCCACGAGCGCCTGCTGG
>Ga0213863_10002855_pt1 | contig 12088 bp, 7 predicted proteins | sample PICome_8_FD_160128 | JGI IMG/M metagenome (GOLD analysis project Ga0213863, IMG submission 160128) | Coastal seawater microbial communities near Pivers Island, North Carolina, United States - PICO497 | ecosystem: Environmental > Aquatic > Marine > Coastal | place: USA: North Carolina | collected... | reverse complement strand
CGAGGTCCCGTGGCGCTAGAGGCGGCGTGTGTAGTTCAGGCGGCGCGTGTAGTTCCGTCGCCGTGAAAAATAGAACAAAAAAATGCTTTGCAAAAAATGACTCATCGTGACGCGTCGCGGACAGAGGACGCTCCGCCGCCTCTTCCGATGTTCACCGCGCCGGCGCGCTCGCGGCGCGGATCTCGCCCGCCTGGTCGCCCACCTTGGCGAAGGCCACCAGGCTCACCGCGGGCGCGCGCCCGTAGACATCCGTCGCGCGCGGCTCCACGAGCGTGGGTTTGCGCTCCGCCTCCACGCGCTCGGGGAAATCCAACACGTAGTGCAGCCCGCGGCTCTCCTTTCGCGCCGACGCGCTGCGAAGCACGCACAGGCCGCACACGATGAGGTTGCGCGTCTCGTGCGCGCGCAGCCCGCCGCCGCCGCGCGCGCGCATCTCGGCCTCGCACAGCCGCAGGAGCGACTCGAGCTCGGCCTGCGCTGCGAGCAGAGCGCGCGTCTCGCGGACGATCCCGGCGGCACGCCACATTGCGCGCTGCGTTTGAAGACGCGCCGCCGAAGACCACGTCTCGTCGGCGTCGAAGGCGGCGCTCGCGGCATCCGCCGATTCCGAATCTTCCGAATCCATCGCGTCCACCCGCGCGACGCACCCGCTCGCCGCGCGCTCCGCCTCGGCGCGCTCGACGCAGGCCTGCACGACGTCCAGCGTCGGTCTCAGGGCGTTCCCGAACGCGTCCAGACGTCTCTTCGACGCGTTCACGGCGCGATTGGCGAAAACCGCCGCTTCCAGCAGCGAGTTGCTCGCCAGCCGGTTGGCGCCGTGCACGCCCGTGTACGCGTTCTCGCCGCACGCGAACAGACCCTCCACGGATGTCGCGCCGTGCAGGTCGGTCACCACCCCGCCGCACAGGTAGTGCGCCGCGGGGGTCACCGGGATGCGCTGCGCGGTGATGTCCACACCGCGCGCGCGCAACTCGGCGGCAACGCCGGGGAAGGCGCCGAGCGTTTCGTCGGCGTCGAGGTGCGTGACGTCCAGCCAGACGCACGCCGCTTCCTTCCCCGCCTCGAGCGCGGCTTTGATCTCGCGGTCGATGGCGCGCGCCACGACGTCTCTCGGCGCGAGCTCCATCCGGTCGTCGTACTTTTCCATGAACCGTGTCCCTCCCGTCGGCGCGTCGAACAGCCGCCCGCCGTGGCCGCGCACGGCTTCCGTCACCAGAAACGCGTTTTCGGTCGCGCTTCGCGCGCGCGCGCCGCCGGGGCCGGTGTACAGCGCGGTCGGGTGGAACTGGACGAACTCCATGTTCGCGACGCGCGCGCCCGCGCGCACGGCCATCGCCACGCCGTCGCCGGTGCTCACGGAGGGGTTGGTGGTGCTCGAGAAGAGCTGACCGGCGCCCCCCGCCGCCAGCAACACGCACGGCGCGAGGAACGTCAGCCGAGCGCCGTCCGCGCGCCGCGTTGTCTCCGCGCCGACGCACCGGGTGGTCTCTTCGCAAGACGCTTTCGCGTTGCCGTCGCCGTCGCACGCGACGGTCGTCGCCATCACCAGATCGCGCGCGGCGTGGAACTCGTAGAAGGCGACGTTCTCGCGCGCCCGCACGCTCTCGAGCAGCGCGCGCTCAATCTCCTTGCCGGTCATGTCGTCGGCGTGCACGATCCTCTTCTCGCTGTGTCCCCCCTCGCGCGCGAGGTGCAGGTCGCCGCGCTCATCCCGCGTGAACTTCGCGCCGAACTCCACGAGCTTCTGCACCGCGGCACGGCCCTCGCGGCACACCGTCTCCACCGCCGCGGGGTCGCACAGCCTGTCGCCGGCGACGTGCGTGTCCTCGACGTGTGCCTCGACGGTGTCGTCATCCGCGATGACGGCGCTTATCCCGCCCTGCGCGTAGTGCGTGCTGCCCTCGTACGCGACATCCTTCGTGACGATGGCCACCGTGCCGTGCCGCGCAGCCTCCAGCGCGTAGCTCAGGCCGGAGATTCCGCTGCCGATCACGAGGAAATCGACGCGCACCGTCTCCGACGGCGGCGTCCGTCCCGAGGCCGGCGCCGAGGCGGGCCCCCGCGCGGTCAGCGAGCGGTCCTTGTCGGGGTGCGTCTTGGATTCGTCAACGATCGCGCGCGCCGCGCGGGGCGCGCGACGTCCGGCCGCGCTGAGCCGGCCGGAAACCGACGCGGCCGCGGACGACGACGGGCGGTCGTGCCTCGCGAATCTGCCGAAGGCGGAGATTCTCGAGACGGGGACGCGTCCCGAGGCGGCTTCCACGCGGCGGGCGCCGCTGGAGCATGCGGGGACCGCGCGACTCGAGGCGAGGGACGTCATTTCGGATCTATCGCTAGGCTTCGAGCCTCCTCAGACGCGTCGGGGTCCGGACGCGCCGTGGAGGCGCTCGGAACGTCGGGAAGGCGGGGGGGCACCGCGAGACGTCACCACCAGCCGGCGTGCGTCGAAAGAATCGACGCTCGGCTGACGCGCGGGGTCCACGACGATGCCGTGCGACGCCGGATGGACGCACGCTCCGCGCTCCACACGGGGGAAAACGCCGTTCCGCGAATGCCGCTGCGCGACGAACGATGGCGCCGCCGACGCCGGGACGCGCGTCTCGTCCGAAGCGCCGATTGCGAGACTATTCGTTCGAGCCGGTCATTCTGTCTGATTTTTCGCGGAACGTCGCGGACGGCCACAAAAACGTCGTCTGTCGTCTGGCTACATCCGGATCTGGGAACAAAACTGTGTCTCTTCCACCACGGGGGAAAAATGAATCCAAGAATCGGGGTCTGTGCTTCACATCTTCAAGTTTACGGTTCGTAATTCGTCGATCGAGGAGGCGGCTTCAAAGGTCCCTCGATTTTTTGGGAACGTCGAAGGACCCGAGTCCGACCGTCAGATTTGGCGAGAACTGCTCAGTTGTTCGCTCGACGCTTTCTCGGTGTTCGGCACCGAGAAGAGACGATTCCGCGTTGCGCCTCGGCGCCGTCGCGCCGCGGTCTTCGCGCGGGGCGGCCCGATGCTGACGCACCTGCCGCGCAGCGCGGAGGTCCGCCGGCTGTACCGCAAGGGGCTGGAGCTGAGCCGCGAGTTCCCCGACCCGTGCGGGCGGAACTACCTGATGCGCCGAGTGCAGGAGGTTTTCCGGAAACGCGCGCGCGAGACTTCGCCCACGAAGATCGGGCGGCACATCAAGGAGGGCAGGCAGAGCGTGCGGCGCATGGAGAGGGCGTTGCACGGGCGAGAAGACTACGCGCGCGTCACGCAGCTTGCGTACGGAGCTGTGGGTCGCGTGAAACACCTCCTCGCCGCCGCGGACGCGGAGCTCGACGCGCACCACCTTCCGGAGCGGCGAAACCGAAACCGCCCGCCCAAGTTTTCTCTTCCGCCGCTCGAGGGCGAGGCCAGGGAGACGTTCACGCTCGGGCTTCTGCTGCGCAAGATCGAGCAGTTGAACCCGCACGCGTCGGGTGACGAAAACGAAGACGTCGCGGAGCCCGACGCCGAGGCGGTGCGACGCCAACTCGAGGCGCTGCGGGACTCGGTGCCGCCGCCGCGGCGGCGGCTGGCGCCGCCGGGTGCGAAAAAGCGTTTCCGCGAGGAATGGCTTCCCCCGGTCTGGGACGTCGCGCGAGGGAACCGAGCGCCGACGCACTGGCGCGGGTTTCCCGACGGCACGGACTGGGAGACGACGCACGTCGCGCTTCTGCGCACGACGTTCCGGCCGACCGTCGAGAAAGCGACAAGGGGGTTCTTCGCGTCTTCCGACGAAGACGCGGCGAACGCGAGAAGAAGCTCCCTCCCGAGCGCTTCTTCTTCCGAAGAAGCGCTTCGCGGCCGGGGTACACGCACTGCGAGTCTCACGGACACGGACGACGAACGCGCGCGCGTGTGGATCGAAAACGACGACGTCCCGTCGTTGCGTCGGTCTTGGCGTCGGTTCTACGGCGCCGCGCTCGGGATGGACGCCGCCGCGCCGTTGATGATCGAAAACGCGCCCGACGCGTGGAGCGCGCGCGGGAAAGACAAAAAAGGGGACGACGACGAAAGCGCGTCGCGGCCGCGCGTGGTTCTGACGCACAGGGGACGGGCGGTGGACGAGTTCGCCGCGTAGGCAAACGGCGAGCGGTAGTCGAGACGCGCGACCGAAGGCCTTCGACCGATTTCACTTAAAAAAAAACGCTCCCGGAGAGTATCTTACTTTGTAATGACAAACGCCGCGCCGCGCCGCGCCTCTCGACCGCTCACCCCGCGCCCGCGGCGTCCCTCGCGAGCCGCGACGCCTCGAACCGAGCCGCAGCGGCCGCGGCCGCGGCGGCGCGCGGATCGGGCGCGTCGGCGTCGGCGGTCGCGTCTGTTGTCTCTCTCGTCTTCTCGAAAGAAACGCCGCCGTCTGGACAGCCGGACCCGGCGCTCCCGCTCGCGCCGCCGGCGGCGGCGCGCGCGCCCGCGTCCGCGTCTTCGCGCGCTCGCAGTGACGCACCGTCGGCGCCGAACGATCCGCGGACGGTGAGTGACTCAGCGAAGGAAGCGCTTCTTCGCCCGGCGCTCGTGAAGGCGTCGCCGCGCTCGTCATCCGCCGTCTCGCGGTCGGGGCGGATCGGCGGCCACGCGGTTTTCGCCGTCGCGGATCCCCCCGCCTCGCGCCGCGTGTACATGCGCGCCGTGCTCCAGTACGCGATGTCGTCGCGCGCGCGGAGCATGTTCCCCGCGTCGCAGTTCAGAGGGCTGTCCGGCTCGGGGTTGCACAGCAGCGCCAGCACGGCGCGGCACACGGAGTGCAGGGTCCACGCCGGCGACCACGCGTCCTTCAGGATGTCCAGGCAGATCTCGCCCGTCTTCCAGTGCACGTTCGGGTGGAAGATCTTCGTCTCGAACGCCGCGCGCGGGGGCGCGAGCGGGTACGACTCCGGCAGCGAGAAGCGCACGACGAACGTCCCCGTCTCGAACGGGGTCTCCTCCGGGCCCTTCAGCGTCGCGCTCCATCGTAAAAGGTTCTCGCCGTCCGGGGCGAGGCGGATTGTCGCGTCCGCGTCCCGCGCGGCCTCCTTGATCTCCTTCAGCAGGCGCGAGCGGCTCGACATGGCGCCACGCGCGCGGCCGCCGGTCGCGGGAACGCGCGTGACGTGACGAGTGGCGCGCATCGAGGGGCACGCCGCGGACGAGACGAAACACACGCGGCTCCAGGTGCTGACGTGGTTATCATTGACAAAATTTTAGAAGACGCGTTTCGATGGTTCACCAGTGTGTGTCGTTTTCGTCGACGGTTTCGTCGCTCTAAGGCGCGCGGCGCGGCGCGAGAGACGGAGACGCGCGACATGAGCTCGTCGCGGGCGATTCGCGTCGCACGTGATGTGCGCGTCACGCGTCGATCGATGCGTCGATGGATGCGTGTTACCGGTATACTATTACATAACACGCACATGACCCGCCGCCGTCGCGCGAACCCGGCGACGGTTCGCGTTCGCGGAACCGTCGCGTCGCGAGAGCGCTCGCGCTCACCGCGCGGCGTCCGACCCGAGCCGCAGCGTCACGGCTAACCTGTGCGCGTCGAGCCCCTCGACGGCGGCCATTCTCGCGACGGCTGGGCCGAGGGCGTCAAGGCCTTCCTTCGTGAGCTCCTGCACGGTCATGTACTTCACGAACGAGTCCAGCGAGACGCCGCTGTACATGCGCGAGTACCCGTACGTGGGCAGCACGTGGTTGGTGCCGCTCGCGTAGTCGCCCACGCTTTCGGGCGTGTACCTTCCCAAAAAGATGCTGCCCGCGTTGTCCAGCTGGGGCAAAAGCGACTCAGCGTCCGCCACGTTCACGATCAGGTGCTCGGGCGCGTACGCGTTGCTGAACGCGCACGCCTCCGCCAGGTCCTTCACGACCACCGCGTACGAGTGGCCGAGAGCCTTGGCCGTGATCTCCGAGCGCGGCAGCGCCTTCGCCTGCCGGGCCACCGCGGCGACGATGGCGTCCAGGTCGACGTCCGGCGTGACCACCAGCACCACCTGCGAGTCCGGGCCGTGCTCAGCCTGGGACAGCAGATCCGCGGCGACGTGGTCCGCGGGCGCGTCCTTGTCCGCGACGACCAGCACCTCGGACGGGCCCGCGGGCATGTCGATGGCGCACATCGCCTCCGAGTTCTGCAGCGTCATCTTGGCGGCGGTCACGAACTGGTTCCCGGGGCCGAAGATCTTGTCCACCTTGGGGCAGGTCTGCGTGCCGTGCCCCATGGCGGCGACGGCCTGCGCGCCCCCGGCGCGCAGGATGTGCGTCACGCCCGCCTTCTTGGCCACGTACAGCACCTCGGGCACCACCGAGCCGTCCTTGGCGGGGGGGGTGGCGAGCACCACCGTGCTGCAGCCGGCGATCTTGGCGGGGATGGCGAGCATCAGCGCGGTGGAGGGCAGCACCGCCGTGCCGCCGGGGACGTACAGACCGACGGCGCCGATGGGCCTGGAAACGCGGCGACATCTCACCCCGGGCATGGTCTCCACGTCCACGTCCCCGAGACCGGCCTGCGCCTGGTGGAACGCCGCGATGTTGTCGTACGCCATGTCGAAAGCCGCCTTGACGTCGTCGTCCAGCTCGGGGTCGGGGAGGTCCGACACCTTCACCACGACGTCGTCGCCGAGGTCGACGCCGTCGAACTTGGCCGTGAACTCCGCGACCGCGGCGTCGCCGCGCTCGGCGACGGCGTCCACGATGGGCGCGACGGTGCCGAGGATGGAGGTGAAGTCCACCCGCGGCCGCTTCAAGATCTCCACGCGCTCCTTCGCGTCGAGGTCATCGTACACGTACGTGCGGATGGACATCTGGTCCGGCTCGGCGACCGCACGGTTCGCGACGCGCAGAGGCGCGCGCGCCGAGCGGCGCGCGGCCGAGCGCGAGCCCGCGCGCCTGGATCCGGCGACGCGCCTGGCGGAGCGATCGACGGCGAGGACGGCGCGGTCGGCCGCCACGCAGGCGCTGGCGTTCATTCCGCGCGCGGAACGGGGTGTGACGCGGCGGGACGCGGCGCGCGGGACGCGAGCGGACGCCGGAGAAGTGTCTCCGAGGAGGAACCGACGAAGCGGTGCTTCGCCTCTGCGTGCGAGCGCGGTCGTGAGTGTGCCACGGGTAGGATGCCCCACGACACGTCGAAAAATCCTGCGAGCGTCTTACGTCACCCGGCCTCTCGCATCATCTCCGGCGCAATCGAAAGCTGCGCTTTCGCAAAAGTTGTGACTAATAAACACAGTGGGTGACGAAATCGTGTCGTCGCAGCGCCTCAGACTGTTTGCCCTGTGAACCCGAAAGATCTCCGATCTCGAGGCCAAGAATCCCGCGTTCTGATTCGTCGAGACTCGCCAGGTGGTGAAGTGCGTGATTACTTTCCGCGCTCGTCTCGGTTCGATCGACGTTCGGCGCGCCACACCCCACGGCGTCTCGTTGACGTTCGCGGCAGCTCGCACCTCGCAAGGCACCATGGCGTCCATGGCGTCCTCCCTGGCGGGCACCCCCATCCTCACGAGGCCCCGCGCCTCCACGGGCACGAAGTCCCGTCGCGCGATGCGATGCAACGCCTCCGCCGTCTCCGACGCCGCGGCCGCGGACGCGGAGCTCGGCTACCCGTTCGTCAAGATCGTCGGGCAGGAAGAGCTCAAGCTCGCGCTCACTCTGAACGTCGTGGTGCGTGTCCCGGTAGTTTTCACGGGCGCGGCACGTCCGACGTCGCGCGCGTTCGCGAACGCGCGGGGTCCCGAATCCGGACACGGGAACGCGTCGTCGTTATCCCGACACTCGCACCCCGGCGAGGGGACCACCTCCCGCCGCGCGCCGCGACCGACGGAACACTCGTGACGCTGACCTTCGTCTTTCTCCTACAATGCTTCCCTCCCCGAACGACGCGCGGAGCAGGACTCTAAGATCGGCGGGTGCTTGATCATGGGCGACCGCGGGACGGGCAAATCCGTCGCCGTGCGCGCGCTGCAAGATCTGCTTCCCGAGATCCCGGTGGTGAAGAACGACGCGTTCAACTCGCACCCCAGCGACCCCGAGCTGATGGGCCCCGAGGCGCTCGAGGCGTTCCGCGCGGGCACGAAGCTGGAGGAGGGCACCATGCGCGTGCCCATGGTGGAGGTGCCCCTCGGCACCACCGAGGACCGCATCTGCGGCACCATCGACATCGAGAAGGCGCTGGCGGAGGGGATCAAGGCGTACGACGCCGGCTTGCTGGCGCGCGCCAACCGCGGGCTGCTGTACATCGACGAGGTGAACCTGCTGGACGACTCGCTCGTGGATGTGGTGCTCGACTCCGCCGCCGGCGGCTGGAACACCGTCGAGCGCGAGGGCATCTCCATCACGCACCCCGCGAAGTTCATCATGATCGGCTCGGGCAACCCGGAGGAGGGCGAGCTGCGCCCGCAGCTGCTCGACCGCTTCGGCATGGCGTGCAACATCTCCACCATCTTCGACCGCGAGCAGCGTGTGCAGCTGGTGAAGAACCGCATGGCGTTCGAGGCGGACCCCGAGGCGTTCGCGAAGTCCTGCAAGGAGGAAACCGACGAGCTCCGCGCGAAAATTTCCGCCGCGCGCGCGCTGCTGCCCGAGATCACCATGGACCGCGACTTGGCGCTCAAGATCTCCGGGGTGTGCGCGCTCGTGGACGTCGACGGCCTGCGCGGCGACATCGTCGTGACGCGCGCCGCGAAGGCGCTCGTGGCGTACGAGGGTCGCAAGGAGGTGACGCAGGAGGACATCCAGCGGGTCATCGGCCCGTGCTTGTCGCACCGCCTGCGCAAGGACCCCATGGACACCATGGACGGCTCGTTCAAGGTGATGCTCGGGTTCAACAAGGTGTTCAACGGGTCCGCGCTGAAGAACTTCTCGGAGGCTATGGACGAGGGCATCGAGGACCCCGAGGCGAAGAAGGCGGAGGAGGAGGAAGCGGCGAAGCCTGCGGAGCCGAAGAAGGCGGGCGCGTGGGGCGGGCTCCCCGGGTCCAGGTAAGCATGCGCGACGAGCTTGCGCGAAGAAAGAGACGAAAGGGGCGACTGTTCCGAGGCGAAACGCGAGAGACGTCTGGGCGAGGGCGACGCGAGCGCGCGCGTCGCGAAACGCCGCGTCGACGTCGAGGTCGGGTGGTGCGTTCGTGGAGTCTTCGTCTCTTCGCCGCCAAACGTGAACGACATCGCGTGAACGTGTTATGATCGATACCATCTTTCGTCGAAGCGTCGTGAATAATACTTTCGTACGTCAACTCGCCGTCGAGAACGGGTGCGCGAGCGCCGCCGCCGGCGCGATTCGCTTTTCGGGATCGTACGCGAACATCTTGTCGAGCAGATCGACGAACTGCGCGACGAGCTTGCGTTCTTCGCCGGTCAGCGAATCGTCGTTCCTGGCGTGCGCGTTGACGCGCGCGGCGAGGTCCCGTAGCGGCCGCGCGTCACGAATCGTGCGTCGAATCTCCCGCTTCGTCACCGGGTCCCGTTCCGCGGCGGAGAAGTTCCCGTCGGCGTCGTAGTGGTGCTCGCGAAACGCGGCTTTCCGCAGCAACTTCCGCGGCAACGGACCCTTCATCTCGATGAACAGACGCATCATGTGGTTGTTGGAGCTCCCAGGGAACGCCATCGCGCCGGTGTACAGCTCGTACAGGCAGCACCCCACGGACCACACGTCCAGGGGGAACGAGTACTTCAGCCCTAAGATCACCTCCGGCGCGCGGTAGAAGCGCGACTGCAGGTACGGCGTGATCTCGTTGTTCCCGTCGAACAACGCGCTCCCGAAATCGCACAACTTGACGCGGTTGTTGCTCTCGTTCACCAGGATATTATCCGGCTTGATGTCCGCGTGCACCACGCCGCAGTCGCGAAGGTGCCGCAGCGCAATCAACAGCTGCGTCGCGTACGACCGGACGCCGCGGATGTTGATCCCGACGTCGCGCCCGTACTTCTTCTGCACCTCGCGCAGGTTCGCGTGCATGCTCTCAAACACCATGAACGCGTGGTCTCGGAACTCGAACGAACGCAGGAAACGCACGACGTGGCGCTTGTCGTCCGGGTCGGTGGCCATCAGCTTCTTCAGGATGGTGATCTCGAGCTGCGCCGCCTTGTACATCGTGTCGTTCGCGCGGATCACCTTGACGGCCACGTCACCGAACGCGCCCGAAGCCGAAGCGTTCTCGCCCGTGTCGCGCGCCTTCACCACCGTGCTGAAGACGCCGCGGCCGTGCGTGTCGGAGACCACGTACCTGCCGTCGAGAACTTCGCCGACGCGCGCGCGGTAATACCCGTCGGCGTCGTCCCAGTTATCCGCCAAGCCGCGGGACATGTCCGCGGCGCTCCCTTTCGCGTTCTCGCGCTCCTCCGCCTCGTCCTCGTCGTCCTCCGCGGCGAACATGTCGGAGGCGGGTTTCGGATTCGGCTTCGCGGAGACGGGTTCGCGAGGCACGGGGGGCGTCGCCGACGCCGGGCCCGTCGGCTGGGCCACCGGCGCGGCAGCGTTTGCATCTTTCGGCACGTCTTTGGCGTTTTCGTCGGTGTCGACGTGCGCGTTCTGCTTCGCGGCGGCGTGCTTCGCCATGATGGCCTCGCGTCGTTTCCTCCGCTCCTCGGCCAACCGCGCCGCGCGCGCGTCCTCGTCCTCGTCCTCGTCCTCCTCCATGGCTTCCATCGCCGCCGCGACGCGCGCCTGGTACGCGCGCTCCTCATCCGCGGTCATCTCCTTCTCTTCCGTCTCTACGGGAGCCTGTCGAGGCGCCGACGCGGCGCTCGGTCGGTCACGCATCGCGTCGTTTCGATAGCGGTCGTAGTCGCGGTGTCCGCCGCGGTCGCGGTCGCGGCTTCCATCTCGGTCTCGTGAGTGTTCGCGATCTTTCCTCCCCGCGTCCCACGCGCGTCCCCCCCGGGGGCGGTCACCGTGTCTGTCTCTGCTATACCCACGCCTGCGCTCGTCGCGGCCGTCGCGGTACCCGCCGCGGTTCTCGCGATCGCCGGCACGATCGCGCTCGTCGCGTTCGCGAGACCGGCTGCGGCTGCGCCGGTCGTCTCGGGAGAATTCGCGAATCTCTCCCAACTCGCCATCCTCGTTCGAACCGGCACCCATGGTCCGCGGTGTCGCTTCCTGAGCTCTCGCGCCACGCGCCCAACTCCTCGACACGGAAACTCGAGCGCGCCGCCGAGCGCGTCCCTCCTTCTCGAAACGAGCGCGCGCGGGAACAGTCTGGAAGGCTCGCGAAGACAGTTGCGAAGAAAAATGCATCTTCGAAAACACGCATGTATGACGAGTTGGACTCGTTTCCTTTTCGCGCGTTTTCACTGTGAGGGCGCGCGCGGATCTCGTGGGACCCGAGACCGAGATGGGTGGCGGCGGTCCGCCGTACAACGTGTTCTTCGGAAACGTCCCGTACGATGCCACGGAGGAGCGCCTGCGAGAAATGTTCAGCGAGGTGGGCCCGGTGCACGACCTGAGGTGCGTCTCCGCATTCTCGCATCCGCGTCTCCCGCCGGCGGTGCCTCGATTTCGTCCGCTAGGGTTGCCTTCCGATCGCGCGCGCGCGCCTCTGACCTTCGTCCCCGCTCGTCCCGGCTCGTCCCCAACAGACTGATGACCGACCGCGAGACTGGCAAGCTCAAGGGCTTCGGCTTCTGCGAGTTCATGGACCTCGCCGTCGCGGAGAGCGCGAAGCGCAACTTGAACGGGCGGGAGTACAACGGAAGGCAGCTGCGGGTGGATTTCGCGGGCGACGGCGACGCGGCGGCGGAGAAGAAAACGGAAAAGCCGCAGGGCGCAGCCGCCACGCCGTTGCACTACGACACGCCCATGGGGAACGCGACCGCGTCCTCCGCGCAGCAGCAGATGCACGCGGCGGGGCTGGGAGGGGGGGGAATGGACGCGGTCACGGCGCGTCTCGCGGAGATGTCCCCGGCGCAGCTCTTCTCGGTGATGAACCAGCTGAAGACGCTCACTCAGCAGAACCAGAGCCAGGCGCGTCAGTTGCTGGTGGGCAACCCCCAACTCACGCTGGCGCTGTTCCAGGCGCAGCTCGCGCTGGGGATGACCAAGCCCCCAGCCGCGATGGTTGCGGCGGCGGCACCGCCGCCGCCGCCGGGCGTCGCGGGGGGCGCGCCG
>Ga0213863_10002852_pt1 | contig 12090 bp, 13 predicted proteins | sample PICome_8_FD_160128 | JGI IMG/M metagenome (GOLD analysis project Ga0213863, IMG submission 160128) | Coastal seawater microbial communities near Pivers Island, North Carolina, United States - PICO497 | ecosystem: Environmental > Aquatic > Marine > Coastal | place: USA: North Carolina... | reverse complement strand
TTATCTATGTGACCGATAATGGTCAGGTTGAACATTTCAAAATGCTGTTTGCAGTGGCTGAAAAAGCTGGCATTGTCGATGCCAATAGCGTGAGTTTGGAGCACGTGCCGTTTGGCCTGGTGTTAAACAAAGAGGGCAAAAAATTTAAAACACGTGCGGGACATACCGAACGTCTGATTGATCTTTTAACCACAGCCACCACTAAAGCTCGAAAAATATTAGAGGATCGCAAGCTAGATTTTACTGCCGATGAAATGAACCATGCCGCACGAGTGCTTGGTATCGGTGCAGTAAAATATGCTGATTTAAGTTGTGATCGAATAAATGATTACACCTTCAGTTACGATAAGATGTTGCGTTTTGAAGGTAACACGGCTGCCTTTATTCTCTATGCTTATGTGCGCACCTGTAGTATTTTAAGGCGAGCTCCTGATACAACGCAAACATTGCCGCCGCAAATCCAGTTAACTGAAGTGGCTGAAATTGCATTAGCATTAAAATTATGTCAATTTCATGAAAGCCTCGAAAGTGTAGCGATAGAGCTTATGCCAAACCGTTTAACAGACTATTTATTTACGCTGGCCGAACGATTTAATGCTTTTTTTCGGGATTGTCAGGTGATCGGCTCCAAGGAAGAAATATCCAGATTACAGCTGTGTCAATTAACCGGTCGTGTTCTGAAAACGGGGCTTAATCTTCTTGGTATTGATGTTTTAAACAGAATGTAATCTCAATTCCAATTAGGTTTAGTTGACGGATGGGCCTTGATGGCGTACTCTTAAGTTATTCTGTTCCAGTGTGTTAGCCTCAGACCATGAAATTACGAGCTATTGTTATCTATCTCATTTGTGCACTTTTTTTACTGTTTGAGATGGCGGTACAATCCTCTCCGTCGGTGATCGCAAATAATTTGATGACTGATCTTCATATTAATGCATTTGGTCTATCGATTATTGTTGCATTCTATTTTTTAAGTTATGCTTTAATGCAAATCCCGGTGGGCTTGCTATTAGATCGCTTTCCGCTAAAAAGCACATTAACACTGGCTATTTTATGTTGTGCCTTAGGAGTGATTCTTTTTGCCAGTGCCAGTTCATTATTCTTGTTATCCGCATCACGATTTTTGATGGGTTTCGGTTCAGCGTTTGCATTTATTAGTGTTCTAGTGACGGCGACAGAATGGTTTGACGCTAAGTATTTTGCACTTTTGGTTGGTATTGCACAATGTATCGCTGCTATTGGCGGTATGGCCGGGGAATATCCACTGTCGATAATGGTGAATCATTATGGTTGGCGCGATAGTATGTATTCATTAGCCGCTGTCGGTGTGGTCCTGATGGCGCTGGCCTTTAGCTTTGTCAAAAATTCCAGTCGAAAATCGTTTATACAAAATTTTGATATTGACAGTATTACACATGCGTTGAAATTAATTGTTAAAGAGCGCCAATCCTTATGGGTATTTATATACACATTTTGTGCCTGGAGTCCTATTGTGGTGTTTATAGAGCTTTGGGGAGTGCCATTTTTAGTATTAAAGTTGGGTATTAGCAATAAATTAGGCTCTGAGGTGCTGATTTTTAGTTGGTTGGGTCTTATGGTTACCAGCCCAATATTGGGTTGGTTTTCCGAAAAAATACAAAAACGCAAACGTTTAATGGTGTATTGTGCTGTTGTGGGACTAGGCAGTTCATTAATTCTTATATTTGTTCCGCATCTAACGCTTAGCTTATGTATGCTATTGTTTTTTCTGTTAGGTGTTTCAGCATCCGGGCAAATATTATCATTTGCCATGATTAATGACATGTTTGGTAAAAAGGGCGTTATTGGTACAGCCATTGGGTTTACCAATATGGCGGTTGTCCTAGGGGGATTATTATTACAACCAATTGGCGGGTTTTTGTTGCAAAGTCATGCAAATATTACCCACCATAGTGATCTCTATACCTTGGGTGACTATCAGTTTTCACTTAGCTTGGTCCCTGTTTTTATACTCGTTGGCGTTTTAGTGAGTCTGTTTTCTTTAAAAGAAAGTTATGCAGGCTGATCTTAAGTTATTAATAGTATTCAATTAGTTAGATAAATTAATTTCGCGACAGCGACAGTTATCCACAATATCTGGGGATAGTTGTGTGCATAAGTTATGGGTAGACTCTGGATGATCTGTATAAAGTGGTAAGATAAGCCAAAAATGCACTGATTTCAACGTTTTTAAGCTGTTCAACGGCCGTGGTTGTTTAATGATCATGTGCTCCTTGCGTTGGTATAAGGTGGGTATCTAATTTTACTAGTCTTTGCTATTATAACTATAGGCAAGCCTGTCGCTTGCAAATGGAGTGTGTATGACCTATGTTGTTCTATATGCTGAGTTCTTTGCGAGATACCCCTGGGTATTTATTCTTTTGGTTGCCTTTTTAAGTGCAATGATCGGCAGTTTTTTAAATGTGGTTATTTATCGCTTGCCGATCATGTTAGAACGACAATGGCAAACCCAAGCCAAAGAAATATTAACGATCAAACAGGATCATTCGGCAGCCCCCTTTGGTTTGGCTCATCCAAATTCACACTGTCCTCATTGCCAACACAAAATTACTTTATGGCATAATATTCCAATTCTTTCCTATTTTTTCTTGGCGGCGAAATGTGCTAATTGCCAAGCGCCTATCCCCATGCGTTATATGTTAGTAGAGCTTATTAGCACCCTTGTAGGCGGGGTTTTAGCGTGGGCATTAGGCTTTGATTTAACCTTGCTCGCGGTGTTGATATTAGTGTTTTCTTGTGTCGTGCTTTTTATGATTGATCTAGAGCATCATCTCTTACCAGATCAAATTACACTACCGCTTTTATGGATTGGGCTTTTAGTAAACATGGTTGGAATGTTTACAAGCTTACAAGACGCAGTGTTAGGTGCTATTTTTGGCTATTTAATTTTATGGGGTATTTATTGGATTTTTAAATTCGCCACAAAAAAAGAAGGCATGGGTTATGGCGATTTTAAATTACTGGCTTGCTTTGGGGCCTGGTTAGGGTGGCCCTCTTTATTGCTCATTCTTTTAATGAGCTCTCTCATTGGTATTCTATCGGCTGTTTTGTTAAAATACACCAAAGGGCATGATTACAATAAACCGTTTGCTTTTGGACCTAGCCTTATTATTGCGGGTCTGATTACACTGTTTTATGGAGATGCACTCACCAATGCCTATTTTCAGTTGCTGTTATAACCTTAAAGGTGTGAATCATTATGGGTAAGTTGATTTTATTAAGACATGGCCAATCACTTTGGAATAAAGCCAATTTATTTACTGGTTGGGTTGATGTGCCATTAAGCAAAAAAGGCGTGGACGAAGCGTTATCAGCTGGGCAGGCCATTAAAGCAATTCCGATAGATGTTATTTTTGTTTCGACACTCATGCGCGCGCAACAAACAGCCATGCTTGCCATGCTCGAGACTGAATCCACCAAAACTCCATGTATGATTCACGAGTCGCCTTTATTACGCGATCAAGAAAAAATCTATGCCCAACAAAGTGCAGAGAATATCATTCCGGTGTATAGTGATTATCGCTTAAATGAACGCAATTACGGTGAACTTCAAGGTAAGAACAAAGCTGAAACTGCAAAGAAGTATGGTGCAGAACAAGTCAAAATTTGGCGTCGAAGTTTTGATGTGCCGCCACCCAATGGCGAAAGCCTTGAAATGACAGCCAAGCGTACACTGCCTTGTTTTAATGAGCGCATATTACCCCTGGTTTCTGCCGGTAAAAATGTGTTAGTGACAGCCCATGGCAATTCATTGCGATCTATAGTTATGTCGATTGAAGGTTTGTCTACTGACGAGGTATTATTATTAGAGCTGCCAACCGGAGTCCCAAGAGCGTATCATTGGCAAGAGGGCCAACTAACTGGTTTATCGTTGTAACCATGCCATAATCGTGATATAATAATGTTCTGTTGTCGTTCAATTCGAGGAGAAACACCGGTGTTTTATCGCTTTTTTTTAGTCCTTTTAATCCTGATGCTCACAGGCTGCGCCACTGAGGCTAATTATCGTAAGATGGTGTTAAGTTGGCACGGAAAAAACATAAATCAACTCATTAATGTCTGGGGATACCCAGATAGGACCATAAAAGCACCCAATGGTAATAAAGTTTATGTGTATAATCACCGAAATGTCTATAGCACACCAGGGTATAGTACCGGTGGCTATACTTCGGTTACCACAAGCTCTGAGGGCAACAGTATAGTTGTTCAGCAGCCTTTAGTCGAACACACTCCGCAAACTTATTACGAGCATTGTAAAACGTGGTTTGAGTTTAATCATCGGCATATCATTACGCGGATCACTTATCGTGGCAATTCCTGTGTTATGTAGAGTTTGATCGTATAATATTAATTACACCACCATAACCTTTTATAACGAAGTATTCATTTTGTTATACCATTTTGGAGGGAGTCGGTAGTCTGCATGTATCACGCACAAACTTGCCAATTACCCCCGCAAATAGTAGGCCGTAAACGTCTGGGACAACAGGTTGGATTGTGGGCTTTGCGTTTTTCAGCATTACCGTAGCTAACATCATCATATTAAAGCCTCTCCGAAAGGCCATGTTCGCACCTATTAAGATTATTAAACCACTTATCATAAGTGCTGTAGGTCCTATAGGCTGGTATATTTACAGCTGGATTTTGATGTTCTAGTCTGTTGTTTCTATTAGCTCTGACTACTGGGGATGTAGTGCTATTTGGTTGTGCGCTCATGTTTTTCCAGTTAAATGACATCGTTACGGCTCGGTGTTACAAAGCCAAATCGTTTACACCTTTAGATTAATCTCTCATTATATTATCCATGCCAACAGTTAGAGTCAAACTTACCTAGGCATGTCTTCGTTCCCTTCATGTAAATGGTCTGTTTGGTCAGTGAGCAAAGAAGTAGATGGTTCCATAGTGCCATATAATGTCAGGATATATTATATAATTAACGATAAGGGAGCTGTTTGAAGAATAGGATTATAGTGCATCAAGTCGAGCCTGGTAAGGGTGGGTTCATTAAATAGACGCAATAGCAAATGGTATAACGAGATAAAATTGAAGGAGAACAAGGCTAAATTACCTAATTAGTACATACTACGAGCAATTCATTTATCGACTTCCCGCCAAGCCAAGCTTGCCATGGTTTGCTATTCGCTATGACATAATAGAGAAAAAAATGGTACTTGGCATGCTAAAGAGCTTAGTGGCTGAATCTAAAAGCGTAGAAAACAAAACGGTAGTTTTAATAATCAATTCGGCAAGTGAAATCATTTTTAGTATGGATATTTTTTATCAAGATATTGAACCTATCGATATCGCCAAAGGCATAGGACATCTAAATGCACAACAACGTAATGATTTTTTTGGTCTTGGCGTTGTTTGTAACATTATCGTCAACTGATGAGCTTGTAATCAGAATTAAAACCTTATTGAGACATTGGCACTATTTTAATGTCGATCCTATCGTTGAACAAATATTACGCTGTCTTTTAAACGATGATATTGCAACGATTAAGAAACCCCATGTTTTAGGTGAGGGTTATCAGAATAAGATGGCCCGGCTAAATGGTATAAAGCATTGCGGTTGGTTTGAGTACAAACGACAAATGCATTCAATGACACAAAATACCGCCTATTCTAACTTAAAAAACAAGTATCACTTTTTAAATGAACTTGAAAACAATACGCTAGGTGGTGGGCTCAAGGATTTCTTAAGAAGCGATAAACTGTCTTTGCCTGGTGAGGCTGGTGGGTCTGCTGAGTTTTTTTTATGGCATGATACTTGCCATGTGTTATCAGGCAATAAAACTGATAGCGCAGGAGAGCTCGGCGCTAATGCTTTTACCGCAGGCTGTGTGGATAAATGTAAATTTAGGGTATTACTCTTTGGATTGTTGCAATGGAACTTAGGGGTCCCACTTGCCATTGTCGCAGAACCAAATAAGAATCAATTTACACGTGCAAAGGTCATTAGACAATATTTATATTCATTGCTTGTTGGTTCAAAATCAGAACCCAATCTTTTGGATTGGCCCGTTGATAAGATGGTGGAGGATTTTAAAATGGACTTAAATCAAGTCAGGAAAAAATACAATATTAAGCCCATTCCAGATGACCTTTATAATTCTGCTTCAGAAGAATAAACAGCCATTTTAGCTTTTTAAGGTGACTTGATGAAATGGATAGTTCGCCTTAGCGTTTCGCTAAAGTTTGAGGTAGGTACTCTACGGCTTCTACAACTGAGTGGTCAGAGACATTTTGAAAGACCCTAAGATCGAATTCTGACATAACCGCAAGTATATGATCAAAGATATCTGCCTGGATAGCCTCATAATTGGCCCAGTTGGTATCGTTGGCAAAAACATAAATTTGCAGTGGTAATCCTGTGGCTGTAGGATCAAGTTGGCGAATCAAAAAGGTAAAATTGCTAGAATGGACTTTTGGGTTTTCCATGAGATATCGGTGGATATAGGCACGAAATAAACCAATATTTGTCATTCTGCGGCCATTGGCCAGATTATCAGGTTTAGCCTTATGGCTTTCATTGTAAAGCGTTATTTCTTCGGTTTTGGCCTCAATATAATCGTGCAAGTAATTAATTTCACGTAATCTTGCAAGTAACTTGTCATCGCAAAACTTGATGCTTTGCATATCGATATTGATTGCACGTTTAATGCGCCGGCCACCTGCATGTTGCATGCCTCGCCAGTTTTTGACTCCCTCGGCCATCATGGCATAGGTGGGAATGGTGACAATAGTTTTATCAAAGTTTTGTACTTTAATGGTGTTTAATGACATATCAACGACATCTCCATTGGCCCCATATTTTGGGACTTCAATCCAATCTCCGATACGGACAATATCGTATGCGCTTAACTGTATGCTCGCCACAAAACTTAAAATAGTATCTTTAAATGTAAGGGCTAAGATGGCTGTCATTGCTCCTAAGCCGGTTAAGAAAATAGCCGGACTTTCACCCGTTAAAATGATGATAGCAGTAATTAGAGCCACCGCTGCAAGCAGAATTTTCACGACCTGTAAATAACTTTTTATTGGACGTGTTTTGGCAACGGGTTTTCGGATGTAGACTTCATTAATGCTATCTAATAAGGCGTTAAGAGAACTCACGACAACAAAGATAATATATAACAGTGCCAGTTTTTCCAGGATTTGGACAAGATTTTGTGAGAATGGCCAGCCTGGAATGTTAAGCATGGGGGCGAGGGCACCGACAACAATTGCTGGTGCAACATGAGACAGCCGCTTAAAGACATTATGTTTGATAAAGCTTTTGCCCCAAGTGGAATGGGTTTTTTTTACTATATAACCAATTGATTTTAATAAAAATCGATTGGCAAAGATGTTTATAATAAAACTGACTAATGCAATAAAGAACATAACGGTGATTGAGGCTAAAAATAACGAAATAGTTGAGGAAAACCCCAAAATACCTAAGTATTCTGCAATTAATGCTAACATAAGAGCGCTTTACTTATTAAGATAGTATAATTATGCCTTATATCGTGATTAAAGTCAAATGAGGGGGCCTTAATTTAGTCGGTTTCTTCATCACTGACTGAAAAAGAAGACCCACAGCTACAGGTATTGTTGGCATTAGGATTATCAATGGCAAACTGAGCCCCTTCCACGCCCTCAGTATAGTCAATTTTGGCACCCTTAAGGTACTGAAAGCTTGTGGAATCGACTAAGAGCGTAATGCCCCCTGTATTGATTTCTTTGTCATCATCGTTAATTTCTTCATCAAACGTGAAGCCATATTCAAATCCAGAACAGCCACCACCTTGGATAAAAGCGCGTAACATCAGCTTATCATTTTCTTCCTCGGCCACTAATGACTTTACCTTATTAATGGCATTGTCTGTGAGCATAATAGGTGTGGCCCTTTCAACTGCACTCATGCGACTATTCCTTTATTCATGATCCTTATGATAATTATACCACTATTTCACCATGATTGGCCAGTAATTCCAATTTAATAACTTTTGGTATAAAGTAAGCACAATTATGATAACTGGTCGACACGCCCTTGAATAGTTGACAAAATCAGGTTATAACGTAAGCGTTGACTAGTGTGTATTTTTCAAGGGGGGGGCATGGCCGGAAGCTTTAAATTAAAAGGAAGTTTATTTACACTAAGCGTATTACAACTTACGCATCCTGATTTAGATGTATTAGAACAGGGATTAAAAGAGAAAATTGCGCAAGCTCCTAAGTTTTTTTCAAATGCACCTGTGGTGATTGATCTTAATTTTATCAATTTTAAAAAATATTCGCTTGATTTACTCCGTCTTCACCAAATATTAAAAGCCAATCAGCTTGTGCCTGTAGGAGTAAGAGGCGCATCGACCAAGCTTGAGAATGAGGCCGTTAAGGCTGGGTTTGCGATTATGAGTGAAACCGAAACAGAGCCAAGCGAGATAAAGGCGGTACAAACGCAAACCGTTATGGCAGACAAAAAAGCGAAAGCAACAGAATTAGCATTAGTCTCGGGCCCATCCAACTTAAGGCAAAGCCCAAAAAAAAGTACTTCCTATCGTGCCAAGGGTGGCTCTCGTTTAATTACTCGTCCTATTCGCTCAGGCCAACAAGTTTATGTTGAAGGTGGTGACCTTGTGGTCATCGCACCTGTTAGCCCCGGGGCAGAATTGCTCGCTGAAGGGAATATCCACGTTTATGGAACCCTAAGAGGCCGAGCGTTAGCCGGGGTTAATGGTGATGAAAATGCCCGTATTTTCTGTCATAAATTAGAGGCGGAGCTTGTTTCAATTGCTGGCAATTATAAACTGTTTGAAGATATTGAGGCGCACGTTCAGGATAAAAAATTTAAACAGCTGTACCTCAAAAATGGCCAGTTAGTCATTGATTCGCTATAATACAGATGAACAGACTTTTTTATTGACCATTGAGTGTTAAGATAAACAATAAAAGGATAAGCTAGTGGCAAAAATAATCGTAGTAACTTCAGGGAAAGGGGGCGTTGGTAAAACCACCACAAGCGCAGCATTTGGCACTGCCTTGGCCCAAAAAGGCTTCAAAACTGTGCTAATTGATTTTGATGTGGGTTTGCGCAATTTAGACCTCATTATGGGTTGTGAGCGGCGGGTGGTGTATGATTTCATTAATGTGATTAATGGTGAGTCAAACCTTACGCAATCGTTAATAAAAGATAAGCGCGTTGATGGCCTCTATATTCTTCCAGCGTCACAAACACGTGATAAAGATGCTTTATCTAAAGAAGGCGTTGAAAAAACCCTAAAAGAATTGGCGAAAACGTTTGATTATATTTTGTGTGATTCTCCTGCAGGCATTGAACGCGGAGCACATTTAGCTATGTACTATGCAGATGAAGCCCTAATTGTTACAAACCCAGAGGTTTCATCCGTTCGAGATTCCGATCGCATATTAGGGGTTTTAGCCAGTAAAACGAAACGCGCTGAAGCGGGCAAAGAACCCGTTAAAGAACATTTATTAGTGACGCGTTATTCTCCAGAGCGGGTTGAAAAAGGCGATATGTTAAGTATTGAAGATGTACAAGATATTTTATCGGTGCCGTTATTAGGGGTGATCCCAGAATCTAAAGCTGTCTTAAAAGCATCAAATGCTGGGGTACCGGTAAGTCTTGATACTGAAAGTGATGCTGGCCAAGCTTACCAAGACGCGGTGGCAAGATTTTTAGGAGAAGACAAACCTCATCGTTTTATTCAGGTCGAAAAACGAGGCTTATTTTATAAATTGTTTAAAAAGAGGAGAAAAGAAGCATGCGCTGGTTAAATCTATTTAGAAAACAAAAAACATCCGCAAATCTAGCCAAAGAACGATTGCAGATTATTTTGGCGCATGAACGTGGAAAAAAGGATCGCCCTGATTATTTGCCCTTGTTGCAAAAAGAAATCATGCAGGTAATTGCAAAATACGTGAATGTTGACCAAGAACAAGTCAACGTTCACTTTGATCAAAAAGGCGAGTGTTCTATTTTAGAGCTGAATATTACCTTGCCTGAAGAAAGTGAAAATGCAACCAAAAAAAAACAAGCCACGGCTCGATCACAGCCTAAAAAAACGCGTGTTAAAAAAACCGAAACCGTATAGTGGTGTACGATAGTAAGGTTATGTCTATTTCAGGGTGCTGATCAGAGGCTACAACGATAGCATTCAACATTGTTACTATAAATGGCTATCGATCAATAAATAAACATTGCAAAGGCTGGGGTTATGGTGTTTAATGAGAGAGACGATATCTCAATAAGCCACTTAATTTAGCAGGAGAAAAACATGGTTGACACTAAAATTTTTGAAGAAATGGCAAAAAAAATTACCGATAATTTGCCTCCAGCATTAAAAAGCTTTAAAGGAGAAATGGAAAAAAACATCAAATCTATCATGCAGGCCTCCTTTAGTAAAATGGATCTTGTCACCCGCAAAGAATTTGATGCGCAAGCCAAGGTCTTACTGCGTACGCGCGAAAAACTTGAGGCCCTCGAGAAACAAATGAAATCCATGTCGCCAACAAAAAAAAACACCAAGCCTAAGGCCCGCGCAAAAAAAAGTTCTGCAAAGCGATAATTAATCATGTCATTAGCGACGGTTCACTCACGTGCGCTTTGTGGGGTAGATTCTCCATCTGTTAGTGTTGAAGTACATCTTTCTAACGGCTTGCCGAGTTTTTCCATTGTTGGGCTTCCCGAAACCGCAGTGAAAGAAAGCAAAGATCGTGTTAGAAGTGCACTGCTTAATTGTCACTTTGAGTTTCCAGCCAGACGCATCACTGTTAACTTGGCTCCTGCAGATTTACCCAAAGAAGGCGGGCGTTTTGATTTGCCAATTGCCTTGGGTATATTAGCCGCCTCCGGACAAATTCCAAAAACAGCCCTTAATGACTATGAGTTTGCGGGAGAATTAGCCTTAAGTGGTGAGCTTCGACCCTTTGGCGGCGCTTTCCCAATGGCGATGTCTGCTTACCATTATAAAAAAAAATTGATACTGCCTGAAGCTAATGTTATTGAAGCCTCCATATTAAAAGGCGTGCAATTATATGGGAGTAAGCACTTGTTAACGGTTTGTGCACATTTAAAGCAAACCCAATTATTAACCCAAATGGTGCCCAACCTAACCCCTATATCTTCTTTGTCTACACCCCCAGACTTTAGCGAGGTTAAAGGACAAATTCAAGCAAAAAGAGTCTTAGAGATTGCCGCAGTTGGTGCACATAATCTTTTATTGTCAGGACCGCCTGGCACGGGCAAAACCATGTTAGCCACGCGCCTACCCACAATTTTACCACCCTTAAATGAAAAAGAAGCCATAGAAGTAGCTAGTATTTATTCAGTATGCAATAAATCATTTCAATTTGCAGCGCATTACCAGCGTCCATTTCGACATCCTCATCACACCGCTTCCGCGGTCTCGTTGGTTGGGGGCGGGTCTGTACCCAAGCCAGGCGAAATTTCTCTAGCGCATCATGGGGTCTTATTTTTAGATGAATTTCCAGAATATGATCGCCGAGTATTAGAAGTCTTACGAGAACCTTTAGAATCTTCGACCATTAGTATTTCAAGGGCAAATCATCACGTTGAGTTTCCGGCTGATTTTCAATTGATTGCGGCCCAAAATCCGTGTCCCTGTGGTTATTTAGGCTCTAAAAAACGTGCTTGTCGCTGTGGGCCAACTCAAATTCAACGCTATCAGAATAAACTTTCTGGGCCCTTGCTCGACCGTATTGATTTACACATCGATGTGCCTTTTCATTCTCTGTCGGTGAAGACACACAATATCGAATCAAGTAAAACCATTTTGCAACGAGTGGTCCGAGCTCGTACCATGCAAAACCTGCGTCAACAACTGCCAAACGCAAGGCTCACGTCTAAACTCATTGACAAGCATTGTCCGCTTTCCACAAAACAGCGTGCTTTTTTGAATCATACAATGGACGCGCTTAATCTTTCTGCCAGAGCCTATCAGCGTATTATAAAAGTGGCAAGAAGTATCGCCGATCTTGAGCAAAGAGAGGTGATTGAGCTTGTGCATTTGCAAGAAGCCGTAAGTT
>Ga0213863_10002849_pt1 | contig 12097 bp, 10 predicted proteins | sample PICome_8_FD_160128 | JGI IMG/M metagenome (GOLD analysis project Ga0213863, IMG submission 160128) | Coastal seawater microbial communities near Pivers Island, North Carolina, United States - PICO497 | ecosystem: Environmental > Aquatic > Marine > Coastal | place: USA: North Carolina... | reverse complement strand
CTATATTTGGAGCGAAGTATTGGATGCCGATAGCGTGGAGTGGTTTAAGGAAAACGGCGGTCTTGAAAGGCGTAATGGCGATCACTTCCGCGCCACGCTGCTATCACGTGGGGGCAGTAAAGAAGCAATGAGTTTATTCCGAGATTTCCGCGGCCGCGACGCCGACGTTACTCCGCTGCTGAATCGTAGAGGTTTAAACTAGGCCGTCTGGGCGCCGCGATGGGCTTGTGAATTACTAGCGAGTCGCTTTCCGCTCAGCCTGAGTGTCAGCAGGCTGAGTTCGTCCCATGGGTTTGCGGCATTCATGCCTTTCACTGCGCCATCTATGCGTCTCGCGTGGTGCAAAAGTTGCCACGCTTGATCTCTGTTGAGCCGCTTGAGTGCAGCAGATACCGCGCCGACGCGGTTGCTCCACACCCGTGCCGCTTTAGTAATAGCGGCGATGTTTTGGCCTTTATCTTTCGCTGCCAACATCGGTAAAAGGCTGTCGAGTTCTCGGACGAGCGCGCTAAGTATTGGCAGGGGGTGAACGCCTTCGGCCTTTAATCCCGCAAGAATTTTTAGTGCCCTCTGAGTTTCTCCCGATAGCGCCGCGTCGATGAGCCCGTACTGGTCGACTCTAGAGTTGTCTGAAACGAGTTCCAGGATTGCCGCTGCATCCAGCGTTTTGTCGGACGCATCTTCTAAAGAGAGTAGGCGAATGCGTTCGATATCCTGTACTGCCGCCAGCAAATTACCTTCTACTCGATCTGCCAAAGCGGCGACGGCCTCTCGATTGGCGCTTAGGCCGGCCTGCTGCAGGCGAGTGTTAAGCCAGCCCCCGAGTTCCTCGCGCTTGAGTGGCCATATCTGTACGAACAGTCCATCGGCGATCAGCTTGGAAAACCACTTCGTTGAGGTGGCGGCCTTGTCGAGCTTGGGGGCGATGATTAGTACTACGGTGTCATCACCCGGTGACTCGAGGAATTTCTCCAGCGCTTTTTTGCCCGCCTCATCGGGCTTCGCGTTCTTGAAGCGCAGTTCTATGATGCGACGCTCGGCAAACAGTGAGAGGCTGCCCGCTAGCTGCAGGAAGTTGTCCCAGTCGAATCCGGCTTCAACGCTAAATACCTCGCGTTCGGTAAAACCCTGTTTGCGCAGGAAAGCACGTATCGAGTCGCTGGCTTCTTGCGACAGGAATGGCTCGTCACCAGCGACCCAATAGAGGGGGAGGTGAGGCGCCTTGAGTTTACGCTGCAGATCGCGGGCGTAGATTTGCACGGCGACCTCTAAGGGAGCGCCGCGCTGACGCGGCGGATGATTTGTTGCACAAGCCTGCTGCGCATTTCTTCGGTTAGGAGACGGATTTCGTCTTGAGTGCCGGCGAGATTTTCGATTTCCTCAAAATATTCGCTCTGCACGCTCACAGGCTCCATGTTCAAAAGCAGTGTTTCGCCCTGCTGCAGGCTAAGCTCGCTGCTCAGACTCAACTCGTATTGGGCGGCGCGAGCGCGGGAGTTAACCGAGACGGCACGTCGAGCGAGCTGCTCGGGAGCGAGAGTCAATACTAGTGCATCGGAGTCTGCTGGCGTTTCGACAAGCTCCGCTCCCGCGGCGCTGAGCGCGGCAGACAGGGCTCTGTGCAGAGCGTCATTCTCGGCGCTCAACACACTGATCTGCGGCATCTGGGTACTTTGCGGCAATGAGCCTCGCAGGGCGAAGCCGCAGCCGCTCAGCAGCGCAAGTAGCGCGATGGCAGTGAGTTGAGCTGAGCGCAGTACAGTCACGGATCTTCCTTTTTGCGATAAAGAACTCTGTCTAGCTAGCCAACGACGATATTGACGAGCTTGCCCGGTACTACTATCACTTTACGTATTTCACCTTCGGCGGTGAATTTCTTCACTGTGTCGTCGGCGAGCGCAAGAGCTTCGAGTTCCGCTTTGCTTGCATCCTTGCTCACTTCCAGCTTGCTTCGAAGTTTGCCATTAACTTGAACGACTAGGGTGAGACTGTCTTGCACAAGGGCGCTAGGATCTACTGCCGGCCAGGCCGCATCGATGACGGCGCCTTCGCCGCCAAGGTATTCCCATAGTGCGTGACTAAAATGTGGCACCACGGGAGCTAGCATAGCGACCGAAATTTCCAAGGCTTCCTGTGCCACTAAATTGTCCTGTGCTGAATCGTTACTGTCGGTAAATTTGGAGACGGCGTTCAGCAGCTCCATTGTGGCGGCGATGGCCGTGTTAAAGGTGTGGCGTCGTCCGTAGTCGTCGGTCACTTTTTCAAGGGTCTGATGTGTCTTTAGGCGCAGCGCCTTCTGCTCGGGGCTGAGAGAGAGGGCTGCATAGTCTGCCTTCGCCACCGGCTTATGTTTTGCCACGATACGCCACAGGCGTTTCAGGAAGCGATAGCTACCCTCGACTCCGCTGTCGGACCACTCGAGAGATTGCTCGGGTGGGGCCGCAAACATGGTGAACATGCGCACGGTATCGGCGCCATAGCGTTCGATTAACGAAAGCGGGTCGACCGTATTGTCCTTGGACTTCGACATTTTACTGCCGTCCTTCAACACCATTCCCTGAGTGAGCAGGTGGGCAAAGGGTTCGTCGCTGCTAACGAGTCCGGCATTGCGCATGAGCTTGTGGAAGAAACGGGCGTACAGCAGATGCAGAATGGCGTGCTCTATGCCGCCAATGTACTGATCGACCGGCAGCCAGTAGTCAGCTCTTTCATCAAGCATCGCGCTGTTCTGGTCGCGGCAGGTGTAGCGCGCATAGTACCAAGACGACTCCATGAACGTGTCAAAGGTGTCTGTTTCGCGTTTAGCCGCTGCGCCACACTTAGGGCAGCTCGTGTTGACGAACTCTTCTAATTTGCCCAGCGGGGAACCAGTTTCGTCTATTACTATATTCTCAGGTAGACGCACCGGAAGCTGATCGTCTGGAACCGCAACGGGCCCGCAGTCATCGCAGTGGATAATGGGAATAGGTGCGCCCCAATAGCGCTGGCGAGACACGCCCCAGTCACGCAGGCGAAAGTTTACTGTTTTCTTGCCTCTGCCTTGGCTTGCCAGCTTGGCTTCAATGGCGGTGAAAGCTTCGCTGAAATCTAGGCCGTCGAATTCGCCAGAGTTTATGAGCCTGCCTTTTTCGGTGTAGGCAGCAGCGCTCAAATCGCAGGCCTCATCGGAGGCGGGGGCAATGACCTGCTTGATAGGTAGTCCGTATTTTTGTGCGAATTCCCAGTCGCGCTGGTCATGGGCTGGAACCGCCATGACTGCGCCGGAGCCGTAGCTCATCAAAACGAAGTTTGCGACGAATATAGGCACGCTGTCGCCCGTAAGCGGATGAATGGCTTGAAGCCCGGTATCCATACCGAGTTTTTCCATGGTCGCCATGTCGGCTTCTGCAACCTTAACGTTGCTCTGCTCTTCGATAAACGTCTGCAGGGCCGCGTTGCTCGCAGCTGCGTGGAGCGCCAACGGGTGCTGAGGCGCAACGGCAACATAGCTAACACCCATGAGAGTGTCTGGCCTTGTTGTGTATACCGACAGCGAGGCGAGGTCGGGGTCAGATTGACCGCTGACACCGAAGCTAAGCTCGACGCCTTCGGAGCGGCCGATCCAATTCGCCTGCATGGTGCGAACCTGCTCAGGCCAGCCACCGAGCTTGTCGAGGTCGGCAAGCAGTTCATCGCCGAAGTCGGTAATCTTGATAAACCATTGAGGAATTTTGCGGCGTTCAACGAGCGCGCCCGACCGCCAGCCGCGTCCATCAACGACCTGCTCGTTGGCGAGTACGGTTTGGTCTACTGGATCCCAGTTCACCTCGGCTTCTTTCTTGTAGGCGAGCCCTTTCTCAAAGAGGCGTGTGAAGAACCACTGCTCCCAGCGATAATAGTCTGCGTGGCAGGTGGCCAATTCGCGGTTCCAGTCGTAGGCGTAGCCTAGGCGCTGAAGTTGGTCGCGCATGTAGTCGATGTTGCCATAGGTCCACGTAGACGGCGCTGCGCCGTTCTTCATAGCGGCGTTTTCTGCGGGCAGACCGAAAGCGTCCCAGCCCATTGGCTGCAGCACATTCTTGCCTTGCATGCGCTGAAAGCGTGAAATGAGATCGCCAATCGTATAGTTGCGCACGTGCCCCATGTGCAGGTGACCGCTAGGGTAGGGCAGCATAGAGAGGCAGTAGAACTTCTCTTTATTTGGATCTTCGCTAACGCTGAAGCTGTCGTTTGCTTTCCAGTATGCCTGAGCTGCGGATTCGACTTCCTGCGCGGGGTAATTCTCGTCTAGGTGTTTCATTGGGTCTCTTTAGCTTATTTTGTTCAGCTCTCGCTGCTGTCTGGTGGTTTTGCCTAGTAGTGTCGCCTAGCAGTGTTGCCTGGAGTGTCGCCTAATAGTGCTGTCTAGATATCCTAGTCCTCGCTCCGTGCAATTAGCGAGAGGCTTAAATTGGGCATGGCGATAACCCACTAGAATACCTCAGCGGCTGCGCCGCAGGTAGTGATGCTGCACACAGCTTACTCTGATTGGGTGGTCACCTTTAAAAGCTTGATCTGGCGGCTATCGGCATTCAGCACGGTGATAGTGAACGGCCCAATCTTGGCGCTTTCGTCTCGCTCAGGAATATGACCGAAGCGTTGAAGGACAAAGCCACCGATGGTCGCGGCGTCTTGGTCGCTAAAGTCGGTGGCAAAGTATTCGTTAAACTCGTCTAAGGGCGTAAGCGCTTTCACGATGTAGTTGTTCTCGTCGAATTTCTTGATAACGCTATCGTCGTCTACGTCATGCTCATCTTCGATCTCACCAACAATTTGCTCTAAAACGTCCTCAATGGTGACGACACCGCTGACACTCCCGTATTCGTCAATCACCACCGCCATATGCTGGCGTGTTTCGCGGAATTCCTTGAGTAGCACATTCAAGCGCTTGCTTTCGGGGACAAAGGTCGCAGGCCTTATGATGTCTTTGATGTCGAAGCGCGCAGAGCCAGCACTCAGCGTCGCGGGCAGCAAGTCTTTGGCGAGCAGGATGCCGACGACACTATCAACGTTCTCGCCAACTACGGGGAAACGTGAGTGGGAGGCTTGGGAGGTTAGCTCGATGATCTCTTGCAGTGAGAGGCCAGAGGATACGGTCACGACCTGTGTGCGGGGGATCATGATATCCCGCACCTGCATGTTGGAGACTTGGAGTGCCCCTTCGATGATGCTGAGCGCATCGGCGTCTAGTACTCGGTCTTGCTCTGCGTTGCGAACAAGTTCGAGCAGGCTCTTGGTGTCGGTCGGCTCGTCGGAAAAGACTTGCGCGATTTTATCGATCCAAGACTTGGGCCTTGGATCGAGGGGTGATTGGTCTTCAGACATTAAGGGAGTAGCTCCTCGGAGCGGCACAGCCGCCGATGGGTTTAATCTAGCAAATAAGGATTGGTGATTCCAAGACTCTCTAGAGCCCGGATTTCCAGTGCCTCCATTTCGCTCGCGTCCTCTTCGGTAAGATGGTCATAGCCAACCAGGTGAAAGAGTCCGTGGAGAAGGAGGTGTGTCCAGTGGTCGGCAATGTTTTTACCTTGTTGCGTGGCCTCCGCAGCGACAATCTCCGGGCAGAATACGAGGTCCCCAAGCAAAGCTGCGTCTGCCGATGTTTCGCTTTCACCACAAGAAACCGGTGGCCATGTCTCGTCTTCGAGATTAGCCGCGGGGAAAGAAAGCACGTTGGTTGGGGTTGCCTTGCCGCGATAACTTTGGTTTAGCTCGCGAGATTCCGCGCTCGTTGCAAACCGCAGGCTTACGTTAACCGGAGAAGGGGGCGGCGCCTCTGCTAAGCAGTTGAGGCCAATACTGAGCACCTCAGTGCAGCGCTGCGTGGAAGGTAGCCAAAAAGGACAGTCTTCGCCATTAGGCTCATCGTCTTCCTGGCTTGCCTGTAAGGGCTCCCTCTCATCTCGCTGTTGCCAGGCAGAGCTGATCTCGGCCACAAGAGTGTCGGGGCCAAAGCTATTGTTCACGTTCACCCGGTGTTGCTTGCGATTCGAGCTGTGCATCGCTGCCGCGGGTTGTTGGGCGCGACTCCTGTTTTGGCAATGAAGTCACGCTGTGGCGATCATGCTCGTCATAGGCTTCGACAATTTTCTGCACGAGCCTGTGGCGAACAACGTCTTTGGCGTTGAAATGGCTGAAGCTGATGCCGTCGATACCTTCGAGGATTTGCGCGGCTTGAATGAGCCCCGAGCGTTCGCCCTTGGGTAGATCTATCTGGGTCGCGTCACCGGTGATTACAGCCGTAGAGCCGAAGCCGATTCGCGTTAGGAACATCTTCATTTGCGCCGTTGTGGTGTTCTGGCTTTCATCAAGAATTATGAAGGAGTTATTGAGCGTGCGGCCGCGCATGTAAGCCAGCGGTGCGACTTCAATTACGCTTTTCTCAATTAGCCTGCCCACGCGCTCAAAGCCAAGCATTTCATACAGTGCATCGTAGAGCGGGCGTAGGTAAGGATCGATTTTCTGTGCCAAATCGCCGGGTAAGAAGCCGAGCTTTTCGCCCGCTTCGACCGCGGGTCTGACTAGCAAGAGCCTGTTGACGCGTTCGCTGACCAGCGCTTCAACCGCGCAGGCAACGGCGAGGTAGGTCTTGCCGGTTCCAGCGGGGCCGATGCCAAAGTTGATATCGTTGCGGCGGATGCTGTTTACATAGTCGCGCTGATGCGGGCTGCGAGGTTTGACTGAGGATTTCGGCGTGCGGATAACGCTGGCCGAATCGTTCGCGGAATTTTCTTCGGCGTCGCCAGCCGCAGGATCAGTTGCCTGCTGGGCGGAATGCTCGCTGAGCACCAGATGCACACTGTTCGGGCTCAAAGCCTCACCCTGCGCAGTGGCCGCGTAGAGCGCGGTTAATGTGCGGGCCGCGATCTGGGTGGCGGCTGTCTCTCCGACTAGCCGGAAGCTATTACCGCGATGCTGAATTTTTACCGTGAGATGATTCTCTACTTGCCTCAAATGCTCATCGAGCCTTCCGCAGAGATTCGCCAGTCTCGCTGTGCTGTCTGGCTCTAGGGTCAGGTGCTGCGTACTTTCTGATTTCGCAGTCATGCGTTGATCCAATTTCCTTGTCGCTGAGAGTGGTTGGACGAGCTCATCTAAACCAGGGTGCCGAGCAGTGAGTTTGGCAGTGCATCGGTGATCTTGGTGGTAGCAAAATTTCCAATTAGTGACGCGTCATCACAGCGGAAATTGACCACTCTATTATTCTCAGTACGTCCCTGCAGATCGGCTGGGTCTTTCTTCGATTGGCCTGTGACGAGAATGCGCTGTTCGCTGCCTACCATGGCAGCGCTTATGGCGTTGGCCTGCTGTAATATTTGTGATTGCAGCGTGGCGAGTCGGTGTTTCTTCTCTATTTCCGGCGTGTCATCGCGCAGGTCGGCGGCTGGCGTGCCCGGCCGTGCGCTGTAAATGAAGCTGAACGAAGTATCAAAGCCAACGTCGATAATGAGTTTCATCGTATCTTCGAAATCGCGATTGGTTTCGCCCGGGAAACCAACGATAAAGTCGGAGGACAAGCTGATGTTTGGCCGTAGGGCGCGAATCTTGCGTATGATCGACTTGTACTCCAGCGCGGTGTGTCCACGCTTCATGGCCGCCAGGATTCGATCGGAGCCGCTCTGTACCGGCAAGTGTAGGTGATCGACAAGCTCGGGCACCTGCGCATAGGTCTGAATTAGACGGTCACTGAACTCGATGGGGTGTGAAGTGGTGAAGCGAATTCTATCGAGGCCATCTATACTCGCTAAATAGTTAATTAGCAGGCCTAGGTCAGCTATGCCGCCGTCATCGCTTAGGCCGCGGTAAGCATTAACATTTTGCCCGAGCAAATTGATTTCGCGCACGCCCTGTTCGGCAAGATGGACAGCCTCAGCTAACACGTCATCTAACGGCCGGCTCACCTCTTCCCCGCGGGTATAGGGGACAACACAGAAACTGCAGTACTTGCTGCAGCCCTCCATGATCGACAAGAAAGCCTGACAGGAGTTCGCTTCCGGTTGTGGCAGGTGGTCGAACTTTTCGATCTCCGGGAAACTAATATCAACCAGTGGCGCACCGGGGATGGAACGGGCCAGCATGTCTGGGAGCTTGTGAAGTGTCTGCGGACCGAAGACTACATCGACATAGGGTGCGCGTTTGCCGATCGCTGCCCCTTCTTGGCTCGCGACACAGCCGCCTACGGCTATCTTTAAATCGGGATTCTTTTCTTTCAGCGAACGCCAGCGCCCGAGCTGATGGAATACTTTTTCCTGCGCTTTTTCGCGAATCGAACAGGTATTGAGCAAGAGAACATCGGCCTGTTCGGCGCTGTCCACCAAGACCGCGCCCTCGTCGTCCTTCAGCAGGTCCAGCATACGCGCCGAGTCATACTCATTCATTTGGCAGCCGTGGGTTTTTATAAAAACCCGGCGCCCACCCGCGGGCTTCGCCTCCGAATTGATGCTAGCCGGGGCTGTTGCCTTGGGTGTATGAATCTCTACGCTCATTCTAGCTCCTGAGTGCGCAGCGTTAGCTGCGCTTAGTGCGGTCTAGGAATGCTTCCTCGCACCATAGTAAAACTTTGATAAGACAGAATTATAGCAGTAAAAAACAGCGGTACTTAAGCGGCTTTTCCCGCATAATGCCTTGAAAAGCCAAAGGCTTAAGCCGATATACTCGCTAACCACGGCCGTGCTGGCCAGTTTAATGGCGTCAGGCGCGACGCGCCGAAGAAATCTTTACCATGGCAGCGCTCGCACACGCTGCACTTTGTGATGGGCGCTGACCCACTAAGAGCATGTTTTAAATGGATAACTCCACCGAAATCTACAAGGTCACTTTCCTCAATCAGGGCAAGGTGTACGAGGTCTTCGTCAAACAGGTATACCAGAGCGATCTCTATGGTTTCATCGAAATCGAAGACTACGTTTTCAATGAGCGCAGCCAGCTGCTTGTCGATCCCTCCGAAGAGCGCTTGAAGACAGAGTTTACCGGTGTGCGGCGCAGCTTCATTCCGCTGCAAGCAGTTATTCGCATCGATGAGGTAGAGAAGAGCGGAGTCAGCAAAATCAGCAGCGGCGATAATGTTTCGCCTTTCCCTATTTCCTTAGTCGGTGGCAAGCCGCCGGTGAAGGATGCCTGAGCTGAAGCCTCCTAAGCAGCCGTCGCAACTCGATGTAGACGGTAACGTCGCAGCTCCTGCGCCTCATTCGAGTGCGAGTCTGGATGAGCCGGCAAATCACCCTTACTCAAGGCTCAGTCCTGATCTCGTGCTAAGCGCAGCCGAGGCGATGGGTTATGAAACCGATGCGCGGATTTTCGCGCTTAACAGCTACGAGAACCGAGTCTATCAAGTCGGGCTACAGGATGGCCGCAGTATCATACTCAAGTTCTATCGCCCTGGGCGCTGGAGTGACGAGCAGATTTTCGAGGAGCATGCGTTTACTGCCCAGCTGGCCGACCTAGAGATTCCGGTGGCCGCACCCCTTTCCATTGGGGGGCAGACAATGACCAACTTTGAGGGCTTTCGCATTGCCGTATTTGATCGTCTGGCGGGCAGGGCTGTTGACCTTGAAAACCCCGATGACTTGCTTTCGATGGGGCGCTTCGTCGGACGCCTACATGCCGTGGGCGCTCAGGATGATTTCAAGGTGCGGCCTCAGCTCAGTGTGCAGCGGTTCGGATGGGACAGCAGGCAGTTCTTGCTCGATAGCAACTTCCTCGAGCCCGAGATGCGGCGCGCCTATGAAACGCTCAGTGAGGACTTGCTGGCAAAAATCGAACGGCGGTTTGCCGATGCCGGGCCGCTATACCCATTGCGCCTACATGGCGACTGTCATATGGGAAATGTGCTCTGGCGCGATGAGACGCCGCATTTCGTGGATTTCGATGACACGCTAAGTGGGCCAGCGATTCAAGATTTGTGGATGATGCTCTCGGGCAGTCGTGATCAGCAGCAGGCACAGCTACTCGAACTGGTTGAGGGTTATAACGAGTTCTTTGATTTTCGGCCCATGGAGTTGGCGCTGATAGAGAGTCTGCGAACGCTGCGGCTTATGAATTACAGCGCCTGGCTGGCGCGGCGCTGGAGTGATCCTGCGTTTCCTTTAAGTTTCCCATGGTTTAACACGCCAAGGTATTTCTCGCAGCATATCTTGGAGCTGCGTGAACAGCTCGCCGTTCTCGACGAGCCTCCCCTAAGATTGATCTGACGCTCCGACACAGGCTGAGCGAAACTAGTCCGCAATGAGCTCATTGATAGCGGCCTCAATCTCCTCCATATCGCCGTCGCGGAAGCCCATATGCACCAGCCGGATAATACCCTCGGGATCGATTAGGTAGGAGGTTGGCATGCCAATGACGCCAAACAGCTCAGCTGCCTCGCCGTCGGGGTCCGAAGGGATCAGGAAGTCGAGCGGCTCGTCAATGAGGAAGTCGAGACCGTCTTCGATAGGGTTGTCGACGTTAATGGCGACAAACTCGAAGTCTTCGCCCTTCAGGCGATTGTAGAGCTCGTTGTACGCGGGCATCGAGCGCAGGCAGGGGGCGCACCAAGACGCCCAAAAATCGACGTAAACGGTTTTGCCGCGCAGTGCATCCAAGTCGATAGCCGCTTGGTCTGCGAAGATACTGGGCAGCGACAGCGAAGGCGCCGTGTCGCCGACCTCCAGAGCCAATGCCTGAGTGGTCAGAAGCGAACAGTGAATGAGCAGGAACAACCCTGCCGTGCGAAGCCGATGTTTCATGGTGCTTGCCCTCGTTGTGGGGTTAACTTGCCAATTCATTCTTAGAAATACTTCTAAGCAAATTCCGCCGGCGGAGCGGTCATCGCGTCGATTACTGCTTGCCAACGCTTCTTTTGCAGTTTTAGTTTCAACTTGACTTCAAGGTAGTGAGCTCTGAGTTGCAGCATTTCAAGCTGCGAAAGGCTTTCCTGGAGCTGCTTGCCTTTTGCCTCGTACCAAGCGTGACGATGTTCAGACCACAGCTGAACGGTGTTGAGTATTGCGTTGTATTCTTTCTCGAGACGTTCCTGCCAGTCGTCAGCCAATTTAAGTGCTTCGCAGCGGGCGGACGCGTGTAGGTACTGCATTTCCAGCTTAGCCTTTTCGATCTTGTGCGGATCCACACGTTTTAGACCTTTGGCGAGCCCGACGCGTGACAGGCCGTTAATGAGCCATTTGGTCGGATCGAAATGCCACCAGCGAATACCGTTGCGGTAGTCCCATTGGAAGGTGTGGTGGTAATTGTGATAGCCCTCGCCGTAGGTAATGAGAGCGAGCAGGGTGTTGTCGCGTGCGGTGCTCTTGTCGCTATAAGGGCGGCGACCCCACATGTGGGCAAGTGAGTTGATGAAATAGGTAAAGTGCTGACTCAAGACTAATCGCAGGAGACCGCCGAGGAGCAGGCCAGCGAGAATGTCGCCATGGACGTAACCTACAGCGGCGGGCAATGCGACATTCATTAAGAGCACTAGAGCTAAATAGTTGCGGTGTTGCCACATGACAATCGGGTCACGCTGAAGGTCTTTGACGTTGGAGAAGTCGTTTTTCGCGCTCGGGTAGGTGCGCACGATCCAGCCGATATGTGAAAACCAAAAGCCTCTGCCCGCGGAGTAAGGGTCGTGGTCATTATCATCGACATGCTGGTGGTGGCGTCTATGGTCGGAGGCCCAGTTCAGTACGTCGTTCTGCAGCGCGCAGGCGCCGCCTAGCGCGAAAATAAAGCGTATCGCAGGATGGGCCTCGTAGGTCTTGTGTGACCAGAGGCGATGGTAGCCGGCTGTAATTGAGAGACCGCAGAACACCATCATCAGCGCGAAGAAACCCCATTCGAATCCGTCAAAACCGACGAGCCATGCATAGGCCGGAACTAGAGTCACGGCTAAGAGCGGCGTCGCCGTGAACAGGATCATATTGGTCCAGTTTATAGGCGCGTTATCGAAGCCATTAGCGGGTGAAGAGCCGTCAGCTGATAAAGAGCCGTCAGCTGATAAAGAGCCGTTAGCGGATTCGCTATGGAGCGCCTCTTGGGTGCGAGGAACAGAGCCCAGGGAGTCAAGCTGTGTGTCTGGCATGGAACTATGACCTATAGTAAATCG
>Ga0213863_10002846_pt1 | contig 12101 bp, 9 predicted proteins | sample PICome_8_FD_160128 | JGI IMG/M metagenome (GOLD analysis project Ga0213863, IMG submission 160128) | Coastal seawater microbial communities near Pivers Island, North Carolina, United States - PICO497 | ecosystem: Environmental > Aquatic > Marine > Coastal | place: USA: North Carolina | collected... | reverse complement strand
TTTTTTTCCTTGAGACCATGATTTCATGCAATCTGGAACTATTCTATATTTTGCCCAATCACCCCCGCCCATTACATTGCCGGCTCTAGCAGAACAAATTCGGACATTAGAAGATTTAGTTTTAAAGTATGATTCATAATAACTTCGTATTATAAGCTCAGCTGATGCTTTTGATGAACTATAAGGATCAAGCCCACCCAGCCTGTCATTTTCTTTATAATTAACTTTTTTATTAATATTCTCATAGCACTTGTCACTAGTAATTAATATTGCAGTACATTTATGATTACTTTCCTTTAAAGACTCTAATACATTTAATGTGCCAACTGTATTTGACAGATAAGTAGCATATGGATCAATATATGATTCTAATACTATGGGTTGCGCTGCTAGATGAAATATATAATCTGGCTTAGAATTTTTGATAACTTTTGTGGTCAGTTTTTTATTCGATAAGTCAAATTTTTCATTCTTTAAATAAAATTTATTATTAAGTTTATAATGAGATGGACTTGTTGGTACATCTTTAGAAATTCCAATTACTTTTGCACCCAAGAGATGAAGCCATAGCGACAACCAGGAGCCCTTAAAGCCCGTATTACCTGTGACGAGGACTTTTTTGTTTTTGAAATGACCTATAAAGCTCATTGAAACTCAACCACGAAGAGTCTTAAGTTTATCTTTTTCGCCTTGGAGAAGTGATCTGGGACCACCGTCACCAGCACTAGCTTCAATTTCTCTTATGAATGCCACTAGTTCACTGAGTTCTTTAGGTTCAAGTGAAGCCTTATGATCAGAGCCCCATAATTCTTTGTCGAGAGTTATATGTCTTTCTACATATTTTGCTCCAATTGCGACAGCATGAATTGTCGGCATGAGGCCTAACTCATGTCCACTATAGCCTATGATTTTATTTTTATATTTAGACTGTAACCAACTGATATATCTAATATTAATTTGATTTATAGGAGAGGGATAAGTAGAATTTGTATGCATAATTATATCAGGATCACACCATGAAACAGCTTGCTCGATCTCTTTTTCTGTACTCATTCCTGTTGAAATAATCAGCTCAGTATTTTCCTGTCTTGCTTTTTTACACAACTTCTCATCAACAATCAAAGCCGATGGTATTTTTGTAATAGAACAATATTGTTTCATAAAATCCACAGAATCTAAATCCCATACGCTGCAAAACCATTTAATCCTCTTTTTCTTACAATAATCATCAATATGATCGTATTCTTTTTTATCAAATTCAGTTTTCTTTTTATACTCTAAGTATGTCATTTCACCCCAGGGAGTAGACTTAGGGACGTTCTTTTGTTTTTCTGGCACACAGATGTCTGGATTCCTCTTTTGAAACTTTATATAGTCACAGCCAGCATTAACAGCTGCATCAATTAGTTTTTCAGCTATAGTGATATCACCATTATGATTAATGCCGCCTTCGGCAATTATTTTTACACCCATTATTGTCTCCAGAAAAATTACAATACTAGCTAGTTAATATAGCATTAAGCCTATTATGATAATAGCTAAGTATAATTTTATTTTGAATTCCTATTATATTGATCTTCAATTCTAATAATATCGTTTTCCGATAACTTTGTTCCAAGTTGAGTTTCTAAAATAATTAGTGGTTCATCGGTATTATTAGTTACCTTATGTTCAGTCTTCTGAGGAACATATGTAGATTCAGATTTTTTTAAAGTGATCTCATTTTTATTTATTAAGATAGTTGCGGTACCTTCCAGAACAATCCAATGCTCTGATCTAAAATTATGAATTTGCAATGAGATACTTTGTTTGGGAAATATTACAATCTTTTTAACTAAAAACTCTTTATTATTGATTAGTGTATTATAGTATCCCCAAGGTTTATGAATAGTAGTCTCCCAAGATGTAACTTTATCTGAAACAACAGAAACTAAATTTCTCTTTGTATTCAATACTGGAATTACTTTAATTCTATCATTCAATGACTCTAGAATTAAATCATTAGTTACATCAGAATCAATAAGATAGAAGAAATCTTTATTCATACATTCATGAATGATTGAATCTAAGTTATTTTCTTTTAACATGAATCTTCGTATATCACCGTCTGTTGCAACGCCAATAACTTTATTGTCATCCTCTATAAATATTATACCTAAATGATTACCATCTATTTTTTTTAAAGCAGACTTTATTGTCTCATTTTTATTTATTAGATACTTATCAATTTTCATATAATATAATAACTAGTAGATTAACTATGAGTTAGCTTTAATATCAATAATATTTTCAATTTTACTGGGACTATAGCCTTCTACAGACTGAAAAAGGATTTTTTGTACTTCATTAATACTTGATTTAGATTTTAAATTAGTAAGATCTTGAATAAAATTATCAATCTCCTCTATGGAAAGTTTCCCTTCATTTGCATACATAATATGATCATGCACTGTCTTGCTTACATTATCGCCAATAAGTAATTCTTCATAAAGCTTTTCACCTGGTCTCAATCCTGTTATTACAATTTCGATATCGCCATCAGGGTTCGTTTCATCTTTAATCTCTTTTCCGCTAAGCTTAATCATTTCTTTTGCTAAACTAAGTATACTCATAGGTTCTCCCATATCTAATAGGAATACTTCTCCGCCTTTACTTAATGAACCTGCTTGTATAACAAGCTCTGTAGCTTCGCTAATTGTCATAAAATATCTTATTACTCTAGTATCTGTAACCGTTACTGGACCGCCCTTTTTTATTTGATTCCTAAACAATGGAACTACTGAACCAGATGTATCTAGAACATTGCCAAATCTAACCATGCAGAACTTAGTTTTGCATTGATTCGATGGCATCTTATCAACTTTATCTTGCATTGACTGAAGGATTAACTCTGCGAATCTTTTTGTTGCACCCATAATATTTGTTGGTCTAACAGCTTTATCACTAGATATGAGGACAAAGTTTTCAATATTATTTTCCAATGCATTTTCAGCTACAATTTTAGTTCCAAATATATTCGTTTTGATTGCAGATATAGGATTATGTTCAACAAGAGGCACATGCTTGTTTGCAGCAGCATGATAAACCGTATCAATCATTTCTGATTTAAATATATTTGACACGAAGTCATTATCTATTACTGATCCAAGATAAGATTTTAATTTAATACCTTTGTTTTTTATTTTATCAATATTAGAAATTTCATTGTCAATTTGATACAAAAAGTATTCTGATTGTTCAAGAAGAATAATTTTCTTAGGATTATGTTGTATTATCTGTCTTGCTAGTTCTGACCCTATTGAACCACCTGCACCTGTGACTAAAACTGTTTTATCTTCAATGCATGACTTTAACAAGAATGGATCCGTCTTAATAGCTACTCTTCCTAATAGATCCTCAATATCAATTCTTTTAAAATCTGAAACTTTGATTTTCCCTGAAGCATAATCAGATATATCAGGGACTTTTCTAATTAATTTTTGATGAGGCGTAAGCTGCTTAATAATGTTTAAAGTTTCTTTTTTAGTTATTTTATTTTCAATTATTAAAATCTCTTCAACATCTCTTTTAATAATTATATTATTAGTTTGTGAGACATTGTATACAGGTAATTCTAAAATACTTGTTTTTTCATAGTTGGTAGCTGAAACTATGAAACCTATAGGTTTTAATTGATCATTATTCTTTAGAAATTCAGCTATCTGAATAGATTCCTCATGGGTGCCAACCATTAACACATTTCGTCTTTTAGTTATATTTTTAAATGCTAGATAACTACTGGCTGTATACCTTATATAAATCACAGATGTCGTAGCTAGTATGAAATAAATTGGATATGTGAATCTAGGTATTGGCATGTCATAAGAAATCATAGCTGCAGCTAATATTCCAGTTGATAATAAACATGCCTTAGCGATCTTTACATATGTATCTAAATTAATATATCGAACTATTGATCGATATAAACGCATTTTTAATAGGACCGCTACAGTTATTATAGAAGCTGATATGATAAATTGATAAAGCTCTATAGATGTGGCACCAGATAATTTATATCCACTATTAATATTAAAAAAACCATCACCTCTTAAAACAAGAGCGACCCATGCCATCAGTACAAGAGCAATAAGATCAGTTATTACCATTAACAATCTTTTAGTGAATCTCGGTAAGTTAAGTAAAAATTTTTTCAAATTATCTCCCTTTAATGCTACTACCTTGTAAATATACTATTAATTTAACCTAATGGGTAGATTAAACTGATGATTCACAGGAAATAATAGAACCATATTCAAATGAGGATTTCCAAAATGGTCATGCGATTTAAATGGTATTTTCGGCCAATTAATAATTCTTATATTATTTCTCATACCCCATTTTAACCACTTACTCATTATAATATTTGACTTAGCGATGCAAGGGTATACATATGGACAAAAGACTTGATTAATATCAATGTCGAAAGAGCTCAATTCATTATCAGGTAAGAATTTTTTCCATGAGAGAAAATTATTATGTCTAGTGAGGCATATTTGATCAACATTGAAGCTATTGTTACTTAATATCTTTTTTGAAATATAGTCTATACCTTTTTCACTGAATATTATCTCAGTCTCTTTGACACGATTCATGGATATCTTTGTATTTTTTTTATTTCTATAAAATCTTAAGAGGTACTTAATTTCATCAATATTAGGCAACCTTACTCTAGGATTATTTGTTTCTGTCTCAATACCATGAATATTTATTTTAAGCTCTGAGCCACTCAATAATGGTATAATTTTTCGTAGGCTATTAAAAGAATAGTCTCCGTAGGACCCTACTCCATCTTCTTTATTTAAAGAATGACAGTTATCTTCGATGGTTATTAACTTATAGTCCTTTTTAATTATATCAATAGAACTCCAATCAGGCATAATGCCAAAATAGTTGACTATTAGTAAAATTGATTTTTTTCTTAGCTTTTCTTTTAAAAAATGTATATTTGGCGAAAGATCATCATTTAGTTTATAAAATATAATATCAAGATCAAATGATGCTAATGAGGAAATTACTTCTTCACATATAAAGCTTGGTAAATATATATTTTTTATATTAGGATTATTTCTTTTGATAATCTTAATGATTTTATAAAGAGAGTAGCGTCCAGATTTGGTTAAGTAATTTGTGGTTGATATGCCACCATTGTTACTTTGAAATAGATCTCCTAGCTTTATAATTGGTTGAATTGTAATATTCTTATTAATAAAAATACCAAGGTTATATGTTATATAAGTTTGATTTATATAATTTGATGTTATTTGGGTTCTTAAACCAATCTATGGTCTCTATCATAGCTTTTTTTAATCCTTGTTTTCCATGATACTCTGGCACCCAGCCTACTAAATCTCTGGCTTTTTTGTTATTAGCTTTTAATCTATTGACCTCTCCTTTTTTTGGTCTAATACGTGATTTATCTTTTTTAATTTGTATGTCGGTATTAATTATAGAGTTTATTAATAAAAATAAATCTTCTATAGATATCTCATAACCAGAGCCAATATTTATTACCTCGCCAAAGCTTTTACTCTTATTTGCCATAGCAATAAATCCTCTCACCGTATCTTTAACATATGTAAAGTCTCGAGTAGGATATAATGAACCAAGCTTTACATCTCTCTCCTTATTTAATAGTTGAGTGATGATTGTTGGTATAATAGCTCTGTTGGACTGTCTTGGTCCAAATGTATTAAATGGTCTTATAATACTTATAGGAATATCGTAGCTGCTATAATAGGAATAAGCTAGCTGATCTGCGGCGATTTTCGTTGCTGAATAAGGAGATTTGGCTATTACAGGAGTTTTTTCATCTATAGGTATTTTACCAAAGTCTCCATAAACCTCGCTAGTTGAAGTATGAATTAATTGCTTAATACCTTTCTCGCGACAGTACTCTAGAACATTCAATGTACCTAATGCATTGGTTTGCAAATAAGAATAAGGAGATTCATATGAATATGGAATGGCTATCAATGATGCTAAATGAAAAATATAATCAGCTTTATTACATAAATTGTTTACAGAGCGTTGATCTCGTATGTCACCAGAAATAACTTTTGTATTATCAATAACTTTCTTGTCTATTGTATCAAGCCATCCCCAGCTATTGAGGGAGTTATACATTGTAAAAGCAGTTACGTTACATCCTAATTTCACTAAAGCTTCAGTCAAATGAGAGCCAATAAAACCGTCTGCACCTGTTATGACAACATTAGATTTTTTTAATTCATTAGTCATATCGTATTATTCTAACTTATTGAGTCTTTCAGCATAGCAGCTGTGATATTTTTGCTATCTAAAGAGACAATATTATTTTTATTTAATATCAGTACTTTATCACATAAATTTGCAGATGATAATCTATGTGTAATCATAAATATAGTAATTTCATTTTTTGTAAATTCTTTGATTGACTTAATAATCTCCTCTTCAGTATTTGGATCTAATGCATTTGTAGCCTCATCGAAAATGATTAAAGATGGATTTAAATATAACGCTCTAGCGATTCCAAGTCTTTGACATTGCCCACCACTTAATTTTGTTCCATTTTCACCGATTGTGGACAAGACACCGTCTTTAAGTGAATCCACAAGTTGTCTCAACTTCACGCAATCAATTAATTCATCAATAAGATTATAGTCTATGTCTTTCTCGCTAACTCCAAAAGCAATATTTTTTGCTATTGTTGTATCTAGAAATGCTATATTTTGAGATACATAGCCTGTTGAGTTACATAATTTATATATATCTTTTTTGTCTAATATCTTTCCATCTATCAAAATCTGACCTGAGGAAGGATTATTAAACCCTAGTAGTAGATCTAATAAGGTTGTTTTGCCCACACCTGTTTTTCCCAATAAACCTATTACATCAGATTTATTGATACTAAAGTTTATATCCTTAAAGACAGGTTTGTCTGCATAAGAAAAAGATATATTGTTAAACTTTATATTATGATTGAATTTTAATTTGTCTGATGACCTATTTATTTTAGTTTCAACCAGGTTATTGATTTCCTCTATTATCTTCAATACAGGGTAAAAAAACTTCATCGTAGAGAAACTAACATATATTTGTTGTATCAAAGGTAGTAATCTATATGCAGCTAAAATAAAAACAGATAATGTAGGCAAATAAGAAACAATTTGATTGTTCAAGCTAATTATATATATTGTTACAGTAAATAACCCTCCAATTGCAAATATTTCAATAAGATATTTAGGCAGGACAGACAACAATGTATTTTTTGCAGTTAAGTTTGAAAAACTTTGTTGTGCTTTAGAGAATTCATCTAAATAAAATTGCTCAGCATTATAAAACTTTACGTCTTTAATTGATTTGAGTGAATCATTAACATTCTTAAAACGCTTGTCATTGCTAATAAGCCTTTCTTTGCCATATTTAGTAATTAAATTCTTTATACTTTTATATATTATGAGATAAATACCCAATAAACTCATTAGCGAGTATATGAATACCTCTGTATTAATTATAAATAATAATATGGATATACTGATTAAGATCATGATCTTTGTTATAAGTTGCAATAATGGCATGAGTACATTTTCAGCAATCAGAGAGGCTTCACTAAGTATATTCTTGCTTATATGTGAAATATCTGATTTTATAAAATAATCATAATTCTGAGATAGATATTTTTTCATAATTAATACGGATATCTTATGATTCTGTTCTGCAGCAAATTTTACTGTTCTCCATAAATTATAGGCACTAGTTAGATTGCTTGATACAAATAGCACTATTATCGAAATACCTGTATATACGATGGATTGTTGATAGGATAGTTCGAAGTAACTATAGATATTTTTGAGGAAATCATATTTATTTAAAAAGTCTGGGTCGCTAATAAGACCAATAAAAGGGACTATTGAGGCTATACCTACAATTTCAAAGATGCTTGTAAGAATGTTTAAAAAAAATAAATACAAGAGAGTTAGTTTGTCACTAGATGAGAATAACCTTGATAGTTTTAATAAATCTTTAAACATATCTAGAACTTGGTACTTCCTGTCGCAATTCTTAGAAGCTCATTGTGGGGATATCTAGAATGATTTATTGTCATTGAATATTTAGAAATATCTTTTGTGAGTACATTATAATCTGAAATATTCATATCAATAATTTTATCTACATATGACTTAAATGAACTATAATCAAGATAATCATGTTTAATACAAGAAGGATAGTCAAAATATCTATCTGAATTCGATGTATCTACTGACAGCACCTTGTTACCTAATGCTAGAGATTCTATTAGCAGAGTTGAAAAAAACCCTATAGTCAATTCACTCTTACAAACAGCCTCATAACTGCTAAAAATATTTGTATTTTCATGGAATATTGCATTATCTCCAAATATGTTACTGAAATATTTGATTTGATCATCCCTGTTTGGTTTATTTAAAGCAATAAGTATTTTTTGATTAGTATCAACAATATACTGATTGAGAATTTTATGAAAATCAAATTCATAATCACAAAGTTCTTTTTCTATTCCATAGTGTTTTGAATTTTTATTTGGTTCCTCCATAAACTCTGAGACAAGGCATATAGTATATTTTTTATGATATACATATTTCTTTTCTAAAAACATACCTAGCTTAAGAGAACCTAATTTTATAGGTTTGGTGATATTTATATTCATTTTTTTATACATAGATTCTTCATGGTTTCCAAACATAAAAAATATATCATGATTATAATTTTCTAAATGCTTATTTTTAAAGTATCTAAACTCATGTTTTGTTCTTAATCCATTCTGAATTGATATGAATCTAATTTTTTTTTCATACTTACTAAGCCAATGAATTAGAGTGTTATTATCGGTTTGTGTATATACAAATTTGGGCGACATTAACTGAAGAATAGTTAAATGATAATTGTTGTAGATTAATTGTAATATATTGCAACTTTTAAATAGTTTTATAAAATTTATTGCATATTTAATAATAAATTTGATGTTAATATATATAGTTACAGAGTCTTCAGTATGTACTTTGTGAGTAATACTGTTTTCTGTAAAAATATTAACTATATCTATACTATCATTCCCTAGAATAACGTTATCTGTCTTTTCAGGAAGTTTTAAAGAAAATTTCACAACTTATGAACTTCTATACCTGTCTTGTTAAAAATAGATATTAAAGTGTATGGTACTAAAGATAATATAAAAATAATATGACTTACATCATTATAAATCGTAGATAAGATAGCTAAGGGTAAACACCAGATGATATTTAATGTTAAAATAAATATATCTACTCTAATATGACTTTTTAGTTTTCTGCTCATTATTTGATAATTATGTAGCGAATGTGCTACAAAAAAACTGTTTTAATAGACTCTATTATTGAATTTATTAGATGCGATGACCGTGTATATTGATGTCTTAATTTTGTTGTAAATCGAAAAATAAATACAAGAATAGTATCAATTAATGGCGTACTATATAATATCATGCATGTATATACTGAGATATTCTCTGCGAAGATAAAAAAAACAAATAACGTAGATATCATAAAACCAAGATAATAAGATCCAGAACTACCTAAAAATAGAGATGCTGGAGAATAATTATAGATGCTAAAACCAATTAAAGAGATAACTGATAGTATCATTATAGAATTCATATTAACCATATTATCTTGTAATACAATATTTTGATAAGAAACTATTAATAACAGAGAACTAAGCATAAATATCATTTGGGATGAAACAAGTAAATCAATACCATCAAAGAAATTTAAGGAATTTATCACATACACTATCGATAGAACTATAAAAAATACTTCTATAGGATTAGTTGTTATAAAATATATTGCAAAAAATAATGATATTAAGATTTGAGCTATGAATCTAATAATTTGAGACACATCATAGAAATCATCTGCAACTCCTAGAAGCGAAATAATAGCTAAGAGAAGTAAATAAACAAGATCATTATCATTGATGCCAATCATTAAGAGCATACTAAGAATCAAGGGAACTGATAACGCTAAACCACCTGAAGTTGCAATACTATATTTGTATTCCCCTCTTGATGTTGGATCTGCGGTGACAATAGATGACTTTATTAGTAAAAGACAGATTAGTATGGTCGCAAAAAAAGTTAAAATATATACCATTTATTGATTAGAGATATACCAAGATATTGTATTTTTTATTCCTTCATTAAGTTGTATAGAAGACTTCCATTTAAGTTTTTTATAAGTATTTTTGATATATAAGGAATTATTTTTCATATCACCGATTCTATTATTTTCATAAATAGTAGCAGGTATTTTATAGCCATGTTTTTTAAATATTGATGACATAATTTTAATAACCTGATTAATGTCTGTCTCAACACCTGTGCCTATATGATAAGATTCTGATTTATTTTTAGTTTTAATACTTTTGAATATAGCTAAGACTATATCATTTACATGTATATAATCTCTTGTCTGTCTTCCATCTCCAAAAACTATCAATGGTTTGTTATTTAATATGTTCTTGATATATTTTGATATAACACTATTTTTATGAAATGAATAATTACCATAGGCATTACTAAATCTTAATATAGTTGTATTTATATCATATACAGATGCATATGAATTACAAAATGACTCAATAGCAAGCTTTGAAGAACCATATGGTGATATTGGATTTTTTTCATAGTCTTCATGCATTGGAGGGGTTGCTGTTCCAAAAACAGATCCACTGGACGCAAAAATAAAATTCTTAACATTGTTTAGTCTAGATGCTTCTAGATAATTAAATGTACCAAGAACATTGACATCAAATGCATATTTAGGCTTATTGACTGAAATATCTACACCTGATTCTGCAGCCAAATGAATAACAGAATCTATCTCACTACAAATTAGTTTTGCAAAACTAAAATCTTTTATATTTGCCTTTATGATATTGATTCTTGATTTATTTGTTTTATAGCTTTCTTTGGAAAAATATTTTATATTTTTTAAGTCTTTCAGATCAGGATTTTTTACTTGTGAATAATTATCAACAACTATTATTTTTACTATTTCTTTTTTACTTGTTAGGAACCTAAGTAAATTCTGGCCAATAAATCCAAGGCCACCTGTGATTAAGATTCTCATGCCCATTTTGTTTTTGGTTTAAGTATTTTTTTATTAATATCTTTTTTATACTTCAGAACATATTTTGCGATTGATATAATGATATCATCGTTTAGGAGAGTTGGCGATAATCCATAATTTATCATATTTTCGTTTTTAGCATTATAATAATGTTTTTCAGATTCAATTCTAGGATTCTTAATTTTATTAATTGAGACATCTATATCAATTTTCTTAAGCGACTTTTGTACTTTTTTAGCCAGTTGATTTACTGAGAACTGTTCGGTAAATTGATTATGAATATGCATGTCTCCTGATGCGGGCGGATTCTCGAGAGCAAGACTGATACATGCCAAAGTATCTTTGATATTAATATAGCCTCTGATTTGGGAACCTGAGCCATATACTAACAAAGGTGTTTTAGCGACAGCTTGCACAATAAATCTATTTAATACAGTTCCAAACATATCATCATATGCGAGAGAGATTTGATAATCATTTTCCTCTATAAAATCATTATTCATAATCCCATAGACGGGGCCTTGCATTAGATCTGTTACTTTAATTTTATTCATTCTTGTATAGAACCATAATAGGTCAGTATCCATTATCTTTGACGTATGATATAAACTTGATGCCTGTCTCGGATACATAAATCTCTGTTCCCTGTTATTATGTTTTATATTTAGCCATCCTTCTTCTATATCAATATTTGGTGTTCCATATTCGCCCATTGTGCCAAGTTTGATTATATGACAATTAGTATTAATATTTTTAACACACCAAATTAAGTTCAAAGTTGTATGCAGATTATTATCAAGTGTACTCCATGCCTCTTTGTTTCCAATCATAGAATAAGGAGCAGACGGAAGTTCTGCAAAATGGATTACAGCATCAGGCTTAAATTTTTTAAAGATATTAGATAGCTTTGTAAAGTCACAACAGTCTATATTTGTCATA
>Ga0213863_10002839_pt1 | contig 12111 bp, 15 predicted proteins | sample PICome_8_FD_160128 | JGI IMG/M metagenome (GOLD analysis project Ga0213863, IMG submission 160128) | Coastal seawater microbial communities near Pivers Island, North Carolina, United States - PICO497 | ecosystem: Environmental > Aquatic > Marine > Coastal | place: USA: North Carolina... | reverse complement strand
AAGTCGTGGCTAGAGCGCGCAACGGGAGACGCGTAAGCCCATCGACTAACGACCGAGAAAGCGGCCTTCGTCTTCCTGCTCTTCGAAGGAAATATCGAGCGTATCTCCGGTACCGAAATCTCCGCGGTCCAGCATCTTGATTTTCAATCTTACATCGTTGGCCGAATCAGCGTAGTGCAATGCATCCTCTTTAGTAATCAACTTGTCCTTGTATGCTTTCACCAGAGACTGATCGAGGGTTTGCATACCGTGCTCTGTAGATTTGGCCATCAGGTCCTTGATGAGATGCACCTCTCCCTTGCGGATATAGTCACTGATCAGCGGGGTATTCAACAGAATTTCTATCACAGGCACACGGCCTTTACCGTCCTTGTGTGGTAGCAACTGTTGCGCAATCATTGCCTTGAGGTTCAAAGATAGATCCATCCAGACCTGGTCATGCATATCCGCAGGGAAAAAGCTCTGTATCCTGTCGAGCGCTTGGTTCGCATTGTTTGCGTGCAAGGTACAAAGGCACAGGTGGCCGGTTTCAGCAAAGGTCAATGCCTGCTGCATGGTCTCAGCCGTTCGCACCTCACCGATCAGTATCACATCCGGTGCCTGGCGCAGCGTATTCTTCAGAGCCACCTGATAGGACTCCGTATCCATTCCCACCTCGCGTTGCGTAATAAGGCAGCCCGCATGCTCATGAATGAATTCAATAGGATCCTCGATGGTAATAATATGGCCCCGACTATTATGGTTACGATGGCCCACCATTGATGCCAGAGATGTCGATTTACCAGTACCCGTCGCACCTACGAAAATGATCAGGCCGCGCTGTGTCATGGATAGCTCTTTGATGATTGGAGGCAGACCTAAACCATCAATTGTCGGAATCTCGTCCTGTATACGGCGCACAACCAAGCCACTCTGCCCTCGCTGCACAAAAGCGCTGGCCCTGAAACGACCACAGTTTTGAGTAGTTATGGCATAGTTGGCCTCGCGATGCCGAACAAAGTCTTCCTCTTGCTCAGGCAGCATGGAGGACAGAATTACCTCACGCGCTTCCTCCTCGCTCAGCGCAGTACCACTAATAGGAAATATCTGGCCATCGACTTTGATACTCGGCGGCGCGTCTGCTGTAATAAAACCATCCGAAGCACCTTCTTTCACGATCCTTTCGAGTAATTCCTCAATCTTCATGTCGTCCTTCCTCTGCGGTAACCCTGCATCTTTTGCGGACTCTAAAAGTTTTCCGGGTTTCTGGCTTTTTCTCGGGCCACTTCGCGTGTAATCAAGCGTTTGGCGACCATGTCCTCGAGGCACTGGTCCATAGTCTGCATACCCATGGCCTGTCCGGTCTGTATAGCCGAGTACATCTGCGCTACCTTGTCTTCCCGTATGAGGTTACGAATAGCAGACGTTCCGCGCATAATCTCATGCGCGGCGATACGGCCACCGGTACTGCGCTTTAGCAGCGTCTGGGAAACAACGGCCTGCAGCGATTCAGACAACATGGAACGTACCATATCTTTTTCTGAGGCGGGGAACACGTCGATAACACGGTCGATCGTCTTGGCCGCAGAAGTCGTATGCAGCGTACCGAACACGAGGTGGCCAGTTTCGGCGGCCGTCAGAGCCAGACGAATAGTTTCCAGGTCACGCAATTCACCCACCAGAATGATGTCCGGATCTTCTCGTAATGCCGAACGCAGCGCTTCGGAAAAGCCCAGGGTATCGCGGTGAACCTCACGTTGGTTGACCAGACATTTTTTACTCTGGTGTACAAATTCGATAGGGTCCTCGATGGTCAGGATATGTTCATATTTATTGTCATTGATATAGTCGACCATCGCTGCCAGCGTCGTCGACTTACCGGATCCGGTAGGGCCAGTGACTAGCACCAGGCCCCGGGGCATCATCGATATGTCGCGGAAAACCTGTCCCATACCCAGGTCTTCCATAGTGAGAACCTTGCTGGGAATGGTACGAAATACGCCCGCAGCCCCACGATTCTGATTAAATGCGTTAACTCGAAAACGGGCAAGCCCCGGCACCTCGAAGGAGAAGTCAGTTTCAAGGAACTCTTCGTAGTCCTTGCGCTGCTTGTCATTCATGATGTCGTAGATCAGTTCATGAACCTGCTTGTGCTCCATGGGCGGCAGGTTGATGCGACGAATATCACCATCCACACGAATCATTGGCGGGAGTCCTCCGGACAGGTGCAAATCGGAAGCGCCCTGCTTTGCAGTAAAGGCCAATAGTTCCGTTATATCCATTCCTTCAGCACTCCCCATCTTGCGCCAGGCTAGTGCAACCCAACGGCCAAGTAACCCAGGTATTTTGCCCGCTCGCGGTGCTTTGTTATTGTCGTGTACCGTAGCCGGGAATCAGCTAAGATTCGCCCCATGGACAAACAACAGCTTTCCCACAATGTCGCGCAACTATTCTCAAGAGTAAGGTGCAGCGCAGAAAAAAGCCAGTTCAGCAATAGTGACATTCTTGTGGTTGCGGTGAGCAAAACGAGACCCGCCTCACACATACGATGGGCTTATGAAAGCGGGCTTTCTCACTTCGGAGAAAACTACCTGCAGGAAGCCCTCTCAAAGATCGACGAGCTAGGGGATCTGCCCTTGTGCTGGCATTTCATCGGGCCCATCCAGTCCAATAAAACACTCTCCATAGCGGAGCACTTCGACTGGGTGCATAGTGTCGATCGTGAAAAGGTTGCACGGCGCCTCAGTGATCAACGGTCGCCTCATAAATCGCCGTTACAAGTCTGCCTGCAGGTCAACGTATCCGGAGAGGACAGCAAGTCTGGAGTGACGCTTGCAGCGCTTCCTGATCTGGCCAAGACAGTGCTTGCGCTGCCCGGCCTCAAGCTGAGAGGCCTGATGGCCATTCCCGCAGCCGGGTCAGACGAAAAGCAGCAGCGTGAGGATTTTGCGGCGATGCGCGCCGCACTTTCCGAGCTACAGGCACTGGCGCCCGGTCTGGATACCCTCTCAATGGGTATGTCCGCTGATCTGGAGGCCGCTATTGCCGAAGGGGCCACGCTGGTAAGGGTGGGCACCGCCCTTTTCGGGCCGCGTAATAGATGATTTTGGGCCGTCGCGGCGTGTATACTGGTCGATCTTTTCGAATCTCTTGCGCTTATGAACAACAGTAGCTCACAGCAGAACCACATCGCATTTGTCGGCGGCGGCAACATGGCTGCCAGTATTATTGGCGGCCTGCTGGAGAGCGGCCAAAGGGCCAGCTGCATCAGTGCTGCCGACCCCATGCCGGATAGCCTGGCGCGCCTGCGCGATATCGGCCCGATAGAGGTACACAAGGATAACGCTGAGGCTGTGGCGCATGCGGATGTCATCATCATGGCGGTCAAGCCCCAGATAATGGCAAAAGCTACGGAAAGCATTGCCGATGCGGTCAAAAAAAATAATCCACTGGTTATTTCCATCGCCGCAGGAATCACGGTCGAACAAATACAGTCCAGGCTCAACCCTGGTGCCGCTATCGTCAGATGCATGCCAAACACCCCCGCCCTGCTGCGTTCCGGGGCCAGCGGCCTGTTCGCCAATGCGCAATGCTCCAAACAACAACGCGAGTTCGCACAAACTATATTGGCGGCAGTAGGGCTCACCTGCTGGGTGGATACGGAGAACGAACTGGACGCCATCACGGCGCTCTCTGGCAGCGGCCCCGCTTATTTTTTCCTGTTCATGGAAGCTATGATCACCGCGGGCAAAGACCAGGGTCTCGACGAGGAAGTGGCTACACGCCTCGCAGTGCAAACTGCTCTTGGCGCCGCGCGCATGGCGCTCGAAAGCGACGTCGATCTTACAGAGTTGCGTCGCCGAGTGACCAGTCCCGGTGGCACGACCGAACGCGCCATCCAGAGTTTCGAACGAGACAAACTGCAACACACAGTCGCCAGAGCCATGCAGGCCGCCGCGGAGCGCGCCGTGGAGATGGCGCGGGAAATGGGCTAGACAACAATGACTGCACTAACTGATATCTTTGTTTACCTCGTCTACGTGTTTTTCGGCCTGTACCTGATGGTCATGCTGCTGCGTTTTTTGCTGCAACTGACTCGCGCTGATTTCTACAACCCAATCAGCCAGACACTGGTGAAATTAACCAACCCGCTTGTAATACCGCTGCGTCGCATCCTGCCTGGCTATGGCGGAATTGACCTGGCTTCACTGCTATTGGCGTTGATCCTGCAAATGCTGATGATCGCCCTGCTGGTTGCACTGCAAACGGGCGCACTGCTGCCCGTTTTGCCTCTGGTGATGGCCAGCCTGATCGGCCTGGCGGCCTACCTGGTAAAAATCTACTTCTTCGCTATATTAGCCATGATCATACTGAGCTGGATCGCTCAGGGAGGCAACAACCCGGCACTGCGGCTGCTGTTCCAGTTGACTGAGCCGGTGATGGCGCCTTTTCGTAAAGTGCTACCCCCCATGGGTGGATTGGATCTGTCGCCCATTTTCGTTTTTATCCTGATCAATATCATACAGATTGCTCTAGGGCATTTGGCAGGCTCTCTCGGTGTTGCCGGCCTTGTCCCCTGGTTATAAGTGGCCGGTATGGAATCTGCCAAGCTGAAGCAGTCTATCGGTATCGTCACACCGCAGATTGCACGCTTTGATGAGCCCCTGGCACTGACCTGTGGCCGCGAGCTCCCCGCCTATGAACTCATTTATGAAACCTACGGCGCGCTTAATAAGGATCACAGCAATGCGGTGCTGGTCTGCCATGCCCTGAGCGGAAACCACCACGCGGCCGGCTTTCACAGTACCCAGGATCGCAAGCCAGGTTGGTGGGATGAGTGCATAGGCCCCGGTAAACCCATAGACACCAATCGCTTTTTCGTAGTCAGCCTCAATAACCTTGGCGGCTGCCACGGCTCCACCGGACCCAGCTCAACCAACCCGGAAACAGGCAAACCATGGGGCTCCGACTTTCCCCCAATGCGCACACGCGACTGGGTGCACAGCCAGGCCCGACTGGCGCAGCGCCTGGAGATAGATTGCTGGGCAGCTGTTATCGGAGGTAGTCTGGGCGGCATGCAAGCCATGCGCTGGTCCCTTGAATTTCCGGATCGTATCAAGCACTGCATTGTCATTGCTGCGGCGCTTAAATTGAGCGCTCAGAACCTCGCATTTAATGAGGTAGCCCGCCAGGCTATCGAGTCTGACCCCGAATTTTTCTCCGGCAGCTATCAGGATCATGCAAAGATTCCCAGTAGGGGCCTCGCCCTGGCGCGGATGATCGGTCATATCACCTACTTGTCAGATGACGCTATGGCCAACAAGTTTGGCCGTGACCTGCGCTCGGGCAGTCTCGTCCCGGGCGAGGAAACAACACCCGAGTTCCAGGTACAGAGTTACCTGCGCCATCAAGGCAGCCGCTTTTCCGGCTCCTTCGACGCCAACACCTATATTCTCATGACACGAGCACTGGACTATTTCGACCTTGCGCTGGGACATGGCAACGACCCGGTGGAAGCCTTCCGGCAAACGACGTGCAGCTTTCTGGTTATGTCGTTTTCCACCGATTGGCGCTTTTCGCCCGAGCGCTCTCGAGAAATCGTAAATGCATTGATCGAGGCTGGCAGACCCGTAAGCTATGCGGAAATCGACGCAAATGAGGGTCACGACGCCTTCCTGCTCCCGATTCCTCGCTACATGGATATCTTCAGTGCCTACATGCAGCGCGTGGGAGAGCAGGACTAATGCGCACAGACCTCACTCATATACAGCGGTGGATCGCCTCCGGCTCTAGGGTGCTCGACCTGGGCTGCGGCGATGGCGAGTTTCTCAAAACCCTGCGAGCCCACCGACAGGTGCGTGGCACCGGTCTAGAAATTGACCAATCGTATATTACTGCCGCCATCGCCAAAGGTATCGATGTCGTGGAGCAGGATATGGACGGGGGGCTGCATAACTTCCCCGACCAGAGTTACGACACCGTGGTGTTGGCGCTGGCTCTGCAAGCCGTCAGGCACCCCGACCAGGTTCTCGCGGAAATGTTGCGGATCGGGCGCGAGGGCATTGTGACCTTCCCAAACTTTGGCCACTGGCGTTCCCGCCTTATGCTCGGATTGAATGGCCGCATGCCGGTGTCCAGCTTTATGCCCCACACCTGGTACGACACGCCTAACATTCACTACTGTACCGTGAAAGATTTCGAAGCGCTTTGCCAACAAAAAGGCATTCGTATACTGGAGCGTGACGTTGTCGGTAACACTAATCGAACCCCGATGCTCTCTAATCGGTGGCCCAACTTGTTCGCGACCACCGCAATTTATCGAATTACGCTGTGAGGAGCACACGATGTCGATTATTCGCACTACATTAATCAGTCTGCTGATACTGTCAGCCCCAGCGCTCGGTCAGCAATCAGAAAAGTTTGGCGACTTTGAGCTCCACTACAGCGTTGTAAACACCACATTCCTGAGCCCGGAGATCGCCGAGCTCTATGGCATTACGCGTGGAAAGCAGCGTGCCATTCTCAACCTGGCTCTGCGCAAGCCCGACGCCGGAACTATTGGCACGGGGCAGGCCATGCAATTGCGTGGCGAGATTCGCGACCTAATGCAGACACAACAGGTGCTGGAGTTCAAAGAGATACGTGAGGGCGATGCGATTTACTATATTGCCGAGTTTCGCTTCATTAACGAGGAATGGCGCTTCTTCGATCTGAATTTCCGGCCCGAGGGTACAGACAAGACCTACAGTTTCGACTTCAAATGGCAACTCTATGTCGAATGACAGTGCACGCGCTTCGTCAGATACTGTTGTTCTGGCTAGCGGCAATGCGGGCAAGCTCCGTGAGTTTGAAGACATTCTCAAGCCCCTCGGTCTCTCCCTGCAGCCACAGGCGAAATTTGATGTTCCCGATGTTGAGGAAAATGGTCTGAGCTTCGTCGAGAATGCATTGATCAAGGCGCGGGCAGCAAGTCGGCACAGCGGACTACCAACGATTGCAGATGATTCCGGGCTTGAGGTAGACGCCCTCAAGGGTGCCCCGGGCATTCGCTCTGCACGCTTTTCAGGTAAGGGTGACGAGGCCAATAACGCCCTGCTGCTGGAGCGACTTGACGGCATTCCCGACTCAAAGCGCAGCGCCCGGTTCCAGTGTGTAGTAGTTTATCTACGACATGAACTGGATCCAACGCCCATAATTTGTCAGGGTACCTGGGAAGGTTTTATCCGGCTGAAGCCTTCGGGTAATAACGGTTTTGGTTATGACCCGTTATTCCAGGTGCCGACACATAACTGCAGTTCAGCCGAGCTGACCAGCGAGGTAAAAAATCGTATCAGCCACCGGGCGCAAGCCAGTGCGCGCCTATCTGAAGCACTCCGCAGGTCCTGATGCAGGCGCCACCACTGGGCCTTTACATCCACCTGCCCTGGTGCGAACGCAAATGCCCCTACTGTGATTTCAATTCTCACGAAATCTCGGAACGCCCCGAGGAAGGATACGTTGATGCCCTGTTGCGGGATCTGGACGATGACCTTTCCCTCGCCAAAGACCGGATCGTAGACACGGTGTTTATTGGTGGAGGAACACCCAGCCTGTTTCAGGTGTCGGCTATCGATGTCCTATTGCGCGGCATTAAAAACAGCGTAACCCTCTCCGTCGATGCAGAGATAACCTTGGAGGCAAACCCTGGCAGCGCAGAGGCCGACAAATTTATCGGCCTGAAAGAAGCGGGCATCAACCGCCTCTCCATAGGCGTGCAGAGCTTTGCTGACGCGCAGTTAAACTCTCTTGGTCGGGTCCACGACAGGGAGCAAGCACACCGGGCTATTGCGCTCGCGAGGCAGGCCGGCTTCAATAATTTCAACCTCGATCTCATGCATGGTTTGCCTGGACAATCTCTGCAGGGGGCGACCGAGGATCTGAAACAGGCGATGAGCACGGGTGCACCCCACATCTCCTGGTACCAATTGACTATCGAACCCAATACGATTTTCTACAAGCAGACACCCCGGTTGCCGACCGAAGACTCGCTGGCAACTATTCAAGAGGCAGGGGAACATCTGCTGGACAGGGAAAACTATGCACAGTATGAAGTCTCGGCTTACAGCAAAGAAGGCTTCCAATGTCGCCATAACCACAACTACTGGACCTTCGGTGATTATCTCGGTATCGGTGCAGGTGCTCACGGCAAAGTCACATCACCTGACGGACGCATCGTGCGCCGCGCGAAGCGCCGCCAGCCTGCAGACTATATGGCCGCAATCGACGGTGCGTTCGTCTCAAGCACCCGCGTATTAAACAAAAGTGAAATCATCGGGGAGTTCATGTTGAATGCACTGCGCCTGAACGGGGGTTTTTCTCTATCACTGTTCGCGGACCGGACCGGACTGGACTGCGCCACGGTCGAGCCTCGTCTTGCGTCGCTATGTGAGCGTGGTTTGCTCTTGCAACAAGGTGCTCACGTGACGACGACCGAGCTGGGACGACGTTTCCTTGATACCGTTGTGGCAGAGTTTTTCTAGATTCGCAGGCCACGCAGCGGGCATCAGGTGCGGATAAACAGCAAATCCCAGACTCCATGGCCGAGTCGTTCTCCGCGTTTTTCGAATTTGGTTAAAGGTCGGTCGTCGGGCCGCGGCGAGAAGCAACCCGCACCAAATGAATTAACAAGGGACTCCTCGGCGCCTAGTACGTCCATCATTTGCTCTGCGTAGCTCTCCCAGTCCGTGGCAAGGTGCAAAGTCCCGCCCTCTTTAAGCTTTTTCACCAGCAGGCCGACAAACGGCGCCTGCACCAGGCGACGCTTTTGATGTCGTTTTTTGTGCCAGGGGTCAGGGAAAAATATTTGCACGGTATCGAGAGACGCATCCGCAATACAATCGCGCAGGATCTCTACCGCATCGTGACAATAGACCCGGACATTGTTCGCACCGGTATTTTCCAGACCATGAAATAACTTACCTATACCAGGCCGGTGTACCTCTACGCCAATAAAATTGGTATCCGGCCGCGCCGCTGCCATCTGCGTCAGGGAGTGGCCCATACCAAAGCCGATCTCAAGTACCCTGCGTCCGGGCCGACCGAAAGCCGCGTCAATATCCAACGGTCCGTCATCGTAGTCCAAACCCCACCGTGGCCAGTTGTCCTCCAGAGCGCGCTTTTGCACAGGCGTCATGCGCCCCACGCGCAGCACGTAACTGCGAATGCCTCGCTTTTTTACAGGGTCTTCCAACGCATCTACACCAGCCGGTCAGACCAGCAACTTCCAGCCGGTCGCCGCCAGGCAGGCCCAGCCAGCAATGAATGCCAATCCACCCACGGGGGTAATGGCTCCCAGCCAGCGGATACCGGTGACACTCAACAGGTACAGGCTACCTGAAAAGATCAGTATGCCGATAACAAACAGCCAACCACTGCTTTTCAGCATCACAGTCTGGGGCTGACTGAGTGCAATTACACCCACTGCCAACAGGGCAAGGCTGTGATTGAAGTGGTACTGTGCCGCCGTCTCGAAAACACCCAGGGCATACTCATCGAGCCTGCTTTTCAATGCATGGGCGCCGAATGCGCCCAGCACCACCGCAAGCATGCCACTCAGTGAACCCAGGGTAATGAACAATTTTGCCATTGCTGAAGTGTAACCGAGAGGCGGCCGGGCCGCCTACTAGAGGATGATATTTCAGGCAGAAAAACTGACGCGTATCTGCTTCATTGCCGCCTGTTCGAGCTGCCGGATGCGTTCGGCGGATACACCGTACTGATCGGCGAGGTCGTGGAGTGTCGATTTTTTCTCCGACAGCCAGCGCTGGGCCAGAATATCCCGGCTGCGCTCATCAAGCTCGCCCATCGCACTATGCAGTAGGGCTTCATTGCTGTTCTGCCAATCACTGGATTCCAGAATATCGGAGGGGTCAGAGCTCTGATCTTCCAAAAAGTACTGCGGCGCCTGCCAGGCGCTGTCGTCTTCTCCATCCACTGGCTGATCGTATCCGAGATCTCTGCTGCTCAAACGGCCCTCCATGCGCTGCACCTCACGGACATCAACGCCGAGGTCATCTGCAATGGATTGGGCTTCATCTGCACTGAGCCAGGAGAGCGACTTCTTGGCGCTGCGCAAATTGAAAAATAACTTACGCTGGGCTTTGGTCGTAGCCACTTTGACGATCCGCCAATTACGCAGGATGAACTCGTGCATCTCCGCTTTAATCCAGTGAACTGCAAAGGAAACAAGACGCACGCCCTTCTCAGGGTTATAGCGTTTCACCGCCTTCATCAGGCCGACGTTACCTTCCTGTATGAGGTCCGCCTCGGCGAGGCCGTAGCCTGAGTAGCTGCGCGCAATATGCACAACGAATCGCAAATGCGACATAACCAGTTCCCTTGCTGCCTGCAGCTCGCCATTATAAAACAGGCTTTCCGCGAGCTCGCGTTCGCGCGCTACGGACAGTATCGGAATACTGCTGACGGCCTGAACATAAGCAGGCAGATTGGCGCCGGGCACCATCTGGTCAATAGGTTGTAGGCTGTTTGTCATCATACGCCCCCTCTTGGTCTTTCCCCATTTTAGCACTCAATCTCTTAGAGTGCTAACACGCGCAAAGTTCCCTGCCAAAAGACTAATCAAAACATCTTTTTATATTCTTTTAGGTTATAAGTAAATTGGCTAGCGCGGCTCTATGCGGGCGATGTGGCGCGATACCGCTACCCAAGCCCCCGCCAAACCGAGGCATCCTCCGATGATGACCAGGTTAAGAATGCCCATCACGCCGAGGCCAGAAAGCCTGAAGCCGCTCTCGTAGAGCAATACAAGTGCGCCAATTGGCTCTTCAAGAAACCACAGGCCACAGGATACCAGCAGGCCAGCCAGCAAACCGCCGCCCACGCCGTACCAGAGACCGGTATACAGGAAGGGGCGGCGCACAAAGCCATTACTGCCCCCTACCAACTTCACGACCACAATTTCCTCTCGGCGGCTCTCGATCGCAAGGCGAATAGTGTTGCCAAGAATGAGCAGTACGCCGATGACCAGCATGCCGCCAATTGCGATCACCAGTCGTCGACTCAGCTCCATCACACTGGCCAGCCGTTGCAACCAGGCCATGTCCAGCACCGCCTCTGCCACTCCCTCATGCTGTTGCAGCTGCGCATGAAGGTCAGTCATTTGGTCATCACCGGATGCAACTGGCGTTACCAGAATCAGATGCGGCAAGGGGTTTTCCTCTAGGCTGGACAGGACGTCGGCAAACCCGGAGAGACTGCGGAACTCATCCAACGCCTCGTCTCGCGCAATCAAACGCGTCTCTCTGACCTGCTCCCAGCTCGCCAGCTCGACCTGCAATTGCCGCGCCTCCTCCTCGCTAATCCGCACCTCGAGAAATACGGAAATACTGGCGGGGCTCTCCCAGCTGGCTCTTAACTGGTTGATATTATCCAGCGCGATATTCAGACCCACTGGCAATGCCAGTGCAATACCGATCACCAGCCAGGTGAGCAGACTCGCTCCCGGCTGGCCCAGCACACGCGACAAACTATCCGCCGCCGACAACCGATGGTGTTGTAACCACGCGTTGTATTGATCACGGAGCCCGGCCCGGCTGTGACTCGCGCCCCCTCGGCGGGAAGAGCTTTCCCGGCGTTCGCTCACAGCGCACCCCCAGTGACGAGGCCGCCCTCACGCAGGGTGAGGAGACGGTGTTGCATGCGGGCAATCAGAACCAGATCATGGCTGGCAATCAGGACTGTGACACCCACCTGATTGAATTGCTCAAACAGGTTCATGATCTCCGCGGAGAGCTCCGGGTCGAGGTTGCCCGTGGGCTCGTCGGCCAGAAGAATTTTTGGCTTGCCCACCACCGCTCGCGCAATCCCAACGCGCTGCTGCTCGCCACCAGAAAGGGTGACGGGCATAGCATGCTCGCGCTTTAGCAACCCGACCTTATCGAGAGCGGCTCTCACCCGCCGCCCAACTTCGCGGTAGTCATAGCCTGCTATGACCAGCGGCAATGCCACATTGTCGAAAACTGACCGATCGTGCAGCAGCCGATGATTCTGGAATACAACGCCGATATTCCGCCGGTGTCTTGGTATGCCGCGCGGGCGCACCTCTCCCAGGTTTGATCGTCAACCACTACCTGG
>Ga0213863_10002836_pt1 | contig 12118 bp, 11 predicted proteins | sample PICome_8_FD_160128 | JGI IMG/M metagenome (GOLD analysis project Ga0213863, IMG submission 160128) | Coastal seawater microbial communities near Pivers Island, North Carolina, United States - PICO497 | ecosystem: Environmental > Aquatic > Marine > Coastal | place: USA: North Carolina... | reverse complement strand
CCGCGAGGTGCTGCATGACCTCTGCCGCCTGTTCTTGAGAGTGACTACCAACACCGTGCAGCAACTTTTCCGCGCCTTCAAAGCATAGATATAGGCCACCACAAACGAGTAACGGTGTAATGAGTATGGGGATAAATGCGGAGATCAGCAGTGCCGCTGGCACCAAGATCAGTTTGTTAATAAACGACCCTTTCGCTACCGCCCAAACCACGGGTAATTCACGATCGGGCCTAACACCGAGAACGCGCTCCGCGTTAACGGCGAGATCATCACCTAGAACACCCGCACTTTTTTTAGCGGCAATCTTAGTCATTAGAGCAACGTCATCAAGAACCGCGGCAATATCATCGACCAGCGCTAACAAACTACCAAAAGCCATAGATTTATCCTCTTCTGCGCCGCTTTGATGGCTGACGCATTGTCGACTTTGGATAGCGTGGAAGCTTACCCGTCGCTAAATACCGATAGATCGTTTCTTGCGCGTGAAGCTTATTCGTTTGCTTGTTTGACGACAGTAACTGATTGTCTTGATGGGTATTAATTCGGCGAGCCTTCACATTGTCGTGCCACTGTTGATCAAGAATATTTTGGACCATTTTTTGCGCATCAAGATCACGCACAGGACATAGGACTTCCACCCGATAATCGATATTTCTCGTCATTAAATCGGCGGACCCGAAATAGTAATCAGGGCGGCCTCGATTATGGAAAACATAGACTCTGGAATGCTCTAGGTAGCGATCCACAATACTGATCGCTTCAATATTTTCCGACAAACCTTTGACGCCCGGTAATAGCGAACACATACCTCGAATGATCAATCGAATTTCAACACCGGCCTGACTGGCTTCATAGAGCTTGCTAGAGAGCTCTTGGTCAACGAGATTATTACACTTCAAAATCATCGTCGCGCGATAACCCCCATTGGCATGCTGAATTTCCCTGTCAATCATACTCATGAGGCCCGAGCGAGAGCTGTGCGGAGAGACAAGGAGCTGCTCATATTCTGGACGCCGATAGTTGTATTTCAAAAAGTCAAAAACCTTGGCTAAGTCACGCCCAATTGTTTGGTCAGATGTGAGCAGAGAAAAGTCGGTATACAAGCGCGCAGAGTTCTCATTAAAGTTACCTGTGCCGATATGACTGTAGTACCGAAGTTTCTGAGACTCCCGACGTTCAATGAGAAAGATTTTGCTGTGAACCTTTAGTCCAGGAATTCCAAAAATCACCTCGATACCCGCATCCGTCAGTCGCTGTGCCCAGGCGATGTTTGCCTGCTCATCAAAACGTGCCGCCAGTTCCACCACAACCTGCACGGCTTTACCATTGTCATTAGCATTAATGAGCGCGTCGACCACCCGCGAGTTTTCGGCAACTCGGTATAAACAGATTCGAATCGTGATGACATCGGGATCCAGTGCTGCTGTCTTCAAGACATCAATAATGTAATCAAAGGCATGATAGGGATAATACAAAAACACATCCCGCTCTCGTATTGCAGAAAAAATACTACCGTCCCCATCTAATTGCTCAATAGGTATGGTCGGCAAAGGCTTGAATTCTAGGTATTTAGGCCCTGCATTCGGAAATCCCATAAAATCTTTTGAGTTGTGGTACCGCGCCCCCGGAATCATGCTGTCGTATTTTCCAAAACCAAAGCGCTTGCGCAGATAGTCAAGCATGCGCTGTGGCATTTCCTCATCAAAAACAAATCGAACGGCGTCAGCGCGGCGACGCTGTTTGAGGCCCGATGCCATTTTGGCGATAAGGCTGTCATTAATACTCGAATCAATTTCTAGCTCGGCATCTCTTGAAAACTTAAAACAATAGGCAGACACAGATTTGATTTCAAAAACACCGCGGAATACCTGAGGGAGGCATGCTCGGATAATGTTGTCGAGGACAATGAAGACTCTGCCTTTACCGCGTTTTCGCCCGGGAATTTCAATGAAGCGACCTAACCTATCAGTAGGTACCTCGAGCAACGCATATTGGGGTCCTGACATCGTTTCAATATCGACAGCCAAATACAGGGATTCGTCGGTCAAATGAGGGATCGCTTGATCATCCCTCAATAAAATGGGTTCTAACTCGGGCAAAACCTTGTCATGAAAAAAGGCTTCTACGAACCTCAGCTGCGTTTCCTGCAATTGTGTTTCATTGATCAAGTAGACACCGCGACGAGTGAGCTCCCTCAGCAGCTTGACGTAAATGGCCTCAAATTCGTGCTGTAAAGTGAGCACGCGATATTGGATACCCGCCAGTAATTTTTCTGTGCGCTGGCGCTGATTACCGCTCGAAAGCGATATTAGACGTCGAACTTCAGCGACTCGTACTCTAAAAAACTCATCTAAGTTATTGGAGAATATACCTAGGTAGCGCACTCGCTGAATGAGCGGCACTTCTTTATCTTGGGCTTCCTGCAAAACACGCGCATTAAAACTGAGCCAGCTAAGCTCCTTGGGATAAGTATTTGGCTCACCAAGGTCAGCCAGAAGTTCTTCAATCGGCGTTAGACTCATAACCTATCTCATAAGTACGGTGCCGCTCTTTTACGGCCACATGGACACTATTCATTGACCCGAACCCAAGGGCGTAGCGCCGATCCTAATTAAGGCTTCAGTGTTAACGTGTCGGTTTTTAAAAGTTGTAGCGCCTCTTCAGCGGTGTTACCCAATACCTGAGCCCGCACACCTCGACGACCGACCGTACCCATAACCACTAGCTGCGCCTTAGATTCGGCCGCTTCAGATACGATTGTTTTAGCGACGGGTCCCCGTTTGAGCTGGAACTTTGACAAGGGCAGGCCGGTCTTCTTTGCCAGTGCCGCGACGGTGGGCTGAAGCTCTTTCATACGATCTTTAGCATAGGCCTTTGCATCGATCAGATCGAGATCGACTAAAAGTGTCGGAACGTCGATAACACAAAGCACCGATAAATCAACTTGCAGCATCTCAGCATAGTGGCGAGCCGATGTAATAACATCGACATTTAAAGCCTGCTTCGCTTTAGCGGTCGCTTCAAGATCAACGGTAGCCATAATGGCACTGCCGCTTTTCCACTTCTGCCGATTAACCAGTAAAACGGGTGCTACACACTCACGCAGTAGGTGCCAGTCCGTAGAGGTATACCCCAAGGACTCTGACTGGTGACGAGTTTTTATTACAGCAGCATAATCCCCTGCTACGCGCTTGATAATCCAAGGGTGAATCTCCTCCGACCAGACCACGCTGAGCTTCACTCGATGTCCCTGCCCAATGGCCCTGTCGAGCTGTTCAACGACAGCCTCTCGACGCTGATCCAGCAGCCGCTGTTTCACACTTGCTTGGGTAGATTTATCAAGCTTCAGGCGTTTTAAATTCGCATAGGTAAAGGCGACCACTTCAACTTTAAGGTCCATGAGCTCCGCGAGCTGCACACCTCTTGAAATTGCAGCACACTTTTCCTCGAGACTCGCAACAATTAGTAATTTACTCATGAGTATTCCCCATCTAACAACACCGCCAGTATAAAGCGAGTCCAGTATAGGCGCGTCCATTGCCAGCACAAAAGGTTTTCAAAGGCCAAAGGGGGGCACTACCACCTAGTCGTCGCTGCCAACCTGTTCTATAAAATCCGCCACATAATCGGCACAAACCTCGGGGCTCTCCAGAGGAACCAAGTGCCCTCCTTCAACCTCACGGACGCCTTTGCTATTCCCCAACCGATTCCAAATATTTAGGCTGTCCGATCCGAAAACCTCACTCTCGCAACCCACCACCGCCATGGCGGGGAGCTTCAAATGACGCAACCGGTGATACATCATAGGCGCCGAACGATAAACGCAGGCTTCCCAGGCACCCGACCAACGCAACGCCACCGTTCCGTCCTGTAGCTCAACGTGTCCCGCATGAACATAATCTGAGAGCACTGTGTCTGAAATTCTACGAAAGGGCCGCTTACCACGATAGAAATCGTGAGCGGCCTGAAAACTATCAAAGTTGTGGGGCCGCCCAAGCGCACTGCGAATCATGGGCAAATCTTTCCCCAGGGCCCGCATCACCTGCCCCACCACCCAATACTTTGCCGGCAGAAGCACCGGGTCCAGAGCTACGAGACCTCGGAATAGGTTAGGCGCCTGCAATGCTGCCAGCATGCCGATAGTAGCTCCCATAGAATGACCCAGTAGAAACACTGGCTCATCGACCTCGCGCTCAAGGGTTGTCAGTAAATCCCCCGCATACACCTTCCAATCCAGCGTTCGGGGAGCCACTCCATCATCCCAAAACGGGCGATGCTCCAGAGTTGCAACCCGATACTGTGCCAGCAAGGGCGCTAAAAGCATCCGATAGCTTTCTGGGGGATACCCATTAGCATGTGCAAATACAATCAACGGCCGGGACACGCCCGCACTTGTGGTGCTTAAATCAATTAGAGTTTGCATACAGCGAAGGCGAGTTCTCTCAGATAACGCGAAAGATACGTATTCAGAATACGGGTTGGTTTATAACAATCGAATAATCCCTATGTGGCCACAATCCAAAAAGCCCGAGAAGCTCCCGGGCAAAGCACATTCCAATCTTAAAGCTTGGAAAACTCCCGATTTAAGTCGTAACGCCGGGATGTCACATAGCGCTCCATCGATTCAACGCGCCCCAATGCCTCGTCAAGCCGCTGCTGGGCTTTACGAACACGATCTGTCGGAGAGTCCGGGTAGTGAAATACCGTTCGTTTGCGATAGGTGTGGAGATCTTCGTCATACTCCATCTCCACCTCAACCTCTGCCGAATCTTGCTCCCAGCGCGTAGGGCGTGGGGATAACACCATCCACGCAATGATGTAGCCCCAAAAGGCCAGAGAACCGGTAAATAACAACAGTGCTATCGCAGCGAGACGGACCATCCAGGTCGCTACACCCCAATGATCGGCAAGACCTGCACAGACACCACCTATCAGCCCTTCAGACGAATTGCGATACAAATCCATACCCCAACCGCGCTTACGTCGTTTTCCAAAACTGTCACGCTTTTCCTTGCGCATTACTCACTCCTCGATTTTTCAGCTTCGCGCCAATTGGGGTGATCCGCATCCAGGATCGACTCCAAGGACACAATTCTATGGCTCAGCCTATCCACGGTAGCCAGCATTTCATCCAGTGACTGCCGGTCATCTTCACTCAGACTTCGGCTTGACCGATTCAAACTCCGGTAGTGCATGGTGATCCAGATAGGTGCGACAACAACCATAAAAAGCACCATCGGTACAAACATCAATTCAAACACATTCATGCGGTGGCTCCCTGCCCCATTGCATTAAGTGGTTAGTGTAATCACCCTACTCTGGGCTTTCACCCCCCAAGGTTAGGATGTCACTATTTCCAGTGCTCACAGTCTATTTAGACTCTCCGCCGTGCATAGACTGCTTTAGCGCTTCCAGCTCTTCGTTGAGAGCATCGTCATCTCGTAAAGCATCGATCTCAGCGGCCAAGCCACCCTCTCGACCAAGATCCATTGCATCTAGCTCACCCTCTAAGTTATCCATTTTGCGCTCAAACTTATCAAACTTACTGAATGCCTGGTCGAGCTCGCTGCGGTGTATTTGCCGCTTCACCGCCATTCTGGAATGCACCGTTTGCGAGCGCATCAGCATCGATTTCTGTTTGGCTTTGGCATCTGATAGTTTTTGCTGCAGTTGGGCCACTTCATGATTGAGCTGCTCAATATGCTCATCTGTGGCCATCAACTCAGTATTGATCATGTCCAGTTCCTCGTCGGTAGCGCGTTTTTCCTGCAGCGCCGCCCTAGCCAGATCCTCTCGGCCCTTACTGATCGCCAGCTTTGCCTTCTCCTCCCAGTCATTGACCTCCTGCGCAATTCGCGAGCGCTTCCGCTCGGCAGTTTTACGATCGGCCAGCACGCGGGCTGAAGAGCTGCGCACTTCAACCAGTGTGTCCTCCATTTCCTGAATGATCAGCCGAATCATTTTCTCTGGATCTTCTGCACTGTCCAACAATGCATTGATATTGGAGTTAACGATGTCTGACATACGTGAAAAGATACCCATAACATTTCTCCCGTTTTTAACTTTCGGCACCGGAGCGGTCGGCGTTTAATATCATCCGTCCACATAAGTAAGCCAACTCCACACCCACAGTAATGAAGGCAAAGGTCATAGCAGCAGCAAAACCACCGGCCAATGCACCCACTGCGCTGCAGATCAGCATAATTACTGTGTAAACGGCAAAGCGTTCGTCGATAGCGTCCATGTCTTTCTATCCTTTTTTAGTGGTAGTTTGGGCGTCATGCCCTTCGAGAAGCCGGCCACTCCGGCGCCTACACCAAGTACTTAGCGATCTGCGTGCCAACAGTTTTTTATCTCGTTAAAACAACCACTTATAATTTTTATTCTGTGATTCAATCAGAGAAAGAACTATCTTTAGGCTAAATTAACCCTTTGTTTAGGTTTTTAAGTCTATTTAGGGTATATTTTACCGATGGAAAAAATCAAACAGAACATGATCGGGCAATCGCCCGCACTCATGACGGCTTTAGACCATCTCTCGTCGCTGGCTGGCATTGACCGCCCGGTACTCATTCTGGGTGAGCGGGGCACGGGTAAAGAACTCGCAGCCGAGCGCCTACACTTTTTATCACCGCGCTGGTCGGGTGTATTCATTAAAATAAATTGCGGCGCCATTACCGAGACGCTGCTGGAAAGCGAGCTATTTGGTCATGAGGCTGGCGCATTTACCGGCGCCACCAAGCAACACATCGGTCGCTTTGAACGTGCGGACAAAGGCACACTATTTCTTGACGAACTGGGGACCATGTCACTTCGTTTACAAGAAAAATTATTGCGACTCATAGAATACGGAGAGTTCGAACGTGTCGGGGGCAGCAAAACGCTGCAGGTCGATGTTCGCCTTATCGCCGCTACCAATGCCGATCTCCCTAAATTAGCGGATGCGGGTAAATTCCGATGGGATTTACTAGATCGAATGACCTTTGATGTCGTTAGGCTGCCACCACTTCGCGAGCGCCAAGACGATATCGCCGAACTCGCGCAGCATTTCGCCGTCAAAATGGTCGCCGAGTTGGGATGGCCACTGTTTCAAGGCTTCGGTGAAGCCGCTTTGGACAAGCTGATGGCACATAAGTGGCCGGGCAACATTCGGGAATTGAAAAATGTGGTGGAACGCTCTGTGTATCGCTGGGGGGACCAGGAGACTACCGTTGACACCGTCGTCATCAACCCTTTCCATAGCTTAAACCAACATGAAACACCGAACACTCAGAATCAACAAGACCGTCACAGCGCCACCGAAGAAACTCCCTCAACCCCTAAAGTACAATCTGTGGACAGGCTTTGGCCTACTGACCTGCGCCAAACGCTGCAAAATATCGAATTTGAGTGGTTGGTTAGCGCCCTTGAAAAAGCCAACCAAAGCCAAAAGGTTGCGGCTCAGCTACTTGGCTTAAGCTATGACCAAATGCGCAGCCTAATGCGCAAGCATCAGCTTAGAACACGTTCGGGTAGAGGCACCTGAAAAAAATTGATTAGTCGCCTTAGTCTGTGGTCTTCCCGTGGGGTGAAAACGTGCTCTACAAACACCCAATGTCCCTGAAGAGCACGTATTGCTACAGCGAAAGCAAACACCACTCCTTTGCTCTCATGAAACACAACCCCCACTATAAATATTCCACTAAAACACCGCTAAAGGGGAGCTTTCTCTACCGGCCTTAACTGTTAGTCTTCACCACTAGAAGTTAACCAACTCATGTCACTGGATAGTCATGTAATCCAGTTATAGCCAAGGAATGTCACCATGACCCTAGAATTGACCAACCCACTGCTGCTGCGAACTGAGGCTTACATTAATGGTGAGTGGGTTGCGGCTGATAGCGGCGCGCGGCTTCCTGTGACGAACCCAGCGACCGGTGAACTGATCGCAGACATTGCGAAAGCCGGCGCAGATGAAACAAAGCGCGCCATAGAGGCTGCCGAAACTGCAATGGTAAGCTGGCGTCAGCAACCCGCCAAGCAGCGCGCCCAAATTATGCGCCGCTGGTTTGATTTGGTAATGGCAAACCAGGAAGATCTCGCTCGCATTATGACCCACGAGCAGGGTAAAACCTTAGCAGAGTCACGAGGAGAAGTAGCCTACGGTGCATCTTACATCGAATGGTTCGCGGAACAGGCAAAACGCATAGACGGCGATGTCATTCCAGCCCCCGGCAGTGACAAACGGGTTATTTGTATCAAACAACCCGTAGGGGTCTGTGCCTCTATCACGCCATGGAATTTTCCCAACGCCATGATCACTCGTAAAGCTGCTCCAGCTTTAGCCGCTGGTTGCACCATTGTGATCAAACCTGCCAGTGAAACGCCTCTATCCGCCCTTGCACTCGCTGAGCTGGCTGATCAGGCGGGCATCCCCCCAGGGGTACTCAATGTCGTGGCAGGTAGCTCATCAGACATAGGCGGAGAACTTACTCGTAATCCTATCGTTCGCAAACTGTCCTTCACCGGGTCCACGCCGGTAGGAAAAATGCTTGAAGCCCAGTGCGTACCCACCTTGAAAAAAACGTCAATGGAGCTCGGCGGTAATGCCCCGTTCATTGTTTTTAACGACGCAGACATTAATAGCGCTGTTAAGGGCGCATTAATATCCAAGTACCGTAACAGCGGTCAGACCTGCGTATGCTCAAACCGCATGTTAATTCAGGCGGATATTGCTGAAGAGTTCACCGCCAAACTGATCGCAGCCACAGAGTCGCTGAGGCTGGGCAACGGCCTTGATGAAGGGGTTGATCTTGGCCCTCTCGTCAATGCCAAAGCCGTGGCAGATGTTGATGAATTAGTACAGCAGTCCATTGCAGCTGGAGCCAAGCTAGAGTTGGGTGGTGCCCCAAGCGATCGGGGCGGTTGTTTTTATCAGCCCACCATTCTCACAGGCATTCGCCCAGACATGCCGGTCTTCCGTAATGAAATCTTTGGTCCCGTGGCGCCTATCACTACCTTTGAGACCGAAGCTGAGGCGATCGAACTCGCTAACGATACTGAGTTTGGCCTTGCGAGTTATTTCTATACTCGGGATATTGGACGCGTTTGGCGCGTTGCTGAGGCCCTTGAATACGGCATTGTCGGCATCAACGAGGGCATTATTTCGAACGAAATGGCGCCCTTTGGGGGCATTAAAGAATCTGGCTCGGGTCGCGAGGGATCGAAATATGGCATCGAAGACTATCTAGAGATTAAGTACATGTTGATGGGTGGGCTAGACCAGTAGAACAAATCTGCCCCCATACCAGGACTAATCTCTGCGCAAACACAACCCTTCAAATAAAAGCTCCCTTAGTTGAGTGGTGGGGTGTATCGATAGGTGAACTCTGTAAACGTGTGCTTTAAACTGCTGGTCTTAAAGCGCAGGTGCGCATTGGAAAACTTACAAGCGCAATACGGAGTGGACCAATAGTGTCTCAAAACGCGTCCAAGCCAGTCGATCAAAAACAGCAAGAAGCGCGCATTCTGGCCTATAAGAACTGCAGGAATGATTCTCTGTCCTTGTGCGAAAGCCTCTCCCCTGAGGATCAGATGATTCAGGGCGCGCCATTCGCTAGCCCGCCAAAGTGGCATTTGGCCCATACCACCTGGTTTTTTGCGACCTTTGTATTGGAACCTTTAGCCCTAGCACCTGGCATCCCAAATAGCTGGAAGACACTGTTTAACTCTTACTACAACGGTCTTGGGCAACCACATGCTCGGGCTGCCCGGGGCATTTTGAGTCGACCCGCACTGTCCGATATTATTGAGTGGCGGAAGCAAGTTGATGAGCAGATATTACTAGGTTTAGGCGCTCAGCACTTTAAAGCCACACAACTGCAACTCATCGAGTTAGGCATTCAACACGAGATGCAACATCAGGAGCTGTTGCTAACCGACCTGCTGTACAGCTTCTCGCTCAACCCCAGCCACCCTGCCTATAATGCAACGCCTCCAGTGTCATCTCCAACCGTCGGCCCAATAGATTGGCTGGAATTCGACGGTGGACTCATTGAGGTTGGCGCCAGTGCCGATGGCTTCTCATTTGATAACGAACATCCTCGACATCGCCATTTTCTTGAGCCCTTCGCCATCGCTAATCGCTTGGTTACCAATGGCGAATACCTTGAGTTTATAGAGGCTGATGGTTATCTAGACCCACAATGGTGGCTATCTGACGGCTGGGATGCTGTTAATCGAGAGCAGTGGCGACGTCCTCTACACTGGCTTGACCAAGATCATACCTTCAGTTTACGAGGGGTTCAGTCACTTAATTTAAACGCACCTGTCTGTCACCTCTCGGGTTATGAGGCGGACGCCTTTGCACGCTGGGCCGACTGCCGACTACCAACCGAATTTGAATGGGAGTATGCCGCCACTACCCAGGCGCCTAAAACAAGGTCGGTGGGCTTATGTGCCGCTATAAGTCACCCCGGGTGGTTCGGTAGTGTGTGGCAATGGACGCAATCCGCCTATGGGCCCTTCCCCGGTTTCCGAGCCGATGAGGGCGCCGTTGGCGAGTACAACGGAAAGTTCATGAGCGGCCAATGGGTTTTACGCGGCAGCTCTTTCGCCACTCCAGAGTCTCAACAACGACTACACTATCGAAACTTTTTTTATCCGGGAGACCGCTGGCAATTCACAGGCCTGCGCCTCGCTAAAACGGCTAATCCTCTATGACACTACGGTCCCCCCGCGCACAGAATTCACCACCCAACCTAAAATTTATTGAAACAAAGACCGTCCCCATCGATGAAGCTCGGGAAGTTTTAGCCTCTTTGACTCAGGATCCACCGCGTTTATCACCCAAATATTTTTACGATTCTCGAGGCTCTGAACTCTTCGAGCAGATTACCGAGCTGCCCGAGTACTACCTGACACGTGCTGAAGCCGAAATCTTCGATCTTCACTTGAATGAAATCGCAGAGGCACTGGGCAGTGGCGACATCATTATTGAACCGGGCAGCGGCAACTGCAGCAAAGTCCAGCCCCTACTCGAACGCGCAACCCCTAGCGCTTTTGTACCGATTGATATTGCCGGAGACTTTCTTTGGGAGGCAGCCGCCACAACGGCTCTCGCACATCCCGATCTAACGGTGACGGCGATCGCTGCCGACTTCACTATGGACTGGACCTTTACGGATAAAATTCCCCACGGGCGACGCATCGTCTTCTACCCAGGTTCAACCTTAGGAAATTTTGACCCCTCCGCTCAAAGAGGCTTCATACAGAAACTTGCAAAAGTTGTGGGCGCGCAGGGAGGCATTTTGCTTGGCGTCGATCTACATAAGGAGAGCACGGTTTTACAGCGTGCCTATGACGATGCGGCAGGAGTGACTGCTGCATTTAATCGCAACATGCTTAGCGTCGTTAATGCTAGAACCGGGTCTAATTTTGCACCCAACAGTTGGCAGCACCAAGCTCGCTATAACGCCAAATTGCGACGCATTGAAATGGAGCTCGTCGCACAATCAAACCAGTCAGTAACTATCGGCGGGCAAACACTGTCTTTTGCTCAAGGCGCGGTTATTCGAACTGAGCATTCACACAAATTTACCCTTGAAAATATTAGAGACCTCGCCAGTGCTGGGGGCATGACCGTCACGCACCACTGGCTTGATGGTCAATCTCAGTTTTGCCTGGCCTTATTACAGACGCATTAAACAGCCAGACCTTCCGCAGTCACAAAATCGAGGGTGCTATCGAGGGCTCGACCCAGCTTATCCATGATTTCATCGACATGAACTTCTTGAATGATCAGCGGCGGACACAATGCCATCCGATTACCGCCCAAGGGTCGAATAATGAGCCCATTATCCTCAGCCGCCTTGGCACAAAACTGCGCAACCTTCATACCCTCAAAGGGCTGTTTGGTGTTTTTATTGGCGACCAGTTCCAGTGCCCCCAACAACCCCATGGCAGAGACTTCTCCAACAAGAGGGTGATTCGCAAACTCTGATAACCGCTTCGCCATGTAGACACCCAGTGTGGCAGCATGCTGAAAAAGATTATCACGCACATAGATATCCAGCACCTTGCTCGCCACAGCACAGCCCAGTGGGTGGCCGCTGTAAGTATAACCGTGGCCAAAAACCCC